>ERZ888423.2204-NODE-2204-length-14984-cov-23.783844_pt1 | contig 14984 bp, 13 predicted proteins | sample MGYA00520523_ERZ888423 | MGnify/ENA primary metagenome ERZ888423 (study PRJEB32303, sample SAMEA104408611) | aquatic metagenome | biome: Brackish water; feature: Pelagic; material: water | place: Baltic Sea | collected 2014-06-08T10:24:00 | depth 30,27 m ...
ACTCGTATCCATAGGGAGATCTGCTCACGATAGCCCTTTTATTCTTCCTATACTTTTGATGAATTTTTAAAGCTAAAAAGGTGTTGTTAAATTGTTCCACAAAAGGACTCTAGATCAACCTGAAGGTACTGGGTTAGACTCACGTAAATTTAGTACAGGGGGTATTCTGATCCTTAAAAGACTAAATAGTTTTTCTATTCCATTGATAAATTGCGTGGGTCTGTGCAAGTGAGCTTGTCACTTCCAGAAAAAGTCCCTCCTCACTTGAGCGCCACAATCAGCAGGCGCACGTTACTGCCCGATGCAATATCGGGGCCGGCCACTCATGGCGGCTTCATCCCGAGCATCGAGGGGCTGCGCGCTCTGGCAGTGTTGGTGGTTCTGTTATTTCATCTGGACATCCCCGGTTTCAGCGCTGGCTACTTGGGCGTTGATCTATTCTTCGTCATCTCAGGCTTTATTATCACTCGGAATATACTGTTTGATCTGCACGGCGACAGATTCTCTTTAAAGGGATTTTATGTACGGCGCTTTCGGCGCCTGTTCCCTGCACTTCTGGTGACTGTGTTACTCACTCTGCTGGTCGCTGTGTTGGTACTGCCTCCGATGGAGTTGGCAAAAACTGCCAGATCATCGATTTTTGCACTGTTCTCTCTGGCTAATATTAACTTCTGGTGGGAGTCTGGCTATTTTGATGCAGTCGCTAGCTCCAAACCTCTGCTGCATATGTGGTCGCTCAGTGTTGAAGAGCAGTTCTATCTGTTCTGGCCAGTACTGTTGCTGATACTGGCCACGTCACGCCGGCGCCTGATGATAACCTGCGTCTTTCTCGTATTGTCCCTGAGCGCATCGTTGGTGCTGCGGAACGACATGCCCAGCGGCATTTTCTACCTGCTCCCCTTTCGGGTGCACCAGCTGATGGCCGGGGCGTTGGTAGCTATGCTCACGCTACGCCTGACTGCAACCTCGATCAATGTCAGCACCTTGTTGGCATCCATTGGTTTTATTCTCGTCACGGTGTTCATGGCCGGCCGTTTTTCGCCTGCGGTGGGGGCCGGTGTTGTCACCGCATTGGGTTTTTTACTATTGTTGGGGCGGGAGTCTTCGCTGGCGCAAGTGCTTTATACCAACAGGCCCATGCAATGGATTGGCGCGCGATCCTATGCGCTGTACCTGGTTCACTGGCCTATTATTGTTCTATTCAAATATGGTACGGATTTCGAGCTGGATATGCCTGCGAGGCTATTGCTACTTGTGTTGTCTACGGGCGCCGCCATTCTCTTGCACGAACTAGTCGAGAAGCCTTTTCGCAAAAAGGGCGAAGACACCACCAGGGCGCAGAAAATGGCTGTGCCTGCGACAGCCTCCCTACTGTTGGTCACAGTACTGGTGGCTGGTACTCTCTGGCAGTTCGATGGCTTGCCATCGCGCATCGATGTCCGGATACAGAAGATTGTGGAAAGTGTCGATGCTGAGGAAAATCTACGCAAGGGCGTTATTCGCTTTGGCCGGTGCAACCTGCACAAAATGCACCAGTTCTCTGACTACGATGCCGAGACCTGCGCCACGATTGATCCGCAGCGTAAGAACGTTCTCATCCTGGGCGATAGTATGGCCGCGGATACCTACATGATGCTGTCCCAGACTTACCCGGACATTCATTTTTCTCAGGCCACCGCAGGAGCCTGTCCGGCCATTCTTCACATCACTCACGATGCGGGTCAGTATTCTGCCTGCCAGGCCCTGAATCGGTACCGATTTTCCGAACTTGTTGGGCTCAATGCAGATCTGGTGGTGCTGGCATCGATATGGAACGACAAAAGAATACCGCACCTCAAGGAGACCGTGGACTATCTTCAGTCCCGCGGTAAAAAAGTGTTAGTCATTGGCCCCCGAGCCGTCTTCCCAGGCTCTGTACCCTTGCTGGCTTCTAGACAATCCTCATTTGATACGATCAACGCCCGGTTGAGTGATCTTGTGGACATGAAGGCCGCACTGCTAGGCCGTATGCGAGAGGCAATGCCCAATGTGCAAATCGTGGATATTGCGGCCATGCAATGTACACCCCACTGTGATGTTATCGAAGGTGATCGTCTACTGTATTTTGATACGCAGCACTTCACGCCCCTAGGGGCAAAGCGGGTGGGCGAGCAATTCAGGCAGATGCTTGACTTGCCAACGTTGCTAAGCCGTTAGGATACTGACTGTACTGAAGCTGAGTCTATCGGGCAATCGGTGGTTATTTCGCGAATTTCTCCAGTTCAGTCGGCAGCATCAGTGAGGAACCCTACTCTCAACAAGCCGTTTATTTGTCCTATACTTTACAAGAGGGAATTGAAAGATAAATACTGAGACCCGCGCTCTCGTTGGCCTCACAGGTCAGGTATGATCTTGGAGAATTGCTCAATCATGGGCATGACAATTTCTGGCTTGCCCCAATTCTCCATGCCCACGCCGATATTACAGCGATCTACGCCCATATCTCGGTAAGACTTTAGAAGATCAGCGGTCACCGGCGCCATCACCACCAGCGTGATTTCAACGCTATCGGGATTGCGGCCATTGTCCTGCACATTTTGACGAAATGCCTTTATATCCTGACCAATATCCTGCATCGCCACATCTACTGGCATCCAGCCATCCGCCCACTCGGCCGCATGCTTTATTCCCAGTGGGCCCATTGCGCCAAAAATAACCGGTGGCCCGCCTGGACGTGTTGCCTTGGGGTCAAACCACACCGGATCAAAGTTGATCAACTTGCCGTGAAACTCAGGCTCCGCATCGGTCAGTAATGCGCGCTGCGCGAGCACCGTTTCCTTTAATCCAAGATAGCGACGACCGAACGGCAAGCTGGTTGTATTCTCAAACTCCTCCTTATTCCAGCCTACACCGCAACCGATAATCATCCGGCCATTAGACAATCTGTCCAACGTGGCAATCGTTTTTGTTTGGGAAAATAGCTCCCTTTCCATCAGCAGCGCGATGCCGGTACCCAACTTGAGACGCGTAGTGGCTGAGGCAGCGGCCATCAGTGAAATATAAGGATCCATCATTTTTTTATAGGGGTCAGGCATTTCACCGCCGGGGGGATACGGGGTCAACCGGGAGGCGGGTATATGGCTGTGTTCCCCGTACCATAACGACTCAAAGCCAGCCTCTTCCAAGGTTTTTGCCAGGACATCAGGAGCGGGATCATCCGCCGTATTCATTGAACTGAATCCCAAATGCATGCGTTTTACCTCGCTTAGTTTTTTTGAATCTTATCGACAGTGCGTCTCAGGCGCACGGCTGCCGCCAATTCCTGCAACAGGGGCAGGGTGTCATCCCAACTCATGCAGGGATCAGTAATACTTTGTCCGAACGTCAATGGCTCACCCTCGACCACATCCTGACGCCCTTCCACCAAATTACTCTCGAGCATTAGGCCAAAAATACTATGATTTCCGCGACCCACTTGGGTGGCGATATCTCGGGTGACATCGACTTGACGCGCAGGGATCTTACGACTGTTGGCATGACTGGCATCAATCATAATCAGCGCAGGTAGGCCCGCTTTGGTCAACATCGCCTCGGCATCTTGCACCGAAAACATATCGTAATTGGGATGCTTGCCTCCGCGCAGAATAATATGGCAGTCCTCATTCCCGGTGGTTTCAAATATCGCAGAATGACCCTGCTTGGTGACCGATAGAAAATGATGCGGCTGAGAAGCGGACCTTATGGCATCCACGGCCACCTGTATGTCTCCATCTGTGGCATTTTTAAAACCCACGGGGCAAGATAAGCCAGACGTCAGTTCTCGATGCGTTTGACTTTCGGTGGTGCGCGCGCCGATAGCGCCCCAAGACACCAGATCCGCAGAGTACTGCGGGCTGATCAAATCAAGGTATTCAGTACCGCTCGGCAGCCCCATATCCGCGAGATCCGACAGTAACTTTCGCGCTAGATGCAAACCCTTATTAATGTCGAAACTGTTATTAAGATCAGGGTCGTTAATTAGTCCCTTCCATCCCACAGTAGTACGGGGTTTCTCAAAATAGACTCGCATGACAATAAATAAGTCTTCCGTCAACTCCTCGGCGGCGCGGCGCAGCAACGCGGCATATTCCAAGGCGGCTTCGGGGTCATGTATCGAACAGGGGCCGACAATCACCAGTAGCCGATCATCTTCAGCGTTAAGAATACGATGAATCGTTTGGCGGGCCTGAGCGACTGTCAGCCCCCCCTGCTCGCTCACGCCTATATCCTTCACCAGTTGTTCAGGAGATATCAGCTCGGTAATCTGTCGGATGCGAAGATCGTCGGTTGTTGCCGTCATGCGTTATTCCATCTTGTTGTCATTGCTTGATAAAACCCACGCTCTATGCGGGGGCTGACAATATAGCACAGCCACACAACAGAATAAGCGCGATCTAGTACAACGTCTAAGCTGTAAAGGCTCGAATGATGACTGCTGATAAACCGCCCCATCACTGCAAACGACTGCTGCGAACAGATAACCCTAACGAAACGCCTTGCGACTATACCCGCTAGGCGCCTTCTTTTTCAGCGTGCACGGATACTGCAGGTCAAGTCGTAACCACCGGCATCTCTGCGAGCAGTGACTTCGCTTGCAGGCGCCACAAGTCGTCGAGCATGCAACCGACGGTATTGGGCTCGACTAAATGGGCCCCGTACCATGTATGCAGACAGCGTATACGTGTAAAGTCTCCGATCCCTCCTACGCCCTTACTCACCAATGCCTCACCAAAACCGAGCGCCTCTAGACGCTGTCGGATGTCTGGACGCATGTACGAGTCACGCAGTGCAATATACGCTTTATGATCATCACGCAGGCCCCGTTGCAGATTAGCGTCCTGATCAACACGCTGTTGAAATTGTTTGATCAATCCTCCCGCCTCTAATTGGTCGATGCGATAACATAACGCAGGATCTACCAGCCAGAATAATGTTGGAAATGGCTTATCCTCAACAAGGGACGCAACTCGAATAACCACAGGCTCTCCAGCCGGTCCTGTCACAGCGATATCTTCCAACCCACGAGGTGCCCTGCCGAGTAGAACGGCGACCTGATTCACGATGGCAGGAGTAATTGTCATCCACTGATACTATGTTTTGGGGTAGCCGCTCAGTTTACTCAAAGCCAGCAACTTTGGCACTAACAAGCTTTCAAAGGACCATATACACCCGATAGATGTCATTAGGATGGAATGCAATTAGTTCCCACCGGCATTGACACGGCGTGTTCTTCACTCTAGAGTCGGCGCAATTGTTAGGTGCTCACCGCAATTTTTTCTTTGCTGGGTGAGTTAAATGGGAAGTGTGGGACGGCTGTTGCCGAGTCCACCGCTGCCCCCGCAACGGTAGACAGTCATCGACTGTCAGCCCGACACCTGCCTAGCAACGCGCAACGATGAAGCGGAGGGCTTTGTACTGGGTTGCTCAATGCCTGCATTGTGCTTCCGATTTCCCTCGTTTGATCGTTAATTATATTACGACAGCCGAGGATTACCCTTGAATAAGTTATCATTTTCTATCGCCGCCGCTGCGGCTTGTACTTCTCTCTTTGCCACTGCGCAAAGCTCTCCACCGAAAGACAAGCTAGAAGAAATGGTTATCACCTCTTCGCGTGTGCCCACGCCTTTGCGGGAAGTCGGCACTTCGATATCGGTTATTACCCAAGACGAAATCTTCGAAATGGGTTTTAACTCCCTGTTCGACATATTGCGTACCCAGCCAGGTGTTGCCGTTAGTAATGCGGGCGGCCCAGGCGGGTCCAGCGCCATGAGAATTCGCGGAGAAGACGGCTTTCGCACACTAGTTTTGCTTGACGGCATCGATATCTCTGATACAGCGTCTCCTCAGGCAGGACCCCGAGTGGAGCAGCTGCTGAGTTCTGGCGTGCAGCGAGTGGAGATCCTGCGAGGACCGCAAGGGTTAATGTATGGCGCCGACGCCGGTGGTGTCGTCAATATTTCAACGATCGCACCCAGGGACGGCTTCGGCGGTGAACTTAGCGCCGAAGGCGGCCGCTATGGGACTCAGCAATTCGCCGGCAATATTGGCGGGGGGAATGACGATGTGGATTTCACTCTATCCGCTGCAGACTTCCAAACGGATGGTTTTAACTCGCGCTCTGATGACACTCAACTGAGTGATCCCGACGGTTACAAAAATACAACGATGAACGGGCGTTTTGGTTGGAACGCCAGTGACAACTTGCGTATCGGGCTATCACTGTACGATGTCGACTCAAAAAATGACTACGATAATTGCTTCGACACAGTGTCTTTTGAACGCACCGACCTGTGCAAGGATACTTATGAACAGCAGGCATGGCGGGTTCAGGGTGACTACGTGGTTGGCCGTTTTAATCATGAATTGTTCTACAGCAACAGTGATACGGAACGAGATTTTCGTGCGGATGGCGTTTCATTCTTCAAGCCCAAGGGTGGCCTAGAACGTGGCGGCTATCTTGGTAGCTTTACGGGTGGGGATGCACTGAAGCTGGTCTACGGTATTGACCTAGAATCTGAATCCATAGACGACGGCACCACTGACACTAACCGTAATCAAGAAGGTTATTATTTAGAGTACCAAGGCGGATTCAATGACAGCTTCTATGTAACGACTGGTGTGCGCTACGACGATAATGAAGATTTCGGCACGCACACCTCCTATCGCGTAAGCGGTGCTTACCTCATTCCTTTGTCCGAAGGTGAACTGAAACTTAAAGGCGCGTACGGCACTGGTTTTCGTGCGCCTAGTTTATATGAAGTCGCTTACAATAAGGGCGACTTTGCGTCACCTCCGGCGCAGGGCACAGAGCTTTCTGAAGAGAAGAGCAAGGGTTTCGATGTGGGATTATCCTGGTCAACGGAGACAGGCATATACCTAGAGGCAGTCTATTTCGACCAGACTGTTAGCGACGAAATTTATTTCGATCCTATCGACTACTCCGGATACCTGCAAAGCAATGGTGACTCAAAGTCAACCGGCGTAGAGCTTGTCGCGCAAGCACCGCTTTGGGATACGCTATCACTCACCAGCAACTATACGTTTAACGATACCGAAAATAACCTCGAGGAACAAAGGATACGTCGACCCAAACAGCTAGGCAATTTGGGCCTAACTTGGCAGGGAATAGACGATAGGCTGGCGTTGGGACTTTTTGTCCGCATGGCGCGCGACGCAAAAGGTATCGATGGTGAGAACCTGGATAACTACGAAGTCGTTGATTTGACTGCCAGCTTCCAATTAATCGAGGCGCTAGAGATTTACGGCCGCATAGAAAATCTCCTGGATGAAGACTATCAAGAGGTTCCGACCTATAATACCAGCAAGGTCGCCGGCTACGCCGGCCTAAGATATTCTTTTTAAAGGACTTGGTATGAGTGACGACCATAAGAACGCAAAGCACAAAGCGGCCATGGAAAAACAAAAGGCCAGTATCGATGCTAGCATCGACGCCGCCGACACCGAGCGAGGTGTAGCCGTCCTTCTCACCGGCGATGGCAAAGGTAAGTCGAGCTCTGCGTTTGGCATGGTAATGCGAGCCCTCGGTTATGGCTACACCGTGGGCGTTGTGCAGTTCATCAAGGGCGTGCAACTGTCAGGCGAGGAAATCTATCTGAAGGAACAGTGTCCGCAGGTGACGTTCTATCAAATGGGTACCGGTTTCACCTGGGACACGCAGGATCGTAGTGGCGATATTATCGCGGCTATTCGCACTTGGGCAGTGGCCAAAGAAATGTTAGCCGATAGTCGCTACGATCTTGTCATACTGGATGAGCTCACCTATATGATCGCCTATGATTACCTCCCTGCTGACGAAATTATCCATGCTATCAGCGAGCGTCCCTTCGCGCAAAGCGTGGTCGTCACCGGACGTGGCGGCGGCTCAGCCTTGCAGGCAGCCATGGATACCGTGTCGGAAGTTCGGGAAGTGAAGCACGCGTTTAAGGCGGGCATTATGGCCCGCAAAGGCGTTGATTATTAGCGCTAGCCTTTACTCACAGAGGCAACAACGCGCGCGATTACTGATCGCTATTCTCGCGGCCCTATTACCCTGCGCTATGGCATTGGCACTGGCAAGTGGCGCAGTCAGTCTTTCCTTCCTAGATGTCGGTCAAGGTCTTGTCGATACAGTATTGGGAGAAGCCGTCAACCAGAACGCCCTCATTGTGGGGCAGATACGCTTACCCCGAGTCCTGCTCGCAGCGGTTATGGGTGCCACGCTGGCCATCAGCGGCGCCGCCATGCAAGGGCTATTTCGCAATCCACTCGCAGACCCCTCGCTGATTGGCGTGACGGCCGGAGCCTCACTGGGTGCAGCCCTCATTATTGTCACCGGGGGCAATCTGCTGCAAGGGTATATTGGACTCTCGCTCGTATCGGCTGGGGCCTTTGTGGGAGGCGTGATTGCCGTGCTCTTCGTCTACCGATTAGCAACGTCAGCCAACGGCACGTCAGTGGCGACCATGTTATTGGCGGGTATCGCGATCACCGCCCTGTCTGGATCGATTGGCAGCCTGCTGGAATTTTTTGCCGACAACAACATGCTAAGGCGAATTAGCCTGTGGAAGATGGGAGGACTGGACGGAGCGAACTACCCGCGTTTGATACTGGCCTCGGTAGTGGGTGGCACGTTGTTAGTGGCACTGCCGCGCTACGCCGGGGCGCTGAACGCGCTGTTGCTGGGTGAGTCGGAAGCCCGGCATCTGGGCATCAAAGTCGACCGCATCAAGCTTGCACTGATTATCTGGGTGGCAGTCGGTGTCGGCACCTCCGTTGCCCTTGTGGGCACCATCGCGTTCGTGGGCCTAGTCGTGCCGCATATAGTGCGCATGTTAGCCGGACCTGATCATCGCTACCTGATGCCAGCATCCGCTTTGGCAGGCGCGCTGTTGCTGGTCGTGGCGGATGCTCTCGCTCGGGTCGTGGTGGCACCCACCGAACTACCCGTGGGTGTCATCACCACCATCGTTGGCGTGCCATTTTTTATATCCCTGTTGCGTAACCGCCACCATTATGGGATGCAGTAGTGAACAACTGCAAACACCCCTACCGGTATAGCCTGTGAACACGCTACAACTCAAAGGCGTCTGTGCTGCACCGTGGGGGCAAGCACTGCTCAAGGATATCGCTTTCACTCTGCAGCCTGGCACTGTATTAGGGCTTGCCGGACCTAACGGCGCTGGTAAGTCCAGTCTGCTGCAACTGATCGCGGGCGACATCCAACCCAGCACTGGACAATTGACCTTCTGTGATCGGGCCCTGACTGAATGGCCACCACAGGAGCGCGCACAACGGCTGGCGTTTCTTCCACAGATGTCTCTCCTCAGCTTTCCGTATACCGTCGAAGAAGTCGTGAGGCTGGGGCGCATACCGCATAGCAGTGGCTACCAAGGCGACAGCGATATCGTCGAACAGGCACTGAACCTCACAGACACTGCATCCCTGCGCCACAGGCTCTACACGCAACTTTCCGGTGGTGAAAAACAACGCACACAGCTGGCGCGGATATTTGCCCAAGTCTTAGGCCAAGAGTCGCTGAGTGGCAGCCTTCTGTTGCTGGATGAGCCTACCTCCGCGTTGGATCTGGCTCATCAGCAGCTGGTACTTATGGCAACGCATCAACTCGCCATGCGGGGCTGCGCACTGGTAGTTGTAATACACGACTTAAACCTTATGGCCAGCATTGCGGACCAGATACTGGTGCTAGACAACGGATGCCAGGTAGCCTACGGAAGCCCGAAACAGGTTTTCACCACAACACTGTTTAAAGAGGCCTTTGGGGTAGACGTCACTATTGGCCATCATCCGCAAGAGGGCTACCCCATGATCACCCCGCTACGCCCAACATTATTATGAAACTGCGACTTGCACTGCTTTTCCTTACCGGTATCGCGGTTCCTGCGCAAGCGATTACCGTGCAAGATTTCTCGGGCCGCGAGGTAACGCTGGATCAACCCGCTAAACGCATTGTGGCACTGGCGCCGCATATCGTCGAAAACCTCTACAGCGCTGGTGCCGGCGACAAATTAGTGGGCGTTGTCAGCTACAGCAATTTTCCGGATGAGGCCAAAAATGTTCCTGAAGTGGGGACCTACAACGCGTTCAGTCTAGAGCAGGTTCTGGCTCTGAATCCTGACCTGGTTGTTATGTGGGGCTCGGGTAATGGTATGCAAACGCTGTCAACGTTTGAGGCACTGGGCATCCCAGTCTATGTCAGTGAACTCCGTCAACTCTCGGATGTGCCAAAGAGCATCCGCAACCTCAGCCAGTTAGCGGGGACGCCAGCCATCGGTGAAGCCGAAGCCAGCCGTATCGAGACAGAACTCAACGCTTTACACCGCCGCTATGGGGAGAAACGATCGTTAAGCGTGCTGTATCAGATTTGGAACGACCCACTGCAAACGGTGAATGGCGAGCACCTGATTAGCGAGATCATCTCACTGTGTGGTGGGTACAATATATTCGGTGATGCCCGCTCACTCGCCCCGAGAGTCAGCCTCGAATCTGTCCTGTTACGTGACCCCGATGCTATCGTTGCCAGCGGTATGGGGGAAGCGCGGCCGGAATGGCTGGATCAGTGGCGAGCCTATCCTTCTCTCACCGCTGTAGCAGACGAAGCCTTGTTTTTTGTCAACCCCGACCACCTGCAGCGACCCTCTGCCCGCATCGTGCTGGGGGCCCGAAGCTTGTGCCAACAGTTGGATCAGGTCCGTTGACTCCGGCTTCGATGCTAGACCGCCTCAGTGCTATACCCCCCACATTTATGCTATCCAATCATCGTCTTGCCTTTGCTAGCTGCACTGCCTTTGCTAAGATCGACCCTGATATAACGTTTAATCTCCCTCCAGAAAGGATAAGGCAATGAAACCAGAAACTATCGCTCTTCACGCTGGCTATGCGGGCGACCCCACAACGAATGCTGCGACCACGCCCATTTACCAAACAACATCGTTTACCTTTAACGATAGTCAGCACGGTGCTGACCTGTTCAACCTGGCGGTGCCGGGAAACATCTACAGCCGCATTATGAATCCCACGAATGCGGTACTTGAACAGCGTTTAGCCGAACTGGAAGGCGGCGTTGGTGCTCTGGCTGTAGCGTCAGGCATGGCGGCAATCCGCTATTCCATTGAGGCGATCGCCGAGGTCGGCAGCAATATCGTCAGCACCTCACAGCTTTATGGGGGCACCTACAATTTATTTGCTCATACTTTTCCAAGACAAGGTATTGAAACCCGGTTTGCCAAAGCGGATGATTTCGACAGAGTAGCCTCCCTAATCGACGAAAATACCAAAGCGCTATTTTGCGAATCCATAGGCAATCCGGCGGGTAATATTGTCGACATTCAGCGTTGGGCCGATATCGCTCACGCTGCAGGCGTCCCGTTGATTGTAGACAACACTGTGGCGACACCAATACTGTGCCGCGTATTCGACTATGGTGCCGATATTTCAGTACATTCGTTGACAAAATATATCGGTGGCCACGGCACTACGATCGGCGGTGCCATCGTCGATTCAGGCAAATTCGACTGGGCTGCTCATAATGACCGCTTCCCCATAATGAATAACCCCGACCCGTCCTATCACGGTGTCGTCTACACCGAAGCTATGGGAGAGGCAGCCTATATTGGTCGCTGTAGAGTCGTTCCGTTGCGCAATACCGGTGCTGCTCTGTCGCCGCAGAGCGCCTTTCAGATCATGCAGGGCCTGGAGACTCTGAGTCTGCGTATGGAACGGCACTGTGAGAATGCCGAAAAGGTCGCAAAACACTTACAGCAGCACCCGCAGGTAAGCTGGGTAAACTATGCCGGCCTTGCCGATAGCCCCTATCGCGAAAACAGCAAGACATTTTGCAACGGTAAAGCGGCCGGCATCCTCAGTTTTGGTATCGACGGCGGAATGGCTGCGGGCACCCGCTTTATCGACGCACTGCAGTTAATTTTACGCTTGGTAAACATTGGTGATGCGAAGTCCCTGGCGTGTCATCCCGCCAGCACCACCCACCGACAGCTCAATGCCGAGGAACTGGCATCTGCCGGTGTCAGCGACGACATGGTCAGGCTATCGATTGGTATCGAGCATATCGACGACATTATGGCGGATATCGATCAGGCGTTGCTGGCCGCTAAAGCGTAAAGAGGTCATCCCCCCGCTATACGGTTCGCTTCAATAGTGTGGGGATATCCGACAGCGATGTGGCCTCCGCTGGGCGATCTGGATCGTACAGCGCTGGCCCTAGCTGCGGCCTAACTTCCTCTGGTCGCAGAGGGTCTCCACATTCACTGCATGTGAGCGTGGGGCTGGTCTTGTGGCCACAATTCTGGTGCACGTATTCCAAAGGTGCACCTTCGCCCCTGTCCATCCACTCGTCACCCCAGCGAGACAGACTCATTAGCACAGAATACAGGCCCAGACCTTTACGCGTCAGACGGTACTCATAGCGCAGCGGACGATCGTGGTAGGGGACTTTAACCAGAACACCCTGCTCCACCAGTTTGCCAAGCCTCTCTGAGAGGCGATGGCGGGTAATACCCAGATTACTCTGAAATTGATCGAATCGGCGGGTACCCAGAAACGCATCGCGTAAAATCAACATGGTCCAGCGCTCGCCCACGACGGACAACGCCCGCGCCACGGAACAAACCTGTTTATCAATATCATCCCAACGCATAAGTCACTCCCTCCCGGTGTCGTCGACACAAGGCTTACAACTGAAAGGTACCATATTCGTTCGACAGAGAAACCCTCGAATAGCGGGCAAAAAAAAGCGGGGATAAACCCCGCCCAACAATGGCCGCACTACAACGCTAAGCTCGCGTCATTACACGCTAAAACTGATTCATTGTGTTGTCTTTACCACCCGCCTTTAAGGCCGCTTCGCCCGCAAAGTACTCTTTGTGGTCGTCGCCCAGATCAGAGCCCGCCATGTTCTGGTGCCTGACACAGGCAATACCTTGGCGAATTTCTTTACGCTGAACGCCCTTAACGTAGCCCAGCATACCCTGCTCACCAAAGTATTCTTTGGCCAGATTATCGGTCGACAGTGCCGCAGTATGGTAAGTGGGCAATGTGATTAGGTGATGAAAGATACCCGCTTCACGCGCAGAATCTGACTGGAAGGTACGAATCTTCTCGTCTGCCTCAGCGGCCAACTCAGTCTCATCATAATCGACGCTCATCAGTGCATCGCGCTGATAGGCTGAAACATCTTTCCCTGCTTCGCTCCATGCGTCAAAAATTTGCTGACGGAAGTTCAGTGTCCAGTTGAATGACGGTGAGTTGTTATAGACCAGTTTGGCGTTGGGAATGACTTCTCGAATACGCTTAACCATGCCGCCGATCTGACCGATATGCGGCTTCTCGGTTTCAATCCACAACAGGTCGGCGCCGTGTTGCAAGGAGGTGATGCTGTCTAAGACGCAGCGGTCTTCACCGGTACCAGGACGAAACTGGTACAGGTTGGACGGCAGACGCTTAGGACGCATCAGCTTGTCGTGGTGTTTGATAATCACGTCGCCATGGCTCATCGCTGAAATGTCTAGCTCTTCCATATCAAGGAAGCTGTTGTACTGATCACCGAGATCACCTGGGGTGTGAGTCACCGCGATCTGCTTGGTGAGGCCGGCACCGAGGGAGTCAGTACGCGCAACAATTACACCGTCGTCAATGCCTAGTTCGAGAAAGGCGTAACGCACCGCGCGGATCTTGGCTAAAAAGTCTTCATGGGGGACAGTGACTTTACCGTCTTGGTGGCCACACTGCTTTTCGTCGGACACCTGGTTCTCGATCTGGATGGCACAAGCGCCCGCCTCTATCATTTGCCGCGCCAACAGGTAGGTGGCTTCGGCATTACCGAAACCGGCGTCGATGTCAGCGATGATAGGCACAACGTGCGTCTGAAAGTTGTCGATCTTCTTCTGCACAGCTTGCTCTGCAGTCTTATCTCCGGCTGCACGTGCCGCATCCAGCGTGCGAAAAAGACCACCGAGCTCTCGAGCATCGGCCTGGCGCAAGAAGGTATATAACTCTTCAATCAGCGCGGACACTGATGTTTTCTCGTGCATTGACTGGTCAGGAAGCGGTCCAAACTCGGAGCGCAGTGCGGCAATCATCCAGCCCGAAAGGTACAGATAGCGCTTACTGGTATCGTCGAAGTGTTTCTTAATGGCAATCAGCTTCTGCTGCCCAATAAAGCCATGCCAGCAACCCAAAGATTGGGTGTACTGACGACTGTCGGCATCGTACTCGTTCATATCCTGGCGCATAATCGAGGCGGTGTATTTGGCAATGTCCAAACCAGTTTTAAAGCGGTTCTGCAGGCGCATTCGAGCAGCCGATTCAGAGTTGATATGGTCCCAAGCGCTGCCGTTCTTTTGACGCAGTTGATCCAATTCAGCAATATCCGTTTGAAATGTAGACATGGTAGTCCCTCTGCATACTAGCGTGTGATTTTTCAATGGGTCTGGCAGGGTGGCGCGCAGCGCGACCAGCTAACAGGCGCGTAGTGTAAAGACTGGCGTCTCATAATTGAAATTTATGGTAAAGATTTTTACTATTCACAGGGTGAATTATCGTGACTGGACGTGCTTATCTCAGGGCCTGAGGATTCAGCTGTCGTCAGACGAAAAGACAGGCCTTAGCGCGGCAGACCGTTAACCCAAGCCTGAAAATTCTGATCCCTAAACGATGCCCCGCGACCCTGTTCCACGCACTGCACAACACGAACGGCATTCTCCCTATTACCCAAAAGCGTTGTTGCAGTGAGCCCCACCACACCTTCTTCAGCGTCTTTTAATGAAAAGGTCTGCAGGCCTACTAAACCGGTTGCTCCAGAAGCGGTGACTACCTGACAGTCAAATACCTTATTCGGCCACGCCCTCTCGGCCAACACTTCAGTCGTGGCGAGCACGGATAACATGACCAGCAGTATCGTTTTGACGGTTAACATTGGGCGTACCTCTGCG
>ERZ888423.2205-NODE-2205-length-14983-cov-7.888800_pt1 | contig 14983 bp, 14 predicted proteins | sample MGYA00520523_ERZ888423 | MGnify/ENA primary metagenome ERZ888423 (study PRJEB32303, sample SAMEA104408611) | aquatic metagenome | biome: Brackish water; feature: Pelagic; material: water | place: Baltic Sea | collected 2014-06-08T10:24:00 | depth 30,27 m ...
CAAATTAGAGATTGCGGGATTTTTTAGTCGGTCAGTAGTGATATAAATTATTGGATAACATAATTTTTTTTATAAAACAACATATGGATGTTCGCTCCTTAAATTTATTACAAAAGCCTGTTCATCAACGATTTGATGTGGTAAAAAAGCTATTTTCATAGCTTCATATCTGCAAGGTTACGAGTATTTTAGATGTAATTCTTTCAAAAAGGATAAGTAAATCTCCTTCCCAAAAACAGCGAAATGTAGTTGAACCGCTACTAACAGACTCCAACTATGACCAGCACGAATGGGTGTTGCTGGCCAAAAAGATCGACTGGAAGTATTTTAATTAAGCGATGGGCGAGTTGTTCTCACACACAGGCCAGCCAGCACATCCTATGCGCTTTAGGGTTGGGCGCCTACTGCTCAAGAGGCTTTACAATCTTGGGAATTGAAAGTTTTCAAGGATATCCGCCCGATAGCAAAACCATTGATCCGCTTCTTCAACAAGTTAAAGAAAACCTAGACTACACACCCAATGCAGTGGTTTATAATAGAGGTGGAGGTGGCAGGGGGAAATCAGAAATGATTGGAGTAAAGATCCGTATCCCCAATAAACCACTGAAGCAGGACAGCCTGTGTTGGCGCAACCTGAAATGATTAATGTTGAAATCAGCAATTAAATTATGAATCCAAATCTTTTCATGTTCTATTGTCGATGGGTTGGTTTATAAACTCTAAGTGTCGTTTTTTTTGTAGCCGATGCTCTATCTGTGCTTTTAGGTCGGGCAGTTTGCCTACCAAAATATCTCGGCAATCGTCTAATCTTTTCTTTGTTGATGTAGCTAACATATAGGCCTTTTTATCTCTATTAGTGAAACACAAAATCTTGTGTCTTTAACTAAATTGGTCTTTGGACCAATTGCCCGGGTTGTTTATAATGTATTCTGAAATGCGGTGAAATGATTCGTCATTTCGAATGATATGGTCGTGAAAACGGGTTTGCCATGCGAAATCAGGATTTATCAATCGGGCATTTTTGGTCACGCCAATTTTGAAACCACGAACAATGGATGCGAGATTTTTGGATTGTGGTCCGAATTGGTTTTTGGTGTTTGAATCGGGTTGGTAGGGTTGTAGAGACGCAAAATTTTGCGTCTCTACGTTACGTCCGTCAAACCGTCCATCGTCCGGTTTATCAATCATCACAATTCCATGTATATGATTGGGCATCACCACATGGTTTTTTAATTTCACAAATGGAAAATGGGTTGGAATTTCTAACCGACAATCATTTGCGATTTCCCCGACATTATTCAAAACCATATTTCCATAGACAACATCACCAAAAAAATATTCCCGGTTTTGGGTGTAAATGGTTAAAAAATACATGGCATTCTTCCCATAATCCCAATGTTTCAATTGGGCAGATTCGATGCGGTATTTATTTTGAAATCTATCTGACATCAGGCAGCAAAACGTTCAAGGTTTATATAATCCTGTATGAATTCAGGAATTACAACTCTGTATTTGGCAGCCATTTCTTTGAATTGCGTAATGGTTAACATGGGGTTGGTTAGCAAGGCATGAAAATCTTTTGATTCGATGATTTTCCTGATGTCTTGGTCAACAATGTACGCTTTGAAGAAATACTTTAAAGCACGTAAATTCATTCGTGTGGGCAAATGCTCTTGAATTTTTTTAGAGCTTTTTAGGGTCACGTACTATTTGTGGGGAGAAGGTAGGTTGAATTGTCTATTCGTGTCCAATGTAAGACTACTTTTGTTCGATTGAGCGGATCGACTAAAATTTAAACTAGAACCGAGGGGGTCTCTGTCTGTTGCTAAGCGTTGGTTCTAGGCTGATTCGCCTTTTCATCTCCTTCCTTCTTTCAGTAGCCTCGCTCTCTTGCTAGGTTCACTTTCTTTTGGTTTAGACTGCCTCCACCTTTTTTTACCCTCGGTGTTCGTGGGTTTTGCTCGCATTCTGTCTTCGCTCGTTTGCTGCTCGATGCTATTCTTTCAACACATTGGACTTTTCTGTTGAGGGTCGGTATCTTTCCGATGCCTTTGGAGTATTTGACCTTGCCTTTAGTCTATGTGAAGCTGGCATCGGACTATTTAAAGTTGACTTCAGTCTGTGTGAAGTTGACTTCGAAGTGAGTAATGAATAAAGTGTGTCTACTATACTAGAGGCAGGAAAAAGAAGAAAGAGAGTATCAGTGATGAACTCGTTAAAGAGCTCGGCAGCGCTTAGGGTTACGTCTATTTAAATAGTTTACGCAAAAGGGGTAGTTTACGGTATTCTCTTTCACAGTTTCTCTGAGCCTTTGTGAACAGGCTCTGATCTACTTTATTTCTTCCCTTTAGTTCGCTTCCAAACTCTAGTAATAGCGCATCTGAAGTTCTGTGATGATTGGAAACATTTCGGTTTTCAGTAGAAAAGCGCTTCCAACCTAATTTGTGACGTAAAATGAGAAGGGCTTTGGTGTAATTATCGGTATCTGCATAAAAATTGAATTTTTTTAGGTTTGATTTTGCGGCATCTTTTAATTCATCACTAGAATGTTTCTTCCAATCGTTTTTATCCCATCCACTTAGAAAATGAGACTGCCAATTATTCCCAAAAGGGGAATCTAGGAATTCAGCAAAGTCGGGAAAAAGCTCTTTGCTTGAATTCCATTTACGGTCTCGCATCTTATGTAGAAAATGCGAAATGACTTGATTTTCGGGCTTTCGTATGAAGGTAAATAAGAAGGGATTTGTTGTGGCATTGAACTCTGCAACACGCAGAATATCTAGGCTTATATGCCCAGTGATAGCCAATTTATTGTTTGCAATGGCCTGATTTAGATCGTTTAGCCGAGAATCCCTATCATAAACCATCGCTACCTGCTCACGGCCATAAATTCCGTTTAGATGGTGTCTAAAACTAGATCCAGCCGTTTTTGGAATGTGAATAAACACAAAAGGGCTTTGAGAGGTGGGGCTATTCATCTTTCAGTTGCGTATTATAGAAAAGAAGGCACAGTGTTTCATTGTACTGCACCTTCTTTTAACTGAGCAAAATCAATGCCGCCTGAAGACTTACCAAATGATTATTTGCTTTTCTTTTGGCCTTTGCATTGGCGATGGAGCGGCACACTGAAAAGCGGCCCCAAATTCTGGCATATTACTCATTGGACCAATTACTCTATAATTGCCTGGAGAATGATAATCTGTGATCAGTCTTTCTCTCAATGTCTCTTCTTTGTAGTGCACCTGCCATACTCCCGCCCAGCCTAAGAAGAAGCGTTGTGAATAAGTGAAGCCATTTATTACCTCCGGAATGGGTTTGCCTTCCAATGATTTCATATAGGCATGAAATGCAATGGTTAATCCGCCTAGGTCTGCGATATTTTCTCCAAGGGTCATTTGTCCGTTTACAAATTCACCAGGCAGTGCTTCGTAGCTACTGTATTGATCTGCTAGTCTTTTAGAAAGGCTATCAAAACGTGCTCTATCTACTTCAGTCCACCAGTTAACCAAATTGCCATGTGCATCGTACTTACTTCCTTCATCATCGAATCCATGGGTAAATTCATGGCCAATTACACCGCCAATGGCTCCGTAATTTATGGCCATATCGGCTTTAGGATCAAAGAAGGGGGGTTGTAATATGCCAGCAGGAAAAACGATTTCATTAAAACTTGGATTGTAATAGGCATTTACAACGTGAGCTCCCATATACCACTCTGCTTTGTCAACGGGTTTTCCAGCCTTGGCGAGATTCTCTTGGAACACATACTCTCTAATACTTTGAAGGTTTAACAACAAAGAATGCGCGTCAATTTTTAAATCACTGTAGTCTTTCCACTGATCTGGATAACCAATTTTATAGGTGAAGGCTGCGAGTTTTTCATGTGCTTTCTTTTTAGTTTCATCAGACATCCAACTGAGTTGATCTACTCTTTCTCCATATGCAACTCGAATGTTTTCTACCATATTAGCAATGATTTCTTTGCTCGACTCTGGGAAGTATTCATCAGAGAAAAGCCTGCCCAACTGCTCATCTAAGCCATATTCTATGAGAGAGATGGCCACCTTCCACCTTGCTTTTTCCTGCTCTTGACCTTTTAAGGTTTTCCCGAAGAAAGCGAAATGCTCTTCCCTAAATGTAGATGGAAGGGCAACAGTAAATGAGTTTAAAGTATGCCATTGAAAATACGACTGCCAAACAAACAATGGGGTTTCTTCTATTATTTTCGATAGACCTTTTATATAATTGGGTTGACCACAGATTAGGGTGTCTGGTTTTACGCCAATTCCACTCCAGAACGCATCTAAATTGAAATGAGGCATTAAGACTGCAAGCTCTTGGCGGCTCATCTTGTTGTAAGTCAATTCTGGGCTTCGTCTATCCGTTCTGCTCATCTGAATGCTTGCAAGCTTGGCCTCTAGTGCCAGAACTGCCGTAGCATTTTCTTCAGGCTTTTCAATTTCGGCCAGTCTGAATATATTGGCAATATGCTGTTCGTATTTCAAAAGAATATCTACGCTCTTGGCATCGTCTCTTAAATAGTAATCCCTATCTGGAAGGCCTAACCCGCTTTGCTGGATACTGAGAATATTTACAGCGCTGTTTTTGTCATCGGGACCGACATATACAGAAATTGGGGTGCTAATTCCACGTTTTTTAAGATTGGCAATGAAAGTCGGAAGGCTCTCTTTTCTCTCAAGCTTGAGGCTTTGAAGCAGAAAAGAAACATCTTCTTTGGCTCGCTTCTCAATGCTAATGGTATCCATTGCAGATGAATAAAAATCGCTTACAAGCTGTTGATAACTGCCTTTTTCAAAGGTCTTCTGAGCCAATCCATCTAGAATTGTTTTCAATTTTGCATTGTTTTCTTCCACCAGAATATTGAAGCTACCCCACCTTCCTTCAGTAGAAGGGATTGGGTTTTTGGCTTTCCAACCATTGGAAGTAAACTCAAAGAAGTTGTCGCAGGCAGAATGGCTGCTGTCTAGGTATTCTGTGTTGAAACCCAGCACTAATTCTTCTTTCAATGCAGGTTCTGGTGAGGTACAGCTAGAGCCTAATACGGCCAGAGATAAAAATGAGAGGAGAGTGTTTTTCATTGTTTTTATAGATTGAGCCATCCGTTGTAGACGCGTTGTTGTTGAGCAGTTAAGTCGTTGTCAATAAGCAAGGTGTTTCGAACCACAACAGGAAAAGAGAAGACCTTTGTTTTCAACTTTTTCTTTTTCCACTTGCCTTTTTTATCTAGTCTTAAAACCTCCATCTTTAATTTATCGCCTTCCTTCACTGAAGAGTAGAAATCGCCAAAAAGATCCGCAGCATTGTCGATTGTTAAGTCCTCACCATTTAAAGAAAGCAAGCGATCTTCTACTTCTAATCCGAGGGCCTTACTCATAGGACTTATATCGGTATTGTCGTAGATGTACAGTTTATCTAAGTCTGGATCAAAAGAAATGGGTAACTGTCCAAAGCCTATTTGATTTTGAGTGGTTTCTTCAATGTAGAGAACGCCTGCTTCAGCCAGTAATTCTTCGAAAGGCAAGGGCTCTGCCCCTTCAACATAGCGCGCTAGGAATTCACGGATGGATGGGTCGGTATGCTTTTCTATTAACCTAAAAAGCTGATCATCCTCAAAAAAAGTGTCGCTTCCAAATTCAGCACTCAATTGACTCATTAGATCAACGAGTCCTTTTTTACCATCTGAAAGAATCCGCAATTTTAAATCCAGGGCCATGCCTATTAGAGCGCCCTTGTCGTACACATTGCTATATTCACTTTTAAAAATATCCAGCACATTACGGCTCATAACCGTCATGGGTATATCGAGATTGTACAACTCGGCATCATCCATTTTTGATTTCATCACCCCTAAAAACTCCAACGGGCTTTGCAGTCCGTAACGCACTTGAACCAAATGAGAGGTATACTCGGTTATTCCCTCAAAAAACCATAGATGGCTCGACATTTCCGGATTGTAAAAGTCGAAACCATGAATATACTCAGAGTGCAGCGAAAGAGGGGTTACAATATGAAGAAACTCGTGGGCTACAATGTCTCTAATCTCTTGTAAAAGCACTTCTTTTTCAAATTCTGGCATATAAAGCACCGTACTATTATGATGTTCAAGGGCACCGTACCCGCTTAATGCATCGGCATCGTTTTCGGCTATAGAAAGAATAACATATCGCTCTGCAGGTAGGTTTCCGCCTAAATAGTTGCCAATGGCCATTAAAACCGAAGCAGAGGTTTCAAGTATTTCGCTGGCATTAAGCACACTGCTTTGAGAATAACTGGCTACTTCCACCTTGGTATTGAAGACCATAGTAGAGGCGGTATCCGCAATGGCGTACAGAATGGGTTTATCGTGTAAGTTGAAATAATTTTCGGCAGTGAAAATATCGGTGGTTGCACTTCTAGAAATATTTTCCAATGCGGTTGATCCGTATAAAAAAGTGGGTTTGTGAACCGTTAGGCGATAAGGCGTATCCTTTTTTCCATCTAAATAACCCGCTACTCCAAAGAGGTTTAAGAGAAAAAGGCTGTCTGAAAAACTCGTTCCGCCCGGTCTAAAAATATCTTGGTCTGCAATGGGATCATCAAAGCTATCGTCTACCTTATAGTGTATCTTATAAAGACTTCTAGCATTGTAAATGACCCATTTATTGTAGTCTATCTTTTTGAATTTCAAATCATTTCCTGAAGCATCAGTAATTTGAAGCTCTTGTACAAATCGTCCGAAATTGGAGATGCTATACGTTCCAGGAACAACTTTAGGAAAAATAAGGTATACACTATCCAACTGCGTAATAGCCGGATAGAAATCGATTTCAAACTGATCATTTTCAAGCTTATCTAAGTGAAAAACCAATTGATTTAATTGATCTTCCTGCATGGGTTGCTCTCTTATCTGACCAAAATGCAAAGCAGGAAACAACAACAATAAGCTCAGCACTCGATAGGCAATATTGAATCTCAATTCGTAACTATTTTAAGGTTTAATACTCTTAAGTAAAGAAGGGCCGCAATTTAGTCGATTGCATACAGATGTTTCATGGCACAAGAAATTCAGTATGCTTGGCAGTCTTGATTTAAGTAATTCAACTGTAATCCTGTGTTTCCAGGCGCATGAATAGCTTGCACACTGATTCGACAACTGCAAAAGTAGAGTTTGTATTTATCTAAAAATGAGATAGCTGCGAAAAGTTATGTTAAAAGTAATGGCCAATGCATTGTTTTTGAAGAGAAACTACAATCAAACGCCTAAACAGAACGTTAAAAGGCTTAACGAGGCTAAGAAAAATAGGGCTTTTTTGCCCTTTAACATTCTATACTTTTGCCGTTTGATTATTGCATCTATTTATGAGTGAGTTAAGGAAGGAAGATGCCTATTTCGATTCGTCGAATGTGGTTATGTACATCTACGGATGGAGAAAGCAATTATTGGGTATCAGTTTGGCTGCCGGTATATTGGCGGTTATTTTTTCAGCCCCCTATTTTATTCCACCTAAATTTAAAGCCGAAGTGGTGGTTTTTCCTGCTATGACTACTTCTGTTTCTAAAGCGGTTTTACCCCAAAGCTTTTCTTCACGCGGACAAGATGTTCTAGAATTTGGCAGCGAGCAAGAGGCCGAGAACCTATTGCAAATTCTGAATTCAGACGACATTAGAACCAAGATCATTGAGAAATATGATCTTATGAAGCATTATGACATCAACCAAGAGTCGCCCTATAAATACACTAAGCTTTTTGAGGCCTACGATGGCAATGTAACCTTCAAACGCACTGAGTATATGTCGGTTTTGATTACGGTTTTAGATACCGATCCAGATACAGCCGCGCTCATTGCCAATGACATTAGTTCACTGCTGAATGAAGTGAAAAACAGAATTCAGAAAGACCGCGCTTTTATGGGTCTCAAAATTGTGGAGTCGGAATACTTCACCCTAAAAAATGAGGTAGACAGCATGGAGCAAGAGCTCACTAAATTGAGAGAAAGAGGCATACATGATTATGAATCTCAAAGTGAGGTTTTCTCTGAGCAGTTGGCCGTGGCCATAGTTAAAGGAGGAGAGAATTCAACGGCCGCAAAAGAAATACAATTGCGTTTAGACACACTTGCAAAATATGGTGGCTCTTACGTAGCTCTTAGAGATGAGTCTAGACTGCTGAAGGATGAAATCGTGAAACTAAAGACACGATACGATCAAGCCAAGGTAGACGTGAACGAAAGTTTGCCCGTAACATTTACCGTGAACTCAGCCTATTCGGCCGAAAAGAAGACCTACCCAAAACGCTCTTTGATTGTATTGATGGCCATGGTTAGTGCCTTTTTATTTACTTTGGTTACCATAATAATTATCGATACCATTCGTAGAACCAAGTCCTTGGAGAATGTCTGAAAAGGCAATGAAGAGCTTGGTTATTGCATTGGCCGTTCTTTTTATTTTGGCCAATACTTTTCTACTTACCCAAGAGTTCTATTGGTTGAACCTTCTGCCCCTTGTGGCTGCCATTATTGGTGCTGCCTTCTTCTCGCTAGATAAGCTCCTTTATTTTCTCATTTTCTTTACGCCAATTTCACTTTCTTTAGAGGAATTAGATTTGGGTGTTAGCATTAGCGTTCCTACCGAACCTTTGTTTTTTGGTATTCTCCTCTTGTTTTTATTAAAGTTTTTACAAGAAGGAATTTTTGATAGAGCCTTCTTAAAACACCCCATAACCATTGTTATTGGCCTACAGCTTCTGTGGATGTTTGTTACTTCCATAACAAGCGAAATTCCCTTGGTTTCTTTCAAGTATTTTACTGCTAGGCTTTGGTCTATTGCGGCTTTGTATATGGTTATGTCTAGACTTTTTACAACCGAAAAGAAACTACGTAGATTTTTCTGGTATTATATGCTTCCGCTCTGTGGAGTTGTAATCTATACCACTGTTCAACATGCTGAAGGCAACTTTAGTAAAACAGCATCCATCATGGCATCCTATCCCTTTATAAAAGAGCATACGGCCTATGGCGCAATCTTGGCGCTGTATGCTCCTGCAGCGATTGCCTTTGCCTTTGTCTCGAAAGAAAACATCAATCGGAAGGCTTTAGCCCTTGGGGTCTTTGTTGTTCTTTTTGGCGGATTAATTCTGTCGTATACTCGAGCGGCTTGGGTGAGTGTTATAGCTGCCGGATTGGTTGCTCTTGTAATGTATTTGAGAATTAATAAGTTCACTTTTTGGGGATTAACAGCCGTTGTGTTGTTAATTATCGCGGTTAATCTTCAGCCTCTTCTCCAATCTCTAGAAAAGAATAATCAAGACTCGAGCGATAATCTCGGAGAGCATGTAGAGTCTATTTCCAACATCTCTACCGACGCTTCCAACCTAGAGCGAATCAACCGCTGGAAATCGGCAATGAGAATGTTCAATGAGCGTCCTTTCATGGGCTTTGGACCGGGAACCTATCAGTTTACCTATGCGCCGTATCAAAAGCCGTATGAAAAAACAATAATCAGCACCAATAACGGAGATGTGGGCAATGCACACAGCGAATACATCGGACCCATGGCTGAACAAGGGGTATTCGGATTGTTGCTAACCCTATTATTGGTGTATCAAATGATGAGAACGGGCATTCGGGTCTATTACCAAAGCGCCAGTAAAAAGGCTAGAATGTATGCCCTCACTGCCATGTGTGGTTTAGTTACCTATTGGGTTCACGGGTTCTTGAACAACTTCTTAGACAACGATAAGACTTCATTAGCCGTTTGGGGCTTCAGTGCCTTATTGCTCATGTTGGATTTAAAAAGGGTAGACTTTGATGATGAACCTCAAGAATTACCCAGTGCTGCCAACACCTGAGCAGTGGCTTCTTTTGTCTTTACCTTGGTGAATATCTCGGCTATTTTTCCATTTTCATCAATTATAAACGTCTCGCGATAAATTCCATCGTACTCTCTACCCATAAACTTTTTCTTTCCCCAAACGCCATAGGCGTTAATAATGCTCTTGTCTGCATCGGCAATCAGTGGAAAATTTAAATCGTATTTCACGCTGAACTTGGCGTGTGATTTTTCTGAATCAGCACTCACACCTATAACTTGAATTCCTTTTGCCTTTAAGGCGTTTTCATTGTCTCTGAAATCGCAAGCCTCTGCTGTACAACCCGGTGTGTCGTCTTTTGGATAGAAATACAAAACCAGCTTTTTACCTTTATACTGCTCAAGTGAAATGGAATTACCCGATTGATCTTTTCCTTCAAACGAAGGGGCGGCATCGCCAATAGTTAAATGTGTCATATTTCCTTTTTTACAAATAAACCGCAAAACTAGAAATGGTTCATTTCATTCGTTGCTATTCCGTCTTTTTGAGACTTAACTTTACTTCAAAATTCGCTCGAAAGACTAATGACTAAGAAAGAAAAGGTAGAGTTCGTTATCAACGCATTGGAGGAGCTGTATCCAGAAGTTCCCATTCCGTTAGAGCACTACAGCCCTTTTACGCTTCTGGTTGCGGTTGTGCTTTCGGCACAATGCACAGACAAACGGGTAAACGAGATTACTCCTCTTCTCTTTGCAAAGGCAGATACGCCCGAAGCCATGGCTCGCCTTACTGTTGAAGAAATTGCTCAAATCATTCGTCCATGCGGACTTACGCCGATGAAGAGCAAGGGAATTCACGGTTTATCACACATTATTCTCAATGAGTATAACGGACAAGTTCCGGCTTCGTTTGAGGCGTTGGAAGCGATGCCATCAGTAGGTCATAAAACGGCTTCTGTAGTAATGAGTCAGGCTTTCGGCTTCCCTGCCTTCCCGGTAGATACCCACATTCATAGACTTATGTATAGATGGGGCCTGAGCAATGGCAGCTCCGTTCAGCGAACGGAGAAAGATGCGAAAAGACTTTTTCCAGAACAGCTTTGGAATAAATTGCACCTTCAAATTATTTTTTATGGAAGAGAATACTCCCCCGCAAGAGGATTGCGTTTAGAAAGAGACTTTATCACTACTGCCGTTGCACCAGCCAAAGTTCTAAAAGAGTTAAAAGTAAAATCCTAGAATCCAGATCAATAAAAAAATGAAAAAACTACTCTTCCTTTTAATGACCACTCTGACTTTGTTTCAGTGCAAGACCAAACAACCCGCAGAACCGAGTTTCAAGAGATCTATAAAACTTACCTCTACCTATGAACTTTGTGGTGGAATGATGCCCTCTCCAGAAGATGTTAAGGCTGCATCAACCAAGACACCTCTGAAGAACTACACTCTATACATCCGAAATGGAAACGAAAACATCCTTTCTGAAAAGGTATTGCTTGAGATAAAAACAGATGAATTCGGATTGGCAGAATTTGAGCTTCCGGTGGGTAGTTACTGTCTGGTAGACAGCCAAAAAGTAAACAACATTCAAATAGAGGAATGGAAGAAAGAGTTCAAAGTGGCCAGCAAAAGTTGGGATGCCATAGATGCCGGTTGTTTGGATGAATGGATTAAAGAACCGCTCTTAAAATTTGAAGTCTACGCCGACAAAGACAAGAACAATGAGCTCTTGTTTTTGAACCTTCACCGCAATTGCTTTTGGAATTCTATTCCTTGCCTCATGTACCGCGGTCCTTTTCCGCAATAAGCAACAAATCTGTTTTTTAGAATTCTGTACGAATCCATTTGATGTTATTGAACCGAGTATTTTTGCCAAATGATCACATCAGAGCAAATTAAGGAGCTAGGAGAACGTTTGATTTCACTGAAATCATACTTGCATTTAGAGCAAAAGATGTTGGAAATTTCAAACGAAGAAGAGAAAACCAGCGATCCTTCCTTCTGGGAAGACAACAAAGAGGCCGAGTTGGTGATGAAGAAAATCCGTAGCTTAAAGTTCTGGGTAAACGGATTTGAAAGTGCATCCAATCAATACGATGAGCTCATTTTGGGTGTGGAATTTCACAAGGAAGGTGAAATGACCGATGAGGAAATACGCATCCTCTTTAAAAAATGCGAAGACACCATTGAAGATTTAGAATTCCGCAATATGCTTTCTGAAGAGGAAGACAAACTCAATGCGGTGATTCAAATTACAGCCGGTGCTGGAGGCACTGAAAGTTGCGATTGGGCCGCTATGCTGATGCGGATGTACATCATGTGGGCCGAAAGTCACAACCATAAGGTGAGCACCATGAACTATCAAGACGGCGATGTGGCGGGTATTAAAACGGTTACCTTAGAAATTGAAGGCGATTTTGTCTTCGGATTTTTAAAGGGAGAAAACGGCGTCCACCGCCTAGTTCGCATCTCGCCTTTCGATTCCAACGCAAAACGTCACACCTCTTTTGTTTCTGTTTACGTTTATCCCATGGTAGATGATACCATTGAAATTACAGTCAATGCGTCGGAAATTGATTGGGATACCTTCCGTTCTTCGGGCGCGGGTGGACAAAACGTAAACAAGGTTGAAACAGGCGTTCGACTAAGACACAAACCCTCTGGAATTGTGATTGAAAATACCGAAACGCGTTCTCAACTTCAAAACAAAGAAAGAGCCATTCAGTTGCTTAAGTCGCGCTTATACGAAATGGAGATTCAGGCCAGAAATGAGAAAAGAGCAGCCATTGAAGCAGGCAAGAAAAAAATTGAGTGGGGCTCTCAGATTCGCAATTATGTGCTTCATCCATACAAACTTGTTAAAGATGTGCGCACGGCGGAGGAAACCTCCAATACCGATGGCGTTTTAAATGGAGAAATAGACAATTTCTTAAAGGCTTTTCTTATGGCACAGGGCCAAGCTTCGGTAGAAATAGATGAGACCATGTAGTTGCCTCATTCGGCAGCAGCCTTCTCACATTTTTAGAAGCCAATAGAATTCCTCATTGTACCTTTCGGCTATGCCCAAGCTTCTTCTTCTTTTCGTTGCGGTTTTTACACTGCTCCCGCCAAGGGCTTCGGGACAGCATCCTTCTGGTTTTGAAGAAAATAAGGGACAGTTCGACGAATCTATTTTTTTTAGAACCCGATTGCCAGAGTCGGCGGTGTACTTGCAGACTAAAGGCATTAGCTATCAATGTCTTCCTTCAGGTCAGTTTGAAGAATACCATCAATATCAACATGGAGAGCGTGCAGAGATTCCTCGCTTTCGAGCCCATACGGTACAGTTGAACTTTGTGAATGCACACTTCCAAAAACCTCAGAAGAGAAATCCCTTAAAATCATATAAGAATGTATTTAGAAAAGGATTGAATGCCACTGGCATTCAATCTTTTCAGGAGATAGAGTTTCCCTCTATTTACCCAGGCATCCATTTAAGATGCAACCGAGATTGGGGTTTTAAGTATGAGTTTATTGTAGAAGCTTTTGCCAATCCCTCTCAAATAGTCATTCAGTGGGAGGGTGCCAATGCCTTGTGGATCGATGAATCTGGAAATTGGATTGCCCAAACCTCGGTTGGCCAATTGATTGAACAAAAGCCTTTTGCATATCAGATGAATAGCCTTGGACAAGTCGATACGGTGCGTTGTCAGTTCGAGCTGAAGGGAGACAGTATGTATTTTAAACTCGGGAGTTACGATTCAAGTAAGCAACTTATTCTAGATCCAAGAATTGTTTTTAGCACCTATAGTGGCTCTGAAGATGACAATTGGGGATTTACCTCAACCTTTGATACTAGCGGTAATTTATACCTTGGTGGAGTGGTGTTTGGAAGCGATTTTCCCATTACGCCTGGTGCCATAGACACCGTTTTTCAAGGGGCGATGGAAGTGGCTATTATGAAGTTCGATTCTACCGGAACCAACCTTTTGTACGCTACTTTCTTGGGTGGATCGAGCGCAGAACAGCCTCATTCACTCATCGCTTTTGGAGAAGAATTGCTCATTATGGGGGCCACAGGCTCTGCCAATTTTCCTGTTTCAAATACGGCCTTCGACACCGTTTTTAGAGGCGGAACAAACACGGCTGGAACCGCAGGTATTTTCCCCCAAGGCACAGATATTTTCATTAGCAAGCTGAGCGCAGACGGCACTCAGTTGTTGGCCTCTACTTTTGTGGGTGGACAGGGAAATGATGGCTTAAACTCTTTGCTTAGAAACAGTTACGGAGATGACTCTCGTGGAGATATACTGGTGAATAGCATGGGCGAAGTCTTTGTGGCCAGCAGCTCTGTATCAACTGATTTTCCTTCTCTCTCTTCTTCTTTTGGCAATTGTGGTTCTTCTCAAGATGCCGTTGTATTTAAGCTTTCCGCCGACTTAAGCCAAGTTCTTTGGTCATTTTGTTTGGGTGGAAGCCTTCCCGATGCGGCTTTCTCCCTTGCTTTAAACGATACTGAAACGGAACTCTATGTTTGTGGTGCTACCAGAGGAAGTGGATTTCCAACCACTACGGGTGCTTTAAATGAGAATTATTTGGGTGGAACGGCAGATGGATTTATTAGCCGTTTGGATGCAGCAAATGCGACTTTGCTGTCTTCTACTTTTATTGGCGGAATTGGAAGGGATATTTCCTTTTTACTCGATTTAAATCCAGCTGGTGAAGTAGCCATCTTTGGTCAATCAGACCAAGGAATGCCCATCTCAGATTCCAGCCTTTTTCATCAAACCAATGCCCGTCAGTTTTTACAGCTCTATTCTCAAGACCTTTCTGTTTTAAGTAGAAGCACTCTTTTTGGAAGTGGAAGAAATTCATACGACCTGGCGCCTACAGCCTTTAGAATAGACGAGTGTGGGGTTCTTTACTTATCGGGTTGGGGCGGAAGTCTGGCTTCTTCTGGAAGTAGAACCTTTGACCTAGAGGTGAGTTCAGATGCCTATCAAGACACAACCGATGGGGCCGACTTTTATATTATGGCCTTAAATAGTGAGTGGAAGAAGCTCTTGTATGCCAGCTTCTTTGGAGGCATTGGAACCGGCGAGCATGTAGATGGAGGAACCAGTAGATTTAGCGAGAATGGAGTTATTTCTCAAGCCATTTGTGCGGGCTGTGGGGGAACTTCTAATACTCCCGCAGA
>ERZ888423.2206-NODE-2206-length-14976-cov-11.395416_pt1 | contig 14976 bp, 17 predicted proteins | sample MGYA00520523_ERZ888423 | MGnify/ENA primary metagenome ERZ888423 (study PRJEB32303, sample SAMEA104408611) | aquatic metagenome | biome: Brackish water; feature: Pelagic; material: water | place: Baltic Sea | collected 2014-06-08T10:24:00 | depth 30,27 m ...
ACGAAGGTAGATGAACAGCTGGTGAGCTCCGTAACCTCGGGCTTTCGCACTGCAGGATACGTGATGATTGCGTTGTGTATTCTGTTTGTCATCATATCAGTGCTGATTATCGATAAAACCATCCGCCTGAGCATGTACTCCAACCGCTTTGTTATCCGGTCGATGCAGCTGGTAGGTGCCACCCGCAGTTTCATTACCCGTCCTTATGTGCAGCGGAGTATCCTGAATGGATTGCTCAGCGCTTTGTTCACCATCGGGGTGCTGGCGGCAGCCGTTTACGGCATACATACAAAATTTGGTTACTGGGACTTAAAAGATGTTATGTTGCTGCGCGGTTTTGGGATTTTAGCCTTAATTTTGACCACCATCGGAATCATCATGACCTGGTGGAGTACGCGGAGAGCAGTTCACAAATACGTGCGGATGCAGCTCGATCAACTTTATTGAAAGTCTATGAAGGATAATACAACGCTGGAAAGCAATAAAGATACACACGCTCAAGATCACATTCCCCTGGGGCGTCAGAACTACCTGCTGATGCTTGCAGGGATTGTGGTCATCATCATCGGTTTCGTACTGATGAGCGGCGGCCGCTACACCGATCCCGACGTATTCAACGCCGATGAACTTTTCAGCACCCGCCGCATCACCATCGCTCCTATTGTTGTGCTGCTGGGCTTCGCCATTGAGATTTACGCCATATTCCATAAGAAGAAGGACTAACCCATGACCATTGTTGAGGCCATCGTACTGGCCATCGTGGAAGGGATTACCGAATTCCTGCCCGTTTCCAGCACCGGACATATGATCATCGCTTCGTCCCTCATGGGCATAGCGGAAGATCCATTCACCAAATCATTTACCATCGCCATTCAGCTGGGTGCCATCCTTTCGGTGGTAGTGCTGTACTGGAAACGCTTTTTCAAATCATTCAACTTCTACCTGAAACTGCTGGCCGGATTTATTCCCGCCATGATACTTGGTCTGCTACTGGGCGATGTGATTGACGCCCTGCTCGAAAATGTACTCGTGGTGGCCATCTCCCTGGTAGCAGGTGGGATTGTACTCCTCTTCATCGATAAAATATTCGGTGCCGATACCGGCGACGACCAGAAGGAACCCGGCTTCCGGCAGGCATTCATCATCGGTGTGTTCCAGTGCCTCGCATTGGTGCCCGGCGTATCGCGCTCGGCAGCTACCATTATCGGCGGACTCACCCAAAAGCTGACGCGGAAAGCCGCTGCGGAATTTTCATTCTTCCTGGCAGTGCCCACCATGTTCGCTGCTACCATCTACAAACTTTATCAGTTCTACGACGACGGCAATAGCTTCGGCAGTGCGGAAATTCCGCCCCTGGTCATCGGCAATGTGCTGGCTTTCATCATAGCCATCATCGCCATGCGCTCGTTTGTAGCTTATCTCACCAAATATGGATTCAAGGTCTTCGGCTGGTACCGCATCGCCATCGGAACGGTTATCATCGTTATGCTGGCACTGGGCTTCGACCTGCAGATTGTATAATGTACACTCCCGAGGAATACCTGGAAGGGCGCCTGCTGCTAATTGACAAACCCCGCCTGTGGACATCCCACGATGTGGTGAACAAGGTGCGCTATCACCTGACACGCTACTGTAAGGTGAAAAAGATAAAAGTAGGACATGCCGGAACGCTCGATCCCCTGGCCACCGGATTGCTGATACTCGCTACGGGTAAAATGACCAAACAACTGCAGTCACTGATTGACGCAGGAAAAACCTATACCGGTACTATCAAACTAGGGGCGATAACCCCATCGTACGACGGCGAGACCACCGAACAACAGCCGATGCCTTTTGAACACATAGATGCAACAACCATACGAAACTGTATAGCCGGATTTGCCGGTGAACAACAGCAGATACCACCGGTACATTCTGCCATCAAAAAAGATGGTGCTCCCCTCTACATTAAAGCCCGCGAAGGAACGGAAATTGTTCCCGATGCCCGTCATATTACCATTTATGAAATCCATGCTACTTCCATAGAGCTGCCCTTTGTATCGCTGGAAGTAGCCTGCAGCAAAGGCACTTATATCCGTTCACTAGCACATGACATAGGACAGCGCCTGGGCTGCGGTGCTTACCTGTATGCCCTGCAACGCACCGTTATCGGTCAGTACAAGCTGGAAGATGCCGTGTCCGTGGATGCCTTTCTCGAGAGCATAGGCCGGGGACCCTCCGGTGACTTTCCACCTAAACCCGCTGATCATCAGTAAATTTGTCGCCGGATGAAAGTGTACCGCCATCTGAACCAACTGGAACCCTTCCGCAACGCCGTAGTAACCATCGGCACTTTCGATGGTGTGCACAAGGGACATCAGACCATCATCCGCGCTATCATAGATAAGGCTAAAAGCCTGGGTGGCGAAAGCGTCATCATCACCTTCCACCCGCATCCCCGCCATATCATAGACCCCGACCAGCGACTGGCACAGCTGACCTCCATTGAAGAGAAGCTGCAATTGCTGGAAATGCTGGGTGTTGACCATGTGGTAGTGGTGCCCTTCTCCAGAGAGTTTTCAGAGATGAGCGCCGAAGCATATATTGAAGATTTCTTAATAGGAAAATTCCGACCGGCCTGCATTGTTATCGGATACGACCATCGCTTTGGCAACAACCGTAATGGTGATATACACATGCTGAAAGCACATGCTGCCAGCCATGGTATTGAAGTAGATGAAATCACTGAACAGGTCATCAACGATATCACCATCAGCTCCACTAAAATCAGGAAGTTTCTGCTGGCGGGGAAAATTGAACCTGCCAATGAATTACTGGGCTATCCCTACAGCTTCCGCGGACTAGTTGTGAAAGGCGACGCCATCGGCAGGGAACTGGGTTACCCCACTGCCAATCTCATGCCCGACCATCGCAATAAACTCGTGCCGGGCAACGGCATCTTCGCGGTAAGGGTGCAGGTGCCGCATAACAACCACTGGCTGCCGGGTATGATGAGCATAGGTGAACGCCCCACTTTCGATGGAAAAGACAAGCGCATAGAAGTACATATTTTCGATTACTCCGGCGACCTCTACGGCGAGATGTTGCGTGTGGAAATGGTAGCCTTTACGCGCAATCAGGAAAAATTCGACAACCGGGATGACCTGATGCAGGCTATGGCTGCCGATGAGCAACAATGCCGTCAGTTGTTGTCAGCTGACACCGGCAACGGAAGCACCCATGCATAGCTTGTAAATCATTTCTGTCAGCAAGCCTTTATCATCAGTATTGCCGTTGTGCATCCCCTTCGACCTTAAGTCGTATTCCAGCAACAGCGAAAAGACATGCTCCACCTCTTCTTCACTGTACACCTTCCGTGCTTTGTTGAATGAAGGCATGCTGCTGGCATGTATGCCATGCGATTTCCAGTGGCTCCATCCATTACCCGGTCCGTCGGGAAAAAACAGGTACAGCTTGGCGTAGGCAGCATAAATATTAGCAAGGGTTACCACGGTAGGATTTTCCTTCGGATTGGATAGCATATAATGCAGGATGCGCAGCGAGCGGCTGAGGTCCTTCTCCAGCAAGGCATTTACCAACTCGAAAACATTGAAGTCCTTGCTGATACCAATATAAGTCTCAATATCCTCCGGTGTAACAGTAGCATTATCCTTCAGATTGATGCGCAGCTTTTCAATTTCATTCACCAGCCTGCTCAGATTCGTACCGATATGATCGCCCAGAATGGCAATGGCATGATCACTTGCCTGCAGCTTTTGCTGTTGCAGTTGGGCTTTGATAAATGTCGGTACCTCCTGCTCTTTCAGCACATCGGAAAGGAAAACCTCTCCGTGTTTAGCAATGTTCTTGAACAACTTCCTGCGGGCATCGTACTTGCCCTGCTTGTAGGCAATGACCAGCACCGTAGTGGGAACAGGCTTTTCCAGGTAGGTTTCCAGCTTATCGAAATCCCGCATTTGCTTGGCCTCTTTTAATATCACCACCTGCCGCTCGGCAAACATGGGATAGCGCATACAGGTATCTATGATATCCTGCGCCTTACTGTCCTTGCCGTAAAAGATGCTTTGATTGAAAGAGCGTTCGCTTTCATTCAGCAGTTCGTTTTCGAACACCTTTACCGCCTGGTCGATGAAAAACGGTTCTTCGCCGTGCAGCAAATACACGGGAAGAATTTTTCCGGCGCGGAGGTCTTTGTACAGTTTTTGAAAGGACATATGGTAAGTACGGGATAATTTTATGCAAATTAGCAATAAGGTGCAACTATTGTATTCCACATACGATTTTAAAATCCGTCAGAACAAGGGCGATGAGATTTGGGATATCATCCGTCGCAAGTGGGTGAAGCTCACCCCTGAAGAATGGGTGCGGCAGCATTTTGTGCACTACCTCATCACCGATTGCGGTTTTCCTGCCGCCTGGATCAGTGTGGAAAAACAAATCCGCGTCAACGGCATGCAGCGCCGCACTGATATGGTGCTCTACAATCAAGCCGGTGCGCCGCGAATCATAGTGGAATGCAAGGCCGAAAGCGTGCGCCTCGACAATACAACTTTTCAGCAGGCCGCTAACTACAACCTCACCCTGCAGGTACCCTACCTCATCATCACCAATGGCAGCCACGCCATGAGCGCGCACATCGACCGCGAGGCGGGTCGCTTCGAAATGCTGGAAGGACTGCCGCCGGAGATTTTGCAAAAAGCGTAACCTTTGCTTTCTTAAAGGGCGATGAATGTCATTTAAGTAGTTCTATTTTTTTTTCATATTTGGACCTGTAAAACTCCTCCAATATGAATAAACAAGTAGCAGCGTTTATGCAATCCATTGCAGAACGCAACCCCAACGAGCCTGAATTTCTGCAGGCAGTGATGGAAGTGGCAGAGGTAATCGTTCCCTTTACTGCCAAATATCCCGAATTACGGAAAGCCAAAATCCTGGAACGCATTACTGAACCCGAACGTGTTATCATGTTCCGCGTGCCCTGGGTAGATGATAAAGGTGAAGTTCAAATTAACCGCGGTTACCGCATACAGATGAATACCGCCATTGGCCCTTATAAGGGCGGACTTCGTTTTCACCCCAGTGTCAACTTAAGCATATTAAAGTTTCTTGCATTCGAGCAGGTTTTCAAAAACAGCCTCACTACCCTGCCTATGGGCGGAGGTAAAGGGGGTTCCAACTTCGACCCCAAAGGCAAGAGCGATGCGGAAGTGATGCGCTTCTGCCAAAGCTTTATGTCTGAGCTGTACCGCCACATCGGTCCGCATACCGATATCCCTGCGGGTGATATTGGTGTTGGCGGAAGAGAAATTGGTTTTCTGTTCGGCCAGTACAAACGCCTGAAAAATGAATTCACCGGCGTACTGACCGGCAAGGGCCGCTCCTGGGGCGGTAGCCTTATACGTCCTGAAGCCACCGGCTATGGCTGTGTGTACTTCGCACAGGAAATGCTGGCGCAACGCGGGGAAACCATGAACAACAAGACGGTGATAGTCAGCGGTTCGGGTAATGTGGCGCAATATGCCATTGAGAAGTGTCTGGAAATAGGTGCCAAAGTGGTGACTGCCTCCGACAGCACCGGATTCATTTACGATAAGGACGGCTTCAACAAGGAGAAACTCGCTTTTCTGATGGATTTGAAAAACAACCAGCGAGGTCGCATCAAAGCTTACGCCGATAAATACAAATGCGAGTTCCATGCAGGCAAAAAACCATGGGGCGTAAAATGCGATATTGCACTGCCATGTGCGACACAGAATGAGCTGCTGGACAAGGATGCCGCCACTTTGATTAAGAACAAGGTGATTTGTGTATCTGAGGGTGCCAATATGCCTTGCTCACCGGAAGCTACCAACCGCTTCCTGGAAGCACGCATCCTCTACGGGCCAGGTAAAGCCAGCAATGCGGGTGGTGTTGCTACTTCGGGACTGGAAATGAGCCAGAACAGTATACGTCAAAACTGGACCAGGGAAAAAGTAGACGATGAGCTGAAAATCATCATGCACAATATCCACAAAACCTGCGTGCAATATGGTAAGGAACGCGGCTACATCAACTATGTGAAAGGCGCCAACATTGGTGGCTTTGTCAAAGTAGCCGACGCCATGCTCGCCCACGGTATCGTTTAACTTTCTTTGCTCAAAAGCTGCACCGCACTTTGATAGCGGTGCAGCTTTTGTACTTTTGGGCTTGCTAATTGGGTAAGCTTCCCTTCATATTAAAACAGATTCGAAAAGGCGCGGGTTACCTGCTGCCCCTGTTCAGTGTTGTCAGCATCATTGTACTGATTTACGACATTGGATTCCAGCACAGCAAAGAAGCCAAAAACCTGCTGGAGACCTACTATTATTGGTTTGTCTTCATCGCGTTTGTACTCTTGCTGTTGCGCGTCGATTATATCGGTGTCATCAAACGCAAGGTGAAGTACACCACCATAGAACTCATCCTTTTCTTCAGCTTTGCCGGCATCTGGATACTGCAATACTTCCTGCGTTCCTTTCTGATCGACGACCACCCGCTTAGGTACCTGCTGGATCTCTACATCATCGATATCCTGATGATTGTACTGCTGTTTGTAGTGGAGATATCGATAGGTTCCCTCAATCTGGGTAAGTTCTCTCAGAATCCGGCTATTGTATTCCTCATCAGCTTTGTGTTGCTCATCGTTATCGGAACATTGCTGCTGTTGTTACCCAACTCTACCAACATAGAACTGAGTGTGATAGATGCGTTGTTTACCTCTACAAGTGCTGTCTGTGTAACCGGACTGATTGTAGTAGATACTGCCACGGCATTCACACCAATGGGACAGACCATCATCCTGGTGCTCATCCAGGCAGGTGGTATTGGCATCCTCACCTTTACCAGCTTTTTCGGTATGTACCTGCGCACCTCTTCGTCATTTCAGAGCCAGCTCATGCTGGGCGATATGCTGAACGAAGACCGCATGAGCGATATCTTCAAAAACCTGGTGCGTGTGATTGTTTTCACCATCTCCATCGAGTTGATTTTTGCAGGGTTTCTGTACGTTACCCTCGACCCCCTTGAATTCAGCTCCGATGCCGATATGATCCGGTTCTCCATCTTTCATTCCATATCCGCATTCTGTAATGCCGGATTTTCTACCATGTCTGATGGCCTCTACGACAGCACATTGCGCTATAACTATTCCTTCCTGTTACTCATCGCGACACTGGTTGTTATCGGCGGACTGGGATTCAACATCATCTTCAATTTCTTCCGGTATATGAAATACAAGATGCGCATGCTATTCCATGCCATTGTCAGCCATAAACCACTGGCATACCGGCCGCGCATCATCAACGTACACTCGAAAATCGTAACACTTACGACTGTGTTCCTCCTGGTATTCGGAACCATCATGTACCTATTGCTCGAAAAACACCACACCCTTGCCGATCATGGTCCCTTTGGCAAGGTGGTCACAGCATTCTTTGGCGCAGTAACACCCCGGACAGCAGGCTTCAACACCGTTGACATGACCCTGCTGGCGCCGGCCACCATTATCATTTACTTTCTGCTCATGCTCATCGGCGGCTCTCCCGGCTCCACAGCCGGTGGTATTAAGACTACCACCTTTGCCGTGACGGTGATGAACGTGTACAGCCTGGCAAGAGGCAAAAACAGGATAGAAATATTTCGCAGGGAATTGAGTATCGGTTCTATTCGAAGGGCTTTTGCCGTTATCAGCATCTCTCTGTTAATCATCGGACTTTCGGTATTCATGCTGCATGTATTGCAGCCCGAACTCGACTCTACCAAGGTGCTGTTCGAATGTATATCGGCATTCTGTACAGTAGGACTTACCCTGGGCATTACACCCGAACTGCACGCGGCCTCCAAAGTGGTGATTATTTTCACCATGCTGCTCGGACGGATAGGAACACTTACCATCCTGCTGGCGTTGTTCCGCAAAGTGAGTACACTGAGTTACCGTTACCCGACAGAATCAATTCTTATCAGTTAAATTTATAATATGCAATTTATCATTATAGGACTTGGAAACTTCGGTGCATGGCTGGGCGATAACCTCACCCGCTCCGGACACGAAGTGATAGGTGTAGACCATAAGATGGAAAAGGTCGAGGCGCTGAAAGACCGCATCACACACGTTATCAAGCTCGACAGTACCGATATCCACGCTATCAAGACCCTACCGCTCAAAGATGCAGATGCGGTGATTGTAGCAATCGGAGAAGATATCGGAGCATCCATTCTTACCACTGCGCTGCTCAAGCAATTGAATGTAAAACGCATCATAGGTCGGGTCATCAGCCCGGTGCACGAAACAGTTATCTCAGCCATTGGCATCGATGAAGTGGTACACCCCGAGCAGGAAACTGCAGAACGCTGGAGCAAAAAACTCGATATGAACGGTGTGGTGGAATCGTTCAATATTTCGGGTAACTACAACATCATTGAAGTGAAAACCCCTGTGAAGTACGTCGATAAAACCATTCGCAACTGCGACCTGCGGAAACACAACGACCTCAATGTCATAACCATCCTGCGTAGCGAAAGCAAAGAAAGCATTTTCGGATTTGAAAAGACAGTAAAGAACTCAGTGGGCGTAGTGACCGGCGATACCGTCATCATGGGCGACGATATCCTGGTACTGTTTGGTCACATCCGCGACCTCCGCAAATTCATTGAAGAGAACAACTAAGGTTGTCAGTTTAACTCAGATAGCTTATACCCCACTCCTTTGTGGCTCTCCAGCCGTACATACCTGTCCACCTGCAGGTACTTGCGCAATCGGGAAATGAATACATCCAGGCTTCTGGAAGTTTTGTCGTCTTGCTTTCCCCAAACGGCAAACAGGATTTCATTTCGCTTCAACAACTTGTTTTTGTGGCGCATCATGAAGCCCAACAAATCGGCTTCTTTCAGGGTTATTTTAGCAGCATGGTCCCCGCAGATCAACAATAAATTCTCAGCATCCAGCCTGATAGAACCGATTGTAGTAGCATCTGCCCTATTGTTCAGGTTGGCATTCCCTGCTGTGCGTTTGCTGTATACCTCTATCTTATATATGATTTCCTCAATACTATAAGGCTTATGCACAAAATCATCGCCCCCGGCCTTGTAGCCTTCCAGGCGGTCGGCTTCTTCCGACTTACCGGAAAGAAAGATAATCGGAACGCCTGCATCATTACTCCGTATTACCCGACTCAGGGTATGTCCGTCGATATCGGGTAGCAGCACATCAATAAGACAGACCTGCACATTTCCCTTCAGGAAACAATCAATTGCCTCAACCCCGTTCCGACAATGAATAACCTTATAGCCACGGCGCTTTAATGCATCAGCAGTGACCATCGATAAGGATGCATCATCTTCCACATACAGCACGGAGATATTACTTTCCTGAACATTTGCCTGCGTCATAAGTCTGGTAATTGGATATGCATCCATAGCTAAGGATTACATTTCGCTAAGTTACAGGCACCTAACCCAACAGGATGTTAAGCAAGTTCAACAGAGTTCAAAAGGATTGTAAATAGGGTTCGGATAGCGTAAAAGAAACTTAAACCGGCATAATCAGCTTAAATCCCACGCTGCGAATATTCTCAATCTGAATATTGCTATCCTTCTCAAAGTATTTGCGCAGGCGCGAAACAAATACATCCAGACTGCGACCGATGTAGTAATCATCTTCACCCCAAACCTGCTTCAGGATGTCATCGCGTTTCACCACCTGATTTGCATTCATGCAAAACATGCGCAACAGCTCGGCTTCCCGCAGGGTGAGCTTGTATTCATCACTACCGGTGCGGAGACTTAACTCCTTGAAATCGAAAGTATAGGTACCAATGGTAAAGGTATTGCGTTCGGTATCAAGCTCCGTATGGACAATACTGCGCTTGATAAACACTTCAATTTTATAGGCGAGTTCTTCTATGCTGAAAGGCTTGGTAATATAATCATCGGCGCCGGTCTGAAAGCCCTGTATCTTGTCTTCCAGTAAAGACTTTGCCGTCAGGAATAATATAGGCACATGCGAATCCTTATCTCGTATTTTCTGCGCTACATTGAAGCCATCCACCTTGGGCAGCATAACATCGAGGATACACAAATCGTAGCGCTCCTGCTGAAACGCCTGTATGGCAGTTAACCCATCGTAACAAAGCGTTACCTCATAGCCTTTCTTTTCCAGATTATCGCGGGTAACAAACGCTAAATTCTGGTCATCCTCTACATATAGTATTTTATAACTCTTCTTCATCGGCATCGGGAATTTCGGAATACACCGGCATGGTTACAGCAAATGTACTGCCTTTCTCCAATTCACTGGAAACGGAAATTTTCCATCCATGCGCTTTTACAATTAAAATGATATAACTTAATCCAAGGCCGAAGCCCTTTACATTGTGCACATCGCCGGTGGGCACCCGAAAGAACTTCTCAAATATTTTTCGCTGGTACTCATGGGGAATACCAATTCCATTATCGCTAATGCTCATAATCAATGTACTTCCCTGTCTTTCCATACTAAATAGTATTTCCGGCTCCTTCTCAGTGTATTTCATGGCATTGTCCAGCAAGGTATTAACCACATTCACAAAGTGCACCTTGTCGGCATGGATATAACAATCTTCCTCAAGACAATGACGCAGCAACTTACCATTGCGTTGCTCCACCTGCACTGCAAAACCCAGTGTTACCTCTTCCAACACCTGTTTAACCGACATATATTCCTTGCGCAGTTGCACCTCCCTGTTCTCCAGACTCGCCAGTTCCAGAATCTTATTCACTTGCCCTTTCATCCGCTCATTCTCGAGTCGAATGATATTACTGTACACACCAATGCGCTCCGGTTCCAGGGCAATATCAGGCTCCGATAGCACACTTGCAGAAATGCCAATGGTAGAAATGGGAGTCTTAAACTCATGCGCCAATGTATTGATAAAGGCCGTTTGAAAATCGCTGAGCCGCTGCTGCCGCATTACTACAACAATTGAATAGGTAATGAAACCCAGTACTAAAATCAGGATAATAATAGCAGCGGCCCAAATGGTAATCATAATCGAAGGAATAAGGGTGCGCTCCGGAAAATTCACTTTGAAATAATAATCCGATTCCGTAAGGTTGGGCAGGTATTTAGCCTCCTCCACGTCCGATATCTGTCCAATAAAGATAGAATCCGTAAACACCACCAGGTCGGTTCCTGTTTGGAATACTTCATACGTAAAGTCTATGCTGTGGAAGGGATTGGCAAAGTCCTTTTTCAAGCGGTTATTCAGCTGATTCACATCAATGGGCGTGTTGATGTACACCAGATAGGAACGCGGCGACAGGCGAATAACAGCGCGCGCAGCATCGCCTTCTATACCCCGCTCCTGCCACATGCCTGCAGTAATCTGTTCCAGGGTGGTAACCACAGCCTCCTCAAAGTTCACCTGGTTGATGAGCAAACCCTTCCTGATCCAGAAAACCTGGGAGATGATAATACCTACAATAGCGAATCCCGCCAGCAGGATGAGTATGCGAATCCGTTTATAGCGCACAGCTGTTAGTATGTAAAAGTAGTAAATCCTGCAGGTCAGTCCTGCACGGCAGTAACCAGGCCGGTCTGCATGGCATAGAGCATCAATTCAGTCGGTGTCTTCACACCCAGCTTCCGCATGATGTTCTTGCGATGGGTGCTGATGGTATGCACACTGCGGAACAATTGCTGCGCCATTTGCTTTGTGGTAAGCCCTCTGGCCACCAGGCGAATAATCTCCACCTCCCGCTCGGTAAGCACCTGCGGGTCACATATCTCAGCATCTGTTGAAGTCTGTCCCATCAACAGGTCCACCACCTTATGGCAGTAGGTAGTTTCGCCGCGCACCACCGATTGCAGCGTTGATTCAATTTCCTGACGGTCGCAGGTAGGGGTGAGTATCGCTGCTACCCGCAACGACGCGAGCTCCCGCACCTTCACGGCATGCTCACATTGGGTAATCACTATAAAACGGGTATCTGGAAATTGCGCTGTTAAAGTGCGGAACTGTTCGACAGAAGCACCTGAGAGCTGCTGAGGGTCCACCACAACAATGGGTGCCTGCGTCGATAACAATGCCAGTTCCAGCTCCTGCAGACTGCTGCAGTCACCTGCCGGAATAAAGTCGTCCATGCTGGCAATAATGCACCGCAAACCTTCCCGCACCAGGAACTGCTCATTCGCCAACAATACAGAATATCGGGTAGCTGTCATTATTTAGAATAAATCTAAAGTAAAGGTAAGCAGTCCCGTTGTTTTATTCAAATAATCAGCAGAGAAAGGGAGCCCGTTACTGTATCGTTCCCACAGGCGGTGGTCCCGCTGTACGCTGCTATCTTGCCCCGCGCGTCAAACCGGACTGCGGCAAGTATATCCGCTGCCATCGGGGCTATGAAGCAAGGGGTCAGCTTCGGCAGGGTTGGAGTCGTGCTGCTCAGCGCCTGAGGTGTTTATCTGTAGTAATTATCGTATATTACTGATGATGGCCGCACAATGCTCCCTCCTATTGCCACTACAACCTACTTTAATAAAAAGAAATCTATGCGATTGTACGTAAAATATATGGTAAGCCTGCGTTGTAAAATGCTCGTACAGGCAGAACTGGAAAAACTGGCCATACCTTACTCGAAAATCGACCTGGGTGTTATTGATACAAAAGAAGATATTACTCCGGAACAGCGCCTGCAGCTGCAGGAGCAATTGCAACTGGCAGGACTGGAACTCATGGACGACAAAAAAGCCATGCTCATAGAACAAATAAAAACCGCCATCATCAACATGGTGCATTATTCCGATGAATTGCCCAAAATCAACTTCTCGGTCCATTTGAGTAGTGTATTAAACTATGATTATACCTACCTTGCCAATCTATTCTCTGAAACTGAAGGAAGAACCATCGAACAGTACATCTTATTGCATAAGATAGAAAGGGTAAAAGAACTCATACTGTACAATGAACTCAATCTGACAGAAATTGCCCGGAAAATGCAATACAGCAGTGTAGCAGCCCTTTCCAACCAGTTCAAAAAAATGACCGGTCTAACGCCTTCTTTCTATAAGTCGCTCCGCAACAAGCGCCGGAAAAACCTGGAGAATGTGTGAATCTCGTAATTTATATTTTATTTTTTGTAACGTATTATGCAATTGTTCATTGCATCTTTACATGTAAACATTAAATAAAATAAAAGATGAACTCTAACAAAAAAAATATGGCTACTTATGGCTTGACAATCGCATTCCTATTACTGGGAATTTCGTTTGCCGGCGCACAGGACTCCATTGCCTATAAGCGCGCAGAGGCCGGAATTCGGTTTATGCCAACCGTTACTGCAATGGATATAAAAACAGCAGACGGAGGCACAGTAAATGGAACAGCCACACTCGGATTCGGCATGGGCATACTTCTGGGCTACAATTTCAATAACAACATTGGTATACAGGCAGAGATATTATACAGCTCCATTACTCAAAAATTTGTGGAAAATGATGTAGAGCAACAACTCAATCTGCGGTACGTCAATATCCCCTTACTACTGTCATTGAATACCGGTAAAACCAAAGCCATCAATTTCAATGCTGTAGCCGGTCCTCAGGTAGGTTTCAATGTAGGAAGCAGTCTCAGCCATTCTTCTGAACAAAACCCTGATCAACCTCAGGCACTGCTGTCCGTAAAAAAAGGTGACATAGGCTTTGCCTATGGTGCAGGTATCGACTTTGGTCTGAACCCTGAGAAAACTATCCGACTGGGCATGGGTTATCGCGGTGTTCTGGGTTTACTGGATATCAGTGATTCCAGCAATACAACCACCACCGAAGGTTACTATGTACTAGATCGTTCGAAACTTAAAACCAATGCTGCTTACATTGGCTTGTCCATATTGTTCTGAGCAAGCATAAGAAAATCATAGCCCGTTGCAGTAACGGGCTATTTTTCAACTCCTGACACACATGGGAATTTTGCAAAAAGGAACAACAATTTTGTAAGCGTATTTCACCTGGTATCGTTTACCTTTAAAAGGTCAGGTTGTAGCCACAGACCATTTTGCTACACCTATTTGGACTCCCCGGCAAAAGATGATGTTACCTCAGTCATAACTGCAGCCGGACAATTTTAACAGCTTTTTATTTTCATCCACTTCAAAACAATCAACATGGGAAATTTATTATATATCATCGCCGTAATACTCATCATTGGCTGGGCCATCGGATTTTTTGCATACAGCGCAGGCTCTTTAATCCATACATTGCTATTAATAGCATTGGTGGCTATCATTCTGCGCGTCATTTCAGGAAGAAAAGTTAACATATAAATATAGATATTATGAAATCAGGAAAAGTGTTTTTAGGTGTATTAGCGGGACTTGCAGCAGGTGCTGCTCTGGGCATGTTATTTGCCCCCGATAAAGGTTCCAGAACGAGAAAGAAAATCACCAATAAGGTAGATGAATACGGGGACGATATCAAGGAGAAGTACGATGAACTCAACAACAAGCTCTCCAAAAAATACGCGAAAATCAAGGCTGATGCAGAGGAACTGCTGGCCAAAACAAAACGCAACCAGTCTCCATTGGTTGACAAATCAGAAGCTGCCGGTCACTGACCGCAGCAACCGGCCGATTTACAACATCGCTACATACCTTTACCCACAGTGCTGCTCTCAGAGCAGGCTGTGGGTTTCTTTTTGTCCTGCTGCCACGGTGGTGTCCCTACTTACAGACCATTGTCCGCGGTGGGTGTCCCCACCAACCGACTCAGCTTTTTGGTTACGCTGCGCGTGATCCAGAAAATGGGGGGACGTAGATCAAAACCCGCCGGGCTGGCGTAAGGCTTGTCCGCGGTGGGGTCCTCACCAACCGACTCAGCTTTTTTGTTACGCTGCGCCTGATCCAGAAAATGGGGGGACTTAGATCAAAACCCACCGGGCTGGCGTAAGGCTTGTCCGCGGTGGGGTCCTCACCAACCGACTCAGCTTT
>ERZ888423.2209-NODE-2209-length-14954-cov-21.311967_pt1 | contig 14954 bp, 13 predicted proteins | sample MGYA00520523_ERZ888423 | MGnify/ENA primary metagenome ERZ888423 (study PRJEB32303, sample SAMEA104408611) | aquatic metagenome | biome: Brackish water; feature: Pelagic; material: water | place: Baltic Sea | collected 2014-06-08T10:24:00 | depth 30,27 m ...
TTAGTAGCGGGGACAGGACTCGAACCTGTGGCCTTCGGGTTATGAGCCCGACGAGCTACCAACTGCTCCACCCCGCAATATATCTTGAAACGTGTTGTTTTCCGTATTGGGACTACAAAGATACGAACTTTTTTGAGTTCTGCAAAATTATGTTTGGCGAAAAAACGTTAGCGGACGGTGGGCCCAGCGCCAAATTCTTTTTCTGCTGCCAGGAAGCTGAGCTTACCCTCTTCGTTTTCAGCCATTAAGATCATGCCCTGAGATTCAATGCCACGAATTTTTCTTGGTTCTAAATTCAAAAGCACCAAAACGGTCTTGCCAATGATGTCTTCAGGAGTGTAGTGTTCTGCTATTCCGGAGACAATTGTGCGGTGGTCTAGGCCGGTGTCTACCGTGAGTTGTAAAAGTTTATCTGCTTTTTCAACCTTTTGCGCAGCAAGAATGGTGCCCATTCGGAGGTCCATTTTGGTAAAGTCATCAAATGCGATGGCGTCTTTCATGGGTGGGAATTTAGAGGTTGGGGCTACTGTAGCCTTTAATTTATTGATTTCAGTTTCAACAAGGGCGTCTTCGATTTTAGCAAAGAGGATCGAAACTTCACCAATGTGATGGCCAGCTTGTAGAAGATCGGTGCCCCCGAGATCAGTGTATTGTGACCAAGAACTATTGAGCATCTTGGCAAGTTTGTCCGCAGTTGCTGGTAGAAATAATTGACACGCAATTTGGAGGTTGGCGGTAATTTGCAAAGCCAAATGCATGATGGTTTCAACGCGTTCTGGGTCTGTTTTGACCAATTTCCATGGCTCGTTGTCTGCTAAATATTTGTTGCCTATACGTGCGAGTTGCATCATTTCAGCTTGTGCTTCGCGTAATTTATAAGCGTAAGCCAATTTGGAGATTCGCTCAGGAATGGCTTTTATTTGGGTAATAATTTGTTCATCCTCATGCGTAAACGTATGAGCAGTAGGAACCTTGCCTTCATAGTATTTGTTGGTCAGGACTAACGTACGGTTGACGAAATTCCCCATAATATCGGCAAGTTCAGAGTTGACGCGCGTTTGAAATTCTTTCCAGGTGAATTCGGAATCTTTGGTTTCTGGGGAAATAGAGGTGAGCACGTATTTGAGCTCATCGGTTTTGTCGGGGTACGCCGCGATGTACTCATGTAGCCACACCGCCCAATTTCGAGAGGTAGAAAATTTATCGCCTTCGAGGTTAAGAAATTCGTAGGCCGGTACGTTGTCTGGTAAAATGAAATCACCGTGGTTTTTTAACAGAATAGGGAAGATTATGGCATGAAACACAATATTATCTTTGCCAATAAAGTGCACCAATTTGCGGTCTTTGGCTTTTGATTTGAGCCAATATTGTTCCCAATCTTTGCCGTTGTCGAGGGCCCATTGTTTGGTTGCTGAAATATAGCCAATAGGCGCATCTAGCCAAACATAGAGCACCTTGCCGTCAGCACCAGGCAGCGGTACTTTAACCCCCCAATCTAAATCACGGGTCATGGCGCGTGGCCGAAGCCCGCCATTGATCCATGACATACACTGACCAATTACTTGGTTGCGCCATTCTTTGGGGTTGTGTTGTTGTACTCCGTCTAAAACCCCATCTTGGATCCAATCTTTAAGCCAAGATTCATGTTGGTCCATGGGCAAGTACCAATGAGAGGTACTTTTTAAGATGGGTTTACTTCCGCTGAGCGTGGAGATTGGGTTTACCAAATCAGTTGGACTTAAATCGCTGCCACATTTTTCGCATTGGTCACCGTAGGCGCCAGCACTTTGACATTTCGGACATGTTCCTGTAATGTAGCGATCTGCTAAAAATTGTTGGTACTGCTCATCAAAATATTGTTCGGAAACTTCTTCTGTAAACTGCCCTTGATCATAGAGTTTTTTAAAGAATGCGGCGGAGGTTTCGTGATGTAATTCAGATGAGGTTCGGTGAAAGATGTCAAAACTAATTTGAAAATCTTGAAAGGCAGTTCTGATGATGCCGTCGTATTTATCGACAATATCTTTGGGGCTGAGGCCTTCTTTTTTCGCGCGCAAAGTGATTGCTGCACCATGTTCGTCTGAACCGCAAATAAATGCTACATCGTGGCCGTTCATGCGCAAAAAGCGTACAAAGATATCGGCGGGAAGATAAACACCAGCTACATGGCCTAAATGAAGAGGCCCATTGGCATAGGGAAGAGCTGCGGTGACAGTATAAGATGCTTTTGACATGCCACAAAGATAGCAAATAAAAAAGGGACGGTTGCCCGTCCCTTTACAGTTCAAATGGAGTTGAACTTATTTTTTTACAACATTGAATTGGGCGGTTTTACCGTTTTCAAGTGTTACATTGAAAATGTAAAGACCAGACTGCAATGTGTTGATGTTAATGTTGTCTTGACCAGCTGCAAGGTTTAATGTAGTTGCCATAGCAACTTTTCCTGCAACGTCAGTGACTGTTAATTGAGCAGTACCTTCACCTTCAATAGCTACGGTAATGATATCGTTAGCTGGGTTCGGGAAAGCTTTTCCTCCAACGGTGTTCAATTCAGTAATACTTACTTCATTGTCAGAAATTGCAACAGCCATAGAGCTTGGTAGATCAGCACCAAAACCACCAGGATAATAGGTGCCGTCACTTTCGTTAGGTGTCATTGGTTGTAGGTAATAAGCTTCGTTCCAAGTCAGGTTTGTGCTGTTTTCATGACCTAGGTATAGGTTGAGGTTTACAGTCTGAACACAAGCTAAGTAGCGTTGGTTGTTTTCAAGGGCAGCTGGATTGGCAAATGCGCCGTAAACAGTTTGGCCTTGAAGATCGTCTGGGTAGTAGTAGAAGCCGCTCGCAACCTCAGTTAAGGTATTGAATGCAAGGTTGGCATCGTTGAGGTCAGCAAATACGTCTTCCCATTTGTATAGATATACCGCCATTTCTTCTCCAGTAAGTGCTACGCCAGAAGCAGCAGATGTTGTAGCAGAGAACCAAAGGCCGTTGGCTTGTATGCGGCTGGCATTGGCGTTATCTATTACTTGGCAAGTAGAGAAAGTTTGGTTGTTGTTAGACGGACGGTAGTAGTTGCCACCTGTTGGTGAACCTGTAGTTGGATCTGCTTGTGCAAAGCCATACAAAGAGTCAGTTACCGTAAATGTAGTGGTTAGGGTATTATCGGCATCGTAGTCGTCTGCTGCTGAAAGCCCAAGGGTATAGGTTAAAGTGTAAGTTCCTTCTGGGTATGACGCCAAAGAGAAATTAGGTAGGTTATTTACTTGGGTTGGGTCAACGTCAATTGAATCGCCAGGAGCTAAAGAAATGCCTCCAGCCTGATTGTTGTAAACGGTAGCACCAGATGGGTTTGTGATGGTAGCGGTAAGGGTCATGTTGGTTTGAGCCTGGTTACCATAGTTGTACACACGAGCACCTAAGTCAAAATTGTATTCCGTTCCGTTTTGAGCCAATTGCGATGGAATAAGTGCTTGGCGTGGTAAAAGTGCCGCACCTGAAGAAATACCACCGTCGTTGGGGAACAAACCAGTTTTGTTACCTAAAAACATAACAACAGGGCCGTTTGCCATTTCAGCAATTAAAGAAAGACCATCTGCTAATGTGAGCATGACCACAGGAATGGTGACGTTGGCACCAGAGGCGCCTGCTCCCATTGCAATTACAGTTGGTTCGCGGTTGATGACAATAACGCCTACTGCTCCAGCGTTTTGAGCATTGAGTGCCTTTGCACCAAACTCACACGTGTTGCGGAAGCAAACGGCAATTTTACCAGTTAGGTTATTGATAAGAGGGTTACACCCTTCCGCAGAAATAGGATTTCCTTGCGCGTTGGTCCCTGTAGAACCGTCGTCCACGACCATTAATGTGTCTTGCACGTAGGTATTAGGAATGTTAAAATCTGGGGTTCCCCAACCGCCAGCGGGATCTGCCCAAGTGTGGGCGTAATTGGCGACAATGCTTTGCGGAGAAATCCCGGCAGCAATCACCTGTGCGTAGGTTGTAGCGCTGAGCACAACGGCACTGATTGTAAGTAAAAGTTTTTTCATGGTTAATTTTTTAGATTTACTCTAAAGTTAAAGAAATTTTAAATTTTATGCAAATACGAATGAATATTTATCAAAAAAGGGCGCCTAAGCACCCTTTTTTATCGAAGATTAACGAATTATTATTTGAACCAGATAATCAAATAGTAGAATATAGCTGCCAATAAACCACTCACTGGAATGGTGAGAATCCAGGCCCAAAGAAGGTTAATAGTAACCCCCCAGCGGACCGCGCTGAGTCGTTTTGTAGCGCCAACGCCAATGATAGAACCCGTAATGGTGTGGGTTGTCGAGACGGGGATTCCAAACTGAGATACCGTAAACAGAGTCAATGCCCCTGCTGTTTCGGCGCATACGCCCTCCAGTGGCGTCACCTTAGTAATCTTAGTTCCCATTGTCTTGACAATCTTCCAGCCACCCATCAAGGTCCCGATGCCAATCATGAGGTAACATCCGAAAGCTACCCAGAAAGGCATGGTCTCTGAATGCACCTTTGTTTTGATCTTGTGACCTTTAAGAAGTATCCCTGTACTTGCCTCAGTATAGCCTTCAAAAATACTTGCGTACTTGTATTGCTTGTTCAAAAGATGATCAGTAAAAATGGTATCATTGGTTTTAGCATCACAAAGCGCAGTTCCAAACGTAAAGATTTCAATAGGGTGTAATTCTTTGTCGATCTTTTTATAGGATGGTATATTTGGTAAAGCATTAAGTATTTTTCCATCTTCGTCATAGATGGCCGACCCTGTTTCCGCAGCAAAGATTTTGTGATGATCAGCGTAATAAACTTTACCGTTTATTTCTGCAACTTCGGGCTTGAATTTTAGTTTTTTATCATCTACAGATTTAAACTCAATTTGCATGAGTTCGGTAATTCGTAAGTTTTTAGGAATTGGTTTGTCAAGTTTTCCTTCGCGACCTAAATTACCATAAACTAAAAGCGCTGCGCAAATAATCCCCATTACCTTTTGAGAATCAGCACCTCCATGGCCAAGGGAGAAGGCAGCAGAAGATAAAAGTTGAAGTTTCTTGTGCATGTTTGCTTCTTTCACCGCAGAAGGTTTTTTGGATCCGTAGGCAATTTCAAACCAGATGTAAACCAAGATGAATATACTGATCATACCAATAATTATGTACATCATGATAGGCTTCATATCAAGGTATTCTATCATATATTGCATCAAGTAAATAGTCAAACTTGACAGTAAGAGAATCACAAAAATTTTATTCCAGAAGGACCGTGATATGGTTACCACAGCAATGAGGTAAGCTATAAAACCACCAATGATTGGTGCCAGAAAAATAAATAAAACCACTTTGATGATTTCACCGGTAGCAATCACGTCTATTCCAGCATGCGCTACGGCAGCACCAGCAAAGCCACCAATTAGTGTGTGAGATGAGGAAGAGGGAATCCCTAGCCACCAAGTGAGTAGGTTCCAAAAGGTAGCAGCCAACAGACCGGCGAGAATAACCCAAAGGTCAATAGCATTGTTATCTACGGTTTTGGCGACGGTGTTACCGACACTCATGTCGAAAACCCAAAAGGCAATTATGTTAAACATGGCTGCCCAAAGTACGGCCTGAAAAGGCGTCAGTACTTTGGTAGATACGACAGTTGCAATTGAATTAGCTGCGTCGTGGAAACCGTTGACGAGGTCGAAAAGTAAGGCAATACCAATGACGATAAGTAATAAAGTAAACATCTGTTTGTCTTTAAGTAAATATCAATTAAGCGTACTTAACTACGATGGACTCAATCACGTTACCGGCGTCTTCGCATTTGTCGGTAGCGGTCTCCATGACCATATACAACTCTCTTCTTTTGATGAGTTCTTTGGCATCTACGTCAGAGTTGAATAATTGTTCAATGCTCATGTCAAAGATGTTGTCGGCATTGTTTTCAATGCTATTGATTTTGATGACGCACTCAATGATTTTTTGGGTGTTTTTGAGGTTGCGCAGTTCCATAACGGCCTCCTTTACAGCTATGACAGCATCATGTATGGCCGCTGCCGTTTTTTGAATGCCTTGATCCGAGATAGGGTCGATTTTGTAGAAGTTGATTTTCTTTCCAGAAGCATAAATGTAATCTGCGATGTCATCCAAAGCAGAAGCCAAAGCATGGATGTCTTCGCGGTCAAATGGCGTAATGAAATTTTTACCGAGTTCGATAAAAATTTCGTGAGTGATGTTATCGTTTTGATGCTCGATATCACGCATTTCGCTAATGAGTGCAGCGCGTTTATTGAAGTCAGACTCATGCACTACCTGGAGTAGTTTTTGAGCGATGCGCTCTAAGTTGTTGCTGGCGTCTTCAAAAAGAGAATAGAACACCTTGTCTTTTGGTAGAAAATAGCTTAAAATACCTGCCATAATTATGAATTTATAAAGCAAATGTAGGCTTATCCTGATGCATGATGAAAGATCATGCGGTTTGTTAACGTAAACATAACATAACTTCAATGCAACGGCAGAGAAAAGATATTCGAAGCGCAATTAAAATCGAAGCACCTTCACTAAATATTACCAAATTGTTAAGTATATTATATAAAAGTTAAATAGAAATAAATTGAATGTTAACTCAATATGAAGGATATAATTTTACCCTCGAAATTAAAGCGAGAAAAAATGACAAAATTTTATTCGGGAATAATAGGCCTATTGTTATCGGTCGGTTCTATTGCACAACAACCAGCAGACAGCACCAAAGCAAAGGCAACCGCTCCTTCTAAAAAATGGTATGAGAGTATTCAATTGCGTGGTTACATGCAAGTACGTTACAATGGACTGCTCCAGACAAATGAAGATTTAGAATGCGAACAATGTGACAAAAGCTGGGGAGGTGACAATGACTTCTTTGTGCGACGAATACGTCTTATTTTCTATGGCCAAGTGAGCCCGAGAGTTTATTTTTACATTCAACCAGATTTCGCTAGCTCTTCTTCCTCGAGCTCTTTACATTTTGGTCAATTGCGCGATGCCTATTTTGATGTAGGCCTGGATGATCAAAATGAATTTCGTTTTAGAATTGGGCAGTCAAAAGTGCCTTACGGTTTTGAAAACATGCAATCTTCGCAAAATCGTTTACCGCTTGACCGCGCTGACCCTACAAATAGTGCCGTATCAAATGAGCGTGATTTAGGGGTTTTCTTTTATTGGGCACCCGCCGAAAAGCGCAAATTATTTTCGAAGTTGGTCAAAGAAAATTTAAAAGGATCCGGTGACTACGGTGTAGTTGGCTTAGGAGTCTATAATGGTCAAACGGCGAACAGACCTGAATTAAACAATAATAAGCATATAGTAGGAAGAATTTCCTATCCTTTTGAGTTTAAAAGCCAAATCTTTGAATTTGGTGTTCAGGCATATAAAGGTCAATATACCTTGTTATCTAATACGTCCGGAGTTATTTTAAAAGATCAAAAATTATATCGAGATGAACGCATTGGTGCAACAGCCATCATTTATCCTCGCCCGTTTGGCTTATTTGCAGAATACAATTTAGGAGTGGGCCCAGAATATGACAAATTCAGCAACGCAGTTACCGAGCAAAAACTCAAAGGGGGATATATAACTGCTGTCTATAAACTTGATTTTCAAGGCCAATGTTTGATGCCCTTTAGTCGCTTTCAGTACTACGATGGTGGTAAAAAACATGAGCTCGATGCACGCAGCTATGAAGTAAAAGAATTAGAAATTGGGGCAGAATGGCAGCCAAATAAAAATTTTGAATTGGTGGTGATGTATACAATGTCTGCTCGCAGATTTGAAGATGCAGCCAAGCCAATTAATTTTCAACGCGGTAATTTATTGAGAATTCAAGCTCAAGTAAATTTTTAATGAACCGAAAGATACGCATATCAAAAAGGGCGGCCATTGGCCGCCCTTTCTACGTATAAAGTAATTCGCTCCTTACTTTGCAGCAGCAAATTTAGCGGCAACAACCTCCCAGTTGATGACGTTAAAGAAAGCATTTATGTAGTCTGGACGACGATTTTGGTAGTTAAGGTAGTAGGCGTGCTCCCATACATCTAGGCATAAAATTGGCGTACCGTTGCAACCTTCGCCCATGAGTGGGTTGTCTTGGTTGGCAGTAGAGCAAATTTCAAGTGCTCCGTTTGTGACACACAACCAGGCCCATCCTGAACCAAAACGTGTAGTTGCCGCTTTCGCAAATTCGTCTTTGAACGCTTCAAAAGAGCCAAACGCACTTTCGATCGCCACAGCGAGTTCTCCACTTGGGTTGCCGCCTCCATTTGCCGACATGATTTCCCAGAAGAGGTTGTGATTCCAGAAACCGCCCCCGTTGTTGCGAACAGCTGGTTTGTCTTTGCATACTTTTAAAATATCTTCTATGGACATGTTTTCCATGTCGGTACCGGCAATTGCATTATTGAGGTTGGTGGTGTAAGCTTGGTGGTGCTTGCTGTGGTGGATTTCCATTGTTCGTGCATCGATGTGCGGTTCTAGTGCTGTATAAGCATAAGGTAAATTTGGAAGTTCAAAAGCCATTTTAATCTTATTTTAGGGTGAATACTGACAGTTTTATACTACAAAATTACAACAAAATTCAGGACGCATTGTTCTTGGTGTATCTTTGTAACATGAACCTAGAGCGTCCTATTTCCGATTGGCTACCTTTATCCTTAAAAGAAGCAGAAAAAAGAGGCTGGGATGCCTTTGATGTGATTCTTATTTCTGGAGATGCCTACGTTGACCATCCTAGTTTTGGCACGGCCGTCATTGGCCGCATCATAGAGAGCGAAGGTTTTCGAATCGGAATTGTTGCACAACCCAACTGGCAAGACGACCTCCGCGATTTCAAAAAGCTCGGTAAACCAAAGTATTTCTTTGGCGTTACCGCGGGTTGCATGGATTCCATGGTCAACCATTATACTGCCAATAAACGCATCCGTTCCACCGATGCATACACCCCCGGCGGGCAAGCAGGTTTCAGACCTGATTACGCCAGTATTGTATATAGCAACATTCTCAAAGATATTTACCCAGATGTCCCCGTATTGTTGGGCGGAATAGAAGCTTCTTTGCGTCGGGTCACGCACTACGATTACTGGAAAGACCAACTCATGCCCTCCATATTAGTAGACGCAAAGGCTGACTTATTGGTATATGGCATGGGCGAACAGCCGCTGAGAACCTTATTGCGTTTGTTAAAACGCGGTGTCCCCTTTGAACAAGCCAAGACGATCAACCAAGTTGCTTTTTTACAAGACGCAACTGCTGAACTACCCAAAAACAAAAACTGGGAAACCGTGGAGCTTGCCAGCCATGAGGTATGTTTAGACGACAAACTCAAATATGCAGCGAACTTTAAAATTGTAGAGGTCGAGTCTAACAAATGGGCAGCTAATCGGATTACACAGCAAGTCGGAAAGCAAACCTTGGTCATTAATCCGCCATTTAAAACGATGACTGAAAAGGAAATGGACGGTTCTTATGACTTACCTTACACTAGACTTCCGCATCCTAAATATAAAAAGCGGGGCGCCATTCCAGCCTACGACATGATCAAGTTTTCGGTCAATACGCATCGTGGTTGTTTCGGCGGTTGTAGTTTTTGTACCATTTCTGCGCATCAAGGCAAGTTTATTGCTTCTCGTAGTGAAAAGTCTATCCTTAAAGAGGTCGAAGAGCTTACCAAGCACCCTGAATTCAAGGGGTATTTGTCAGATATTGGCGGCCCATCTGCCAACATGTATCGCATGAAAGGCAAAGACGAAGCTATTTGTGCCAAGTGCGTTTCTCCGAGTTGTATTCATCCTGTGATTTGTCATAACCTTGATACTTCTCACAAGCAAATGACAGAGCTCTATCGAAAAATTGATCAATTCCCTGGGGTCAAAAAAGCATTTGTAGGTTCTGGTATCCGTTACGACTTACTTGTCGATGACTTCAACAAAAACAACGAGGACGGCAACCACGACGAATACATCGAACAGGTCATTACCCGCCACGTCTCCGGACGCTTAAAGGTGGCGCCTGAGCACACCTCAGATGCTACGTTGAAAGTGATGCGCAAGCCTTCGTTTCAGTATTTCCACAAGTTCAAGGAAAAATACGATCGATTGTCTGCCAAACACGGCCTCAAACAACAACTGATTCCTTATTTTATTTCTTCGCATCCAGGTTGTGAAGAAATTGATATGGCCAACTTAGCTGCCGAGACCAAAGACATGGGTTTTCAGTTAGAACAAGTTCAAGACTTTACGCCTACGCCCATGACCGTTGCTGAAGTCATTTATTACACGGGCGTTCACCCTTACACGTTAAAACCCGTTAATACCGTCAAAACCAGAGAAGAGAAACTCAATCAAAACCGCTATTTTTTTTGGTACAAAAAGGAAAACAAAGATTGGATACGGCAACGTTTGCAAAAAGCCAAACGCCCAGATCTACTAGAAAAACTTCTCGACACACCTCAATCTCAAGAAGCGGTTGTACCGAAATGGCTTGCCGACAAACGTAAAAAAAGATAGCATGAAAATATTATTCTCAATGATCTTACTGTTCTTTCCAACTGTTTTCTTCGCTCAAGAACCTGCTGAGGAAATCAGCGAATACCAAGAGCCCATCAGTACTTTCTCATCTAGTCGGGTCATCAATGGCCATTCTGTCGAAACGCTCAGTAAAGGCACTTACGAGCTGCGCATCGAACATCGTTTTGGCGATATCGCTGGTGTAAATGGCGGTATTCAAAATATGTTTGGCTTCGATAACCTTTCAGATATGCGTATTGCCTTAGAGTACGGTATTACCGATCAGCTCATGGTTGGTTTTGGCCGATCTAAAGGCACGGGGGCCCCATATCGTTCCTTAGTGGATGGCTTCGTTAAATACAAAGTCATTAGCCAAGCGCCCAAACAATCTCCGATTAGCATCACTGCTGTGGCTGGCTCAAGTTTTACCTACATGACCGCATCCCAGGACGAGGGCGATGTAAGCCATTTTCCAGATGCTGTCCACAGGCTGAATTATTTTGCGCAGGTGAACATTGCGCACCATTTTGGAGATCGCGGGGCCCTGCAACTAATGCCTACTTTGGTACACCGAAATTACGTTGCTAACAATGACAACAATGATCTATTTGCACTTGGTGTTGCAGGCCGTATTCGTTTAACTGACCGCTTTGCATTGGTAGGGGAATACTACCAATGCTTTAATGGCACCCAGTTTCGACAAGAAGGCTTCACCAACAGCGGCGCAATTGCGCTCGAATGGTTTACCTTTGGTCATAACTTCACAATTAATATTACGAACGCCGGCGGTATCGGCGAAACCCAATTTATACCCTACACAACAGAGCAATGGCAAAAAGGTCAGTTCAGACTTGGCTTTGTAGTTGGCAGGAAATTTGTAATAGAGTAACTCATTCAATTATTTTACGCATGAAAACAAAGAAATATATCCTCTTTTTATTGGGTTTTGTTGGCCTCACAGCTTTTACTATTTTGGCGATCAATAATTATGAAGTCACCAAGGATTTTTCAATAGCGTTTAAAAGTAAAGACCCATCTGGCTCATTTAAAATCATGGAGGGCCGAATTGATTTTGACGAAAAAGATCTGTCTGCTGCCAAATTTGACTTAAAAATTGATATTCGTTCCATATCTACTGGCAACGGCATGATGACCAAAAAAGCCCAGACCGCCGAATGGTTCGATACCGCAAAATACCCGTATGCCAAATTCAAGTCTACTAAAGTGGAAAAGAAGGATGGCAATCTTTACCACATTATTGGTGAGCTCACCATTAAAGGAATTACCAAAACGGTGACGGTTCCGGCCAATTATTCGAATTCAGGCTCAAAGAAAATCACATTCAAAGGAACCTTTAATGTCAACCGCATTGATTTCAAAGTCGGCAAAAAGAGTACAGCCGTTCCAGATATCATGAAAGTAAATTTTGAAATTCCTGCTCAGGGCAACTAATTCTATATGAAAGCATCTTTGATTTGTAGGGTAATAGTCTTTTCATTTTGTTCAGTGTTTCTATTTTCTTGTACCCGAGAAAAAGTAACCCCAATAGACGAACAATGCAATACGACCATCTCATTTTCGAATGAGGTCATGCCAATTATCCAAGCAAATTGTGTGGGATGTCACAACCAAAATGGCGCATTCGGTGGTTATGACTTCAGTACTTACGACGCCATTGCTGGAAATGCAAATGCACTCCTTGGCTCCGTTAAAGCAAATGGCTTTCAGTTAATGCCAATAGGTGGTCCTGCATTACCCGATTCAACAATTCAAAAAATATCCTGTTGGATTTCCCAAGGGAAACAAGATAACTAATACTCCTCTCAATGAAAAAAGCAGTTTTACCTCTCGTCTCTATTTTACTCGCATTTAGCGTACTTTCCTTTAAAAATAAGGACCTTCGTGGGTTTCAAGCCGCGCCTTTGAACTCTCCTGGGCCCTCGGGAGGTTACAGTGGTGCACCTGGAGAGCAAAATTGCACGAGCTGTCATGGCGGCGCCACGCAAGACGGTAGTACAGAAAACCAACTCTTGGTAAACAATGATATAGGCTTTGGGATTACCCAATACACACCTGGAGCTACCTACGCGGTCAATCTCTCTATGTCGAGCAATCCGGCTAAAAAAGGATTTCAAGTGACAGCCTTGAATCCGGCGAATGAAATGGCAGGTAACTTTATTGCTGGCGGCAATACACAAATCAAAACGGCCACAATCAGTGGCGGACAGCGAAAGTACGTTACGCACAAGAGCTCTTCGAATACTTCAGCAACTCAAGTTTGGAACTGGACTTGGGAGGCGCCTGCTACAGAACAAGGCCCCATTACCTTTTATATTGCAACCAATAAAACCAATAATAACAGCAATACAAACGGTGATTTGATTTATTTGTCGCAACATGTATTTTCCAATGACGATGCAAATATAGATGAGTCAACTTTTGAGCAAAATTTTTCGGTTGGGTATGCTCCCGATAAAAAGGAGGTGCTTGTCTCTTATTCAACTTTGTCAATTGCTCCAATCGCCATAAATATTGTTGACCTAAATGGCAAATCTGTTTTGACAAAGAAACTTGGATCTTCTCTAGCAGGAACCCACCAACATTGGGTAAAATTACCTTCGCAAATATCAAACGGAATGTATGTAGTACATTTTTTTATCGGAAATAAGGCTTTTTCAGCGCCAATTAGTATTCAAAACTAATCGTATCTTAAGCTTTCTGCTTTTTGGGCATAGAATCCTTTTTCACCTAGAATAGCGTTTTTTAGGCTAGCAAATGCAGCCTCGTTTTTTGTTTGTTGATAAACGCGCAAAAGATACCAATTGCCTTCTTCTCTAAAATTCGCAAAAGCAATATGTTGTAGTTTCAAAAATCTACTTTCTGCTTGGCTAAATTCTCTGAGATTATACAAACACATGGCGCCGTAAAACAATGCATTGGCGTCGTCTGGGTAAGTAGCCAGTATTTGATCAAAATGAAACAAGGCTAACTTGTACTCTTCCTTTGAGAAATCTTCAATTGACCTGCTCAGTAAGTTGATATAAGGAATCTGTAATTCTTGGTCGCCAAATTCATTGGGCGGCGCAACTTTTTTAACTTCTTTTTCCGGATTTCGGTAATATCGGTAATCGAGGACCTTGAAGTTCTTGATCAATAGTTCTCTGCCAATTTTCAGGTTCAAGCGTGGTTTTTGTTGATTTTTCAAATCGATATGCTTGGCTGAAACCTGCGGAATACGCGCCAATAATTCTTTTTTTTGTCCAGCTTCAGGGCTTTTCATCTTAATTTCTTGAATCACCTGACGCGGAGAAATGCGTTCAGTTTCAGTCGCCGTTTTCATGCGATTAATTTCTGCTTTGTTATGGATTTTAATGATTTGTCTTTGCGTAGTTGACGCTTGCACATTTTCCTTCTTGTGGGCTGATTTACCTGGCACAAATAAGGATCCGATACCTAAAGAAACCAGAAACGCAAGGCTAAGTATGCTCAATCTTTTAAAGCGTGCCCTATTGTTGAATCGATAGTCAAAATTTTCAAATGCTTCCCAAGAATTTGGCTGCGCACGATAACCCTCTAGTGCATCCATCGCGAAATCATCATCGGTGAAGTTATTTTCGACTTTCCTTTTTTCCTTGGGATCCGTAGACCTCAGGTATTTTTTAAAAAGCGCTCTATTTGCTTTCATATTGATTATTTTGTTCCATGATCAATTTCAGATTGCGTTTACCATTTTGAATGTAGCTTTTCACTTCATTAAAAGTATAACCTGTTTGGGCCATGATTTGATCATAGCTGAGTTGTTCTATATAAAAAAGTACAATACACGTTTTTTGATGCGCTTTGAGTTGAGGGATCGCCCATTCAAGTAACAAGAGCTCGGTTTCAAGGTCTTCATTTTCTTCTTGGGCATACGCTTGTTGCCTTCCCTCATCTATCGGATCGATGAAGTCTTTTTTATTTTTTCTCAAAAAAGTGAGTGCGAGATTGCGCGCTACGGTGTGCAGCCAACCCCGAAAGAAAGCGATATCGTGTTGTAATAAAAGAGAAGGTAGTTTGGCAAAGCACTCCATAGTGAGGTCTTCCGCATCCATAGTTTTTTTGGTGTACTTTAATTGAACACCATAAACGACGTGCGCATGGCGCCTATACAACTCTTCGATACACGCCGACCACTGTTTTTCTTTAAAGACTGCAATCAATTGTTCATCCTCTAAAGATTGTAAATACGCCCTTCTACCAAGTATCATATACCACAAAGATGCCTAAATTACAGGGTTTCCACAAAAAACATAAAAAACTGCAACCTTTCAAATACTTGACCGTTAGACCACTGTAATTCAGCAAACATAAATTTTTTAATTTTCTTCCAAAAAATTATTGCAGAACCAAAAAGAGTACATATCTTTGCACC
>ERZ888423.2210-NODE-2210-length-14953-cov-9.297490_pt1 | contig 14953 bp, 13 predicted proteins | sample MGYA00520523_ERZ888423 | MGnify/ENA primary metagenome ERZ888423 (study PRJEB32303, sample SAMEA104408611) | aquatic metagenome | biome: Brackish water; feature: Pelagic; material: water | place: Baltic Sea | collected 2014-06-08T10:24:00 | depth 30,27 m ...
GGTCTCGCAGCAGTCGTTCGGGTGGCCAAGCAGATCAGCGCCAGCTCGGCAACGCCCAGAACGAGCGCCGGCCACAGCAGCCCGGCGACCGCGGAGGTCATGCCCGAATGATCCGGTGCCGCAGTATATTCCTGTCGCAACCAGTTTGAGGCCACGAAGACGGTGAGTGCCACGACGGCAGCGATTGCGATGTAGATGCCGAACCACGCCATCGGCTGCTCCTTCTTAGTAGCCGTGCAAAATAATACCAGTCGTCGAGTTGCAGATGGCGACAAATTCACCTCGTCACAGATGTGTCATGCAGCGCCGCTGTCGGTGTCTGGGAGCAGTCTCTCTGGGTGGTGGTAGGTGTTGACTCCGCCTTTTAGCGGCAGGCGTGGTGGGGGTATCCATTCGGTGGTGCCGTTGGAGAGTTTGCGGGTTTTCCAGCCGTCTTCGGCGACGAGTCGGTTGTGGGGGCCGCAGCCGAAGGCGAGGTCGTCGATGTCGGTGTGTCCGCCTGCGGCCCAGTCAAGGGTTGCGTGGTGGGCCTGGCAGCCGTAGCCGGGCACGGTGCAGCCGGGGAAGGTGCAGCCGCGGTCGCGTTCGTGCATGACGATGCGTTGGTCGGCGTTGGCGATGCGTTTGGTGCGGCCCAGCCACAGGGCGCGTCCGTTGGCTTTGTCGAACAGGGACAGGTAGTGGTAGCTGTGGCTGGCCATTCGGATGAGGTCGGGGATCGGGAGGCAGGTGCCGGCGGCGGTGATGCCGACACCGGCGGCGTCATGCAGGTCTTGGATGCTCGCCGAGACGATGACGGTGACGGGCAGGCCGTTGTGCTGGCCGAGTTTCGGGTTTCCGAGCAGGCTGCGCATGACCGCTGAGAGGGCGTCGTGTTGGCGTTGGGCGTGGGTGCGGGTGTCGGCGTCGATGCGGGCCTGGGTGGGGTCGCCTTCGATCAGGGGTGTCTGGTCGGCCGGGTTGCAGCGCCCGGGTGCGGCGAATTTGGCGAACAGGGCATCGATCTCGGCGCGCAGCGCCGGGGTGGCGCACAGTCGGCCGTGGCTCATCCCGTTGGCCTGTTGGGGTCCCCAGCTGAATCCGCGGCGGGCGGCCCGGTCGGTGTCGGTGAAGGTCCCGTCGGGGTTGAGGATCAGGGCGAGTTTCTGGGCGAGTCTGGCGAGTTGGTCGGGGCGCAGGTCGCGGGCGTGGCCGGCCAGGACAGTTTCGGCCCACTCCCGCTGGGCGGGGCCGACCGCGCAGGGGAGTTCGGCCAGGAAGCGGGCGATGACCCGGACGTGCTCGACGTCGAGGTCTCCGGCGCGCCAGGCGGCGGCGGTCGCAGGCTGGCGCGGCGGCAGGGGTTGCCCCGTCAGGCTGGTGCGCGGGGACAGTGGCTCGGCCAGGGTCGCCCGGCGTCGGGCCTCGGTGGGAGTGATCCGCAGCCAGTCGGCCAGCACCTTGTGCGGGGCCCCGCCCAGGGCGCTGATCTCGCGGCGGCTGACCTGGACGGCGATGTCACCGCCGAGCACGGCCTGGCGGCGGGCCAGGGTCTCGCAGCGTCCGGCCAGCCGGATCAGATCGTCGGCACTGAGCGCGGTCAGGTCCACCCCGGCCAGCACATCGAGGGCGTCGTCGATCTGCTCGATCGCCCCGGCCACCGTACTCGAAAACATGTTCGAATTCTATGTCGCCCGACCGACACGATCACCCCCACGACCAGCAACTGGGGACAAAATCCCCGTTGTGGATAACTCCTACCGAAGCGGGTCGGCCGCCACTTCGATCTCCCCGGCCTTGGCGGCGGCCTGCAGAGCGGTGAAGTCCGCCAGGGTCTTGTCGGCGTAGAGATAGGACCAGTCAACGATCGCCGCGCTCACGGTGCTGCCGCCACCGACGTATCCGCGCAGCATCGATGCGTTGGCACTCTGCGCGTGCCCGCGGGCCAGGGCGTAGGCGCACGCGCCGACATACTGGCCGTACGTTTCCGGATCCATGCCCTCGGTTTCTACCGAGCCCTTCATGTCCTGGAACTGCCGGACGTAGAAGTCCTGGCCCTGGATGCGGAGACTTCCCAGGAACACGTCCGACATGGCCTGCAGGATCCGCTGCCCGCCGATCACTCGAATTCCCTGGCCCAGGGCCGCCGCGGCCGACGCCAGAGAGTCCGGCTGCTGCCAGCGACCGTACTCCTGCAGTACCGATTGGTTGGCCTGCTTCACCTGAAGCACCAGTGGCGTTCCGTCCGGTCCGGTGAGGATGGCCAGATAACTACGGGTGCCCACGCTGCCGACGCCCACCACCCGCATCGCGATATCAGTCAGCTGGAAATGAGACAGCAACAACGCGATGTCGGCGGGCACACCGGTGAGATATTCGCGGAAGGCATCAGTCAGCCGGGTCTCGTCGCTCACGGCTACATGGGTCAGCAGCGGAGGATTCTCCCGGAGTCGGAAGCGGCCGTCCGGCAGCCTTTCCATGATCCGTTCGAACACTCTGGCAGAGGTCCGGTTTTGGGCCTTTCGGGTGGCCTCGGCGATGACCCTTCCCAGGCTTCCCTGCACATCGTGGGCGTAGCGCTGCGGCTCCAGTCGCAGGTAGTAGCGATCCATGACATTCATCTCGAGCATGGCGTGCAGGCCATCCCGGTACGTGCGAACCACCTTGCCGGCGATGCGCCGGATCGTCTTCTCCGGGTAGCCGGCGTGACGGCCACCGACGATGGCGCTGGTGACGAGACGCTTGATATCCCATTCCGCGGGGGCCACTGCAGCCTCATCGAAGTCGTTGAGGTCGAACACCAGTGTCCGATGGGGCGCGGCGTAGATGCCGAAGTTGGACAGGTGCGCGTCCCCCGCGCACATCACCTCGATACCGCTTGACGGGCCACCCGCGAGATCTGCCGCCATCAGGGCCGCGGCTCCGCGGTAGAAGGAGAACGGGTCGGCCAGCATTCGGGCGAAGCGCAGCGGCACCAGATCCGTCAGCCGATCCCGGTTCTGCTCGACGAGGATTTCCACCGGATTCCGGGTGGAAGGGACCAACTGCGCCAACGCGCGCCGAGGCGCGATTTTGCGCATTGCCCGGCCCTGCGCGGTGTCGGTGCCGACGTTCTCGACCTCGAGGACCCTTTCGCGTAACGGTCTTTCCGCCTTGGGCATTTCGGCAGCCTAACCGGGAAGCCCGGTTCCCCGCAGGATCGGGCGCAAGACCTCCAGCACGCCCGGATCCTCGATGGTCGACGGCATGGGCTCGTCGCGACCGTCGGCGATTCCGCGCATGGTCTTGCGCAGGATCTTGCCCGACCGGGTCTTGGGCAGCGCCGGCACCACGTCGACAGCGTTGAAGCACGCCACCGCACCGATCGAGTGCCGCACGGCGGCAATCAAATCCGCCGCCAGGCCGTCGCCTGACGCACCGGACTTGAGCACCACCAGGCCGCGCGGGACCTGTCCCTTGATCTCGTCGGCCACCCCGATCACCGCGCATTCGGCAACGGCCGGGTGTGCGGCCATCACCGCCTCGATCGCGCCGGTCGACAACCGGTGTCCCGCAACGTTGATCACGTCGTCGATGCGGCCCATGACGAACAGGTAGCCGTCGCCGTCGAGGTAGCCGCCATCGCCGGTGAGGTAATAGCCCGGGTGCTCGCACAGGTACGACGCCTCGAAGCGGGCGTCGTCGCCCCACAGGGTGGGCAGGGTCCCGGGCGGCAGTGGCAGCCGGATGCAGATGGCGCCCTCCTCGCCGCGCTCGCAACCGGATCCGTCCGGATGCAGGATCTGCACGTCGTAGCCGGGCATCGGTACGGTCGGTGATCCCGCTTTGAGCGGAAGTTGCTGAACCCCAACCGGATTGGCAGCAATCGCCCATCCGGTCTCGGTCTGCCACCAGTGGTCGATCACCGGTATGCCCAATACCGTGGACGCCCAGGCGTAGGTGTCCGGGTCCAGGCGCTCGCCGGCCTGGAACAGGTATCGCAGCGATGACAGGTCATAGCGGCCGATATGCGAACCTGTCGGATCCTCCTTGCGGATCGCGCGCAGTGCGGTGGGTGCGGAGAAGAGCACCTTCACTGCGTACTCGGAGACCACCCGCCAGAACGCGCCGGGGTCCGGGGTGCCGATCGGCTTGCCCTCGTAGAGAACGGTAGTGGCCCCGGCCAGCAGCGGCCCGTAGACGATGTAGGAGTGGCCCACCACCCAGCCGACGTCGGAGGCGGCCCAGAACACTTCGCCGGGTCCGACGCCGTAGATGTTGCGCATGCTCCACATCAGCGCGACCGCATGACCGCCGTTGTCGCGGACGATGCCCTTGGGCTTTCCGGTGGTCCCGGAGGTGTAAAGCACGTACAGCGGATCCGTCGCGGCTACCGGTACCGGGTCCACCGGATCCGCGGCGGCCATCAGATCGGCCCAGTCGTGGTCGCGCCCATCAATCAGGTCGCAGCGATGCCGGTCGCGCTGGACGATCACGCAGGCGCGGGGCTGATGGGTGGCCCGCTGCAGGGCATGGTCGAGCATCGGCTTGTACTCGATCACCCGGTTCGGTTCGATCCCGCACGATGCCGAGACGATCACCGTCGGTTTGGCGTCATCGATTCGGGTGGCCAACTCGTGGCTCGCGAACCCGCCGAACACCACCGAGTGCACCGCGCCCAGGCGCGCACACGCCAGCATCGCGATGACGGCTTCGGGGATCATCGGCATGTAGAGGACAACCCGGTCGCCCTTGCCGACGCCCAGGTCGCGCAGGACCCCGGCGAAACGTGCTGTCTGATCGAGTAATTCGCGGTAGGTGTAGGTGCGCTTGGAACCGGTGACCGGGGAATCGTAAACGAGGGCGTCCTGATCGCCCCGGTCGGAAATGTGGCGGTCCAGCGCGTTGGCGCAGGTGTTCAGCTCGGCGTCGGGGAACCACCGGTAGAACGGCGGGTTGTCGTCGTCGAGGATGCGGGTCGGCTCCGTGGTCCACGTGACGGCCGCCGCCTGCCGCGCCCAGAATGCGGCGGGGTGATCAAGGCTGGCCTGGAAGATGTCCCGATAGTCACCCACAGTGAGCACCGTAGCCGGGATTCGCCGGGCGGGCGGTCAGCCGGCCTTCGCCACGACGTGCTCGGCGAACATCTCCAGGTTGCGGATCTTGGCGTCCAGCGGCTCGGTGTCGGGGCCGTTGATATAGGGGATCCGGAATCCGACGATGACGTCGGTGACGCCCTTGTCCTCGAGGCGCTTCACGCCGTCGATGGTGAATCCGTCGATCGAGATGACGTGGATCTGGAACGGCTTGTCCGCGGTGCCTTCCTCTTCGCGGAAACGCTGGAGTTTGGCGAGCAGTTCGTCGAGGTCTTCCTCGCCGCCGCCGTGCATCCAGCCGTCGTTGCGCGCCGCGCGCCGCAGTGCCGCGTCGGCATGCCCGCCGATCAGGATGGGCAGCGGTTCAGTGGGTGCCGGCGTCATCTTGGTCTTCGGGATGTCGTAGAACTCGCCGTGGAACTCGAAGTAGTCACCGGAACTCAACCCGCGGATGATCTCGATGCATTCGTCCATCCGCTTGCCGCGTCTGGCGTACGGCACGCCCATCAACTCGTAGTCCTCCGGCCACGGGCTGGTGCCCACGCCGAGACCGACCCGATTTCCGATCAGCGCCGCCAAGGAACTGGCCTGTTTGGCCACCAGCGCCGGCGGGCGGATCGGCAGCTTGAGCACGAAGAAGTTGAAGTGCAGGGTGGTGGTCACCGCCCCGAGTGCGGCAGTGATGACGAAGGTCTCGATGAAGGACTTGCCGTCCAGGAATTCCCGGTTGCCGTCCGGGGTGTAGGGGTATTTCGAGTCGGACTCGAAGGGGTAGGCGATGCTGTCCGGAATCGTCATGGCGTGATAGCCGGCGGCTTCGGCGGCCTTGGCCAGAGGGATGTAGTAGCTCGGATCGGTCATCGCTTCGGCATAGGTGAATCGCACCTGCCGATAGTAGAACGTGTTCTAGTCCGCGTTCACCCTTTGGCGTCCTCCGTCACCAGATCTCCCCAGGTGGCTTCGGCGCCGGAATGACCGATCCGGTACACCTGCACCGTCGTGGCCACCGAGGCCGCCAGAACGAACACCGCGATGACCGCCGACAGAGCGGTCGGCAGGGCCTTGTCGCGGCTGGCCCGCAGGTGGACGATCACCAGCAGGACCGCGGCCACCAGCAGGGCCGCGGAGAAATAGATCATCGTCTTGCCCAGATGTTCGTGAGTCTCCAGAGCGGCGGATTCGCCGACCTGATGTTCCAGCCACTCGCCGGCCTCGGTGGTGATCGGTGTCAACACAGCGATGAATCCGGCGAGCAGGAGCACCGGCCAGACGAGCCGTTGCCGGGCGGCCGGCCACACCGCGCACAGGATCGCCAGGATCGCGGCGAGTGGAGCCAGCACCACGATGAAATGAACCAGCAGGGGGTGGGCCGGAAGACCATTGATCATCGACATTGCGCGAATGCTACAAGCCTGCGGGCTGACAAACTGGGAGAGCCATGATCACTGTGCGCTGGTTGCTCCTAGGCGTGACGCTCACCGCTCTGGCCGCCGGTGGTGTCGCGTGGGCGGCGGATGTCCCGCGGGTCGCCGACGGCTTCTGGATAGCCGGCACCGTCGCCGCCCTCCTGCCTGCGGCCTGGTGGGTGATCGCCGCTCTGCGGGACCGCCGGTTCGGCGTGGATGTCCTCGCGGTGCTGTCGCTGGCCGGTGCGCTCGCGGTCGGCGAATACTTGGCCGGGGCGCTGATCGGGGTGATGCTCGCCACCGGTCAGGCACTGGATGCGGCCGCCGAACGGCGCGCGACCAAGGATCTTCGCGCACTGCTGGATCGGGTTCCCCGCACCGCGCGGCGCCGCAGCGGGGAGACCGTCGAGGTGGTCGACCTCGACGCGATCGCCGTCGGCGATCTCGTGGTCGTCGGGCCCGGTGAGGTACTCCCAGTTGACGGCCGGGTGTCCTCGGAATCGGCGGCGATCGACGACTCGGCACTGACTGGTGAACCGTTGCAGGTGCGCTATGGCCGCGGCGAGGCGGTGCGCAGTGGCAGCGTCAACGCCGGGGCCGTGCTGGAGATGCGGGCCGGCGCCACCGCTGCGGACAGCACCTACGCCGGGATCGTCCGGCTGGCCAAGCAGGCCGCCGCGGAGTCGGCACCGGTGGTACGGATCGCCGACCGGGTGGCGGCCTGGTTCGTCCCGCTCGCGCTCACCGTGGCCGGGCTGGCATGGCTGCTCAGCGGATCCGCCGCCCGGGCGGTCGCCGTCCTGGTGGTGGCGACCCCCTGTCCGCTGCTGTTGGCCGCGCCGGTCGCGATCGTGTCCGGATTGTCGCGGGCCTCGCGGATCGGGGTTCTGGTACGTGGCGGCGGCCCGTTGGAAACACTGGGCCGGGCAACCACATTGGTGCTCGACAAGACCGGCACCCTGACGTCGGGAAAGCCCCGGGGAACTGATGTGGTCACCGCCCCGGGCTGGACGGTCGACGAGGCGCTCCGCCTGGCTGCCTCCGCCGACCAGCTGTCCCCGCACGTGCTGGCCGCGGCCATCGTCGACGAGGCCCGGATGCGCGGGCTGTCGTTGAGTATGCCGACCGACACCGAAGAGGAAGCCGGCACAGGGGTTGCCGCAACCGTCGACGGCCGTCGGGTGCACGTCGGCAATCTGGGCCTGGACGGCGATCCGGCCGACTGGATCGCGCCGGTGCTGTCCCGGGCCGCGCTCGACGGTGCCGTGGTGGCCTGGGTGCGGGTCGACGGCGATCTCGTCGGCGCGATCATGCTGACCGACCCGTTGCGTCCGGACGCTCCGCGGACGCTGCGCCGGTTGCGGGCCGCCGGCATCACCCGGGTGGTGATGCTGACCGGTGACCGTCCGGCACCCGCGCGGGAGATCGGAACCGTGCTCGGCCTCGACGAGGTTGCCGCCCAGCAGAGCCCGGAGGACAAGGTCGCCCGGGTGCGGGCGGAACGCGGGCGCGCGGTGACCGCCATGGTCGGCGACGGGGTCAATGATGCCCCCGCCCTGGCCGCCGCCGACGTCGGAGTAGCGATGGGCGCCCGCGGATCGACCGCCAGTTCCGAGGCGGCCGACATCGTGCTGACCGCCGACCGGCTGGACCGGCTCGCCGACGCCATGCTGATCGCGCGCCGCTCCCGGCGGATCGCGCTGCAGAGCGCTGTCATCGGTATGGGACTGTCGTTGGTAGCCATGGGTTTCGCGGCGTTCGGGCTGCTCGCCCCGGCGGCCGGAGCGCTGCTCCAGGAGGTGATCGACCTCGCGGTGATCCTCAATGCGCTGCGGGCACTTCGCGGTGATCGCTCCGGGACTGCGCCGTTGACCCACCGGGCCGAGGATCTGTTGCGCCGCTTCGCCGGCGAGCATGACCGGATGCGGGACGACCTGTCGATGCTGAGGGCCGCCGCCCAGCAGGTCTCCGCCGGTCACCGCGACGCCGCCCTGGTGACACTGCGCGACGCCGACACGTTTCTGCAGGACACCCTGTTGCCGCACGAGGATGCCGAGGATTCAGCGCTGTACCCGGCGCTGGCCGGCCCGCTGGGTAGCGCCGAGGCCACCGCCACCATGAGCCGGATGCACGCCGAGATCCACCGGCTGGCGGGGCGGCTGCACAGCCACCGCGAGATCGCCGAGGTCGCCGGAACCGTCACCGTCGAGCAGTCCGATGACCTACTCGCCTGTCTGTACGGTCTGTACGCGTTGCTGTGCCTGCACTTCGTGCAGGAGGAGGAGAACTTTTTCGTGCTCGCACCCGCAGCCCCAGTAGACGACCGGTAGCGACGGATGGCGGCCTGGCTGACCCGCAATGTGCGGGTACTTGCGGCGGTGTCGTTTCTGCAGGACACCGCGAGCGAGCTGCTCTACCCCCTGCTGCCGATCTACCTGACAACAGTGCTCGGCGCACCGCCGGCGGTGGTCGGAGCGATCGAGGGCGCGGCAGAGGGTGCGGCGTCACTGACCAAGGTGGCAGTCGGCCCACTCGGGGACCGGTTCGCCAAGCGCCCGCTCATCGCGACCGGATACGGGATGGCAGCGCTGGGCAAGGTGATCGTCGCCCTCGCCGGAGCGTGGCCGGGTGTGTTGGCCGGCCGGGTGGTTGACCGGCTCGGTAAGGGTCTGCGCGGGGTGCCCCGCGATGCACTGCTGGTCGACGGAATCGACTCCGGTTCGCGCGGAAAGGTTTTCGGCTTCCACCGGGCAATGGACACCCTGGGGGCGGTGGTCGGCCCGCTGATCGGACTGCTGGGTTACGAACTGCTGGACCAGCAGATCGCACCGTTGCTCTTTATCGCGATCGTCCCGGCGGTGCTCTCGGTGCTGCTGCTGGTCCTGGTGCGGGAGAAGCCGCGACCGGGACCGCGGCCGCCCCGCCAGCCGATCCTGACCGGGGTGCGGGAACTGTCCGGGAGGTACTGGCGGGTGACGGCCGTCGTCGTCGGGTTCGGGCTGGTGAATTTCCCGGACGCGTTGTTGTTGTTGCGGCTCAACGAGATCGGCTTCGGCGTCGTCGAAGTGATCCTGGCCTATGTCACCTACAACCTGGTCTACGCGGTGGCCAGCTTCCCGGCCGGTCTGCTGGCCGATCGGATACCGCGCTCGGCGGTTTTCGGCATCGGGCTGGTGTTCTTCGCCGTCGGCTACATCGGGCTGGGACTGACCACCGACCCCATGGTGGCCTGGCTGCTGATCGGCGTCTACGGGCTGTTCACGGCATTCACCGACGGGGTCGGAAAGGCCTGGGCGTCCTCGCTGGCCGGCACCGACAGCCAGGCCACCGCTCAGGGCGTGTTCCAGGGCGGCAGCGGACTGGCGATCCTGGTGGCCGGGGTCTGGGCCGGGCTGCTGTGGGGAGCCGATGGGCGGCTGCCGCTGCTGATTTCGGGTGCGGTGGGCGGATGCTTCGCGTTGGCGCTGCTCGGCCGGTGGGCCATCCGCAGCACTCGCTAGGCTCAGCGCCATGCGCAGGATTCACGTCATCGGTATCGGGGTGGGTGATCCCGACCACGTGACCACACAGGCCATCCGCGCGCTCAACGACACCCGGGTGTTCTTCGCCATGGACAAGGGGTCGGCGAAGAGTGATCTGATCGCGTTGCGCCGGGAGGTCTGCAGGCGATTTATCGCCGAGCCGGACTATCGGTTCGTGGAACTGCCGGATCCCGTTCGCGACGCCGACGGTGACTACGGCACGGCGGTCGCCGACTGGCATGCCGCCCGGGCCCGACTGTGGGCTCGGGCGATCGAAAACGAGCTCGCCGACGGCGAGATCGGAGCCTTCCTGTCATGGGGGGATCCGTCGCTGTACGACAGCACCCTGCGGATCCTCGATGACGTCGCCCGGCACGTCGAGTTGACCTACGACGTGATCCCCGGCATCACCGCCGTGCAGGTGCTGACGGCACGGCATCGCATACCGCTCAACGACATCGGCGAGCCGGTGCTGATCACCACCGGACGGAAACTGCGGGCGCAGGGGCTTTCCGGGTCGGCTGTGGTCATGCTGGACGGGGATTGCGCCTTCCTGGATTGCCCGCCGGACACCAGGATCTGGTGGGGCGCGTATCTGGGCACACCCGATGAGCTTCTGGTAGCCGGCACCGTCGGCGAGGTCGGCGATCGTATCGCTGCGGTACGCGCCGATGCCCGCGCCCATCACGGCTGGATCATGGACACCTACCTGCTGCGTGCGTGACATGATCAACCCCATGGCGTCTTTCCTCGGCCGCGCAGCGGTCACCGGCCTGGCGCTGTGGGTCGTCACGCTCATCGTTCCGGGAATCAGCTTCGTCGGCGGTGACACCACAGTGCAGAAGATCGGCATCGTCTTCGTCGTCGCGGTGATTTTCGGTCTGGTCAACGCGCTCATCAAGCCGATCGTGACGCTGCTGTCGATCCCGCTCTACATCCTCACCCTCGGGTTGTTCCACGTCGTGGTGAATGCCTTCATGCTGTGGATCACTGCGTGGATCACCGAGCACACGACGCACTGGGGCCTGCAGATCGACCAGTTCTGGTGGACCGCGATCTGGGCGGCCATCCTGCTCTCGCTCGTCGGCTGGGTGTTCTCGATGCCGATGCGCAGCGCCGGACGCGCCATCGGCGGTTAGTGGGCCTCACGCGATGCCGGAACTTCCCGAGGTCGAGGCACTCGCCGATCATCTGCGCCGGAACGCGGTCGGCAGGACGGTGGAGCGTATCGACGTCGCATCGTTGTCGGTGTGCAAGACCTTCGACCCGCCGACCGCGGCCCTGCATGGACACACTGTCACCGCCGCTCACCGGTGGGGCAAATATCTTGGGATCCAGGCCGACGACCTCTACCTGATCACCCATCTGTCGCGGGCCGGTTGGCTGCGCTGGTCGGACTCCCTCAGCCCGGCGCCACTGCGACCCGGCAAGGGTCCGATCGCGCTGCGGGTGCACCTGGGTTCGGGTCAGGGTTTCGACCTGACCGAGGCCGGCACCCAGAAGCGCCTGGCGGTGTGGCTGGTCGGCGACCCGGCTGCGGTGCCCGGTGTGGCGACATTGGGTCCGGATGCGCTGAGTATCAGCGCTGATGACTTCCGGGAACGGTTGTCCGGCAACAGCGCCCGGATCAAAACTGTCATCACCGACCAGAAGGTGATCGCCGGTGTCGGCAACGCCTACAGCGATGAGATCCTGCACCGCGCGGGGCTGTCGCCGTTCGCTACCGCCGCCAAACTCACCGCGGCTCAGGTGGCGGGGCTGCACGCCGCCATGGTGTCGGTGCTCGGGGATGCGGTGCAACGCTCGGTCGGTCAACAGGCCGCGATGCTGAAGGGGGAGAAGCGTTCCGGGCTGGCCGTGCACGGCCGCACCGGCCTGCCCTGCCCGGTGTGCGGCGACACGGTGCGGGAGGTCTCGTTCGCGGACAAGTCGTTTCAGTACTGCCCCGGTTGTCAGACCGGTGGCAAAGTGCTGGCTGACCGAAGGATGTCGAGGTTGTTGAAATGATCAGGCCCACGAGGGTGCGGCAGCGCATTCTCATCACCGGTGCCAGTTCCGGGCTGGGGGCGGGAATGGCCCGTGCCTTCGCTGCGTGACCGTCCTGGAACCCGGGTACATCGAGTCGGAGATGACCGCCAGGTCGGCGACCACGACGCTGATGGTGGACAACGAGACCGGCGTAGCCACGATGGTCGACGCCATCGAGAGGGAGAAGGGCCGCGCGATTGTTCCGGGCTGGCCGTGGGTGCCGTTGGTGGCCGTTCTGAAGGTGCTGCCGCCGCGTGTGGCAAAACGGTTTAGCTGAACGCCCGATTCGGGAACACTGGAAACATGAAACTGATAACTATTGCGGCGGTCGCGGCAGGTGTCCTCGTGGCCGCGGCACCCGCCGTCGCGAACCCGCCCGACTGTGTCAGCCCGGACGGCACTCCATGCGGAGTCGTGGACGGCGATGGAGCGACCGGCTCGATTCCCGGCGGTCCGTCGGGCACGGCCGGTCCTGATCTCGTCGAAGGCGCGATCCCCGGCGGGCCCAGCGGCGCGGTCACTCCCGGCGAGGTCAGCGGTTGCGTTCCCGGCGTCGGCTGCCTGGACATCCCGCGCTGACATCGGCCCCCTCAGCGCGAGCAGACACAAACTCGCACTCCGAAGGCTGAATTTGTGCGAGTTTGCGTCTGCTCGCGGGGAAGCTAACCCACCCGGCCGCGCTCGGTGCGGTAGCGGCGCACCAGTGCGTCGGTCGAGCTGTCCGTCTGTGGTTCGGGTGAGGCGTCGGCGGTAAGGACCGGCAGCAGCGCCTTGGCCTGCGTCTTGCCCAGTTCCACGCCCCACTGGTCGAAGGAGTCGATACCCCAGATGACGCCCGCGGTGAACACCTGGTGCTCATAGAGCGCGATCAGCTGACCCAGCACCGACGGGGTGAGCCGGGTCGCCAGGATCGATGTCGACGGCTTGTTGCCCGGCATCACCTTGTGCGGCACCACACTCGGCGGGGTGCCCTCGGCCGAGATCTCCTCGGCGGTCTTGCCGAATGCCAATACCTGGGTCTGGGCGAAGAAATTGCTCATCAACAGGTCGTGCATGGATCCGGTGCCGTCGGCGGTGGGCAGGTCGTCGGTGGGTTGGCTGAACCCGATGAAGTCGGCCGGCACCAGCCGGGTGCCCTGGTGCAGCAGTTGGTAGAAGGCGTGCTGGCCGTTGGTTCCCGGCTCACCCCAGAAGATCTCCCCGGTGCCGGTGCTGACCGGGGTGCCGTCGGCTCGGACCGACTTGCCGTTGGACTCCATGGTCAACTGCTGCAGATAGGCGGCGAACCGGGCCATATCGTTCGAATACGGCAGCACCGCGCGGGTTTCGGCAGCGAAGAAGTTGGAGTACCACACCCCGATCAGGCCGAGTAGCGCCGGCGCGTTGGACTCCAGAGGCGCGCTGGCGAAATGGGAGTCGACGAGGTGGAAACCGGACAGGAAGTCGGCGAAGGCCTCCCGGCCGATCACCGCCATCAGCGAGAGCCCGATCGCAGAGTCCACCGAGTAGCGCCCGCCCACCCAGTCCCAGAAGCCGAACATATTGGCCGAGTCGATGCCGAACGCCTCGACCAGTTTCTTGTTGGTCGACACCGCCACGAAATGTTTGGCCACCGCCTCGTCGCCGAGTGCGTCGGTGAGCCACCGCCGGGCCGCGGTGGCGTTGGTGAGCGTCTCCAGCGTGGTGAACGTCTTGGAGGCGATGATGAAAAGCGTGGTGTCCGGATCGAGCCCACGGAGTTTGGCGACCAGGTCCGCGGGGTCGACGTTGGAGACGAACCGCGCCGAGATACCGGCGTCGGCATAGTGCCGCAGGGCCTGATAGGCCATCGCCGGCCCGAGATCGGAGCCGCCGATGCCGATGTTGACCACCGTCTCGATCCGCTTACCGGTCGCCCCGGTCCACTCCCCTGCGCGCAGGCGGTCGGTGAAGTCGCCCATCGCGTCCAGGACGGCGTGCACATCGCCCACCACATCCTGACCGTCGACGGTCAACGTCGCATCGCGGGGCAGTCGCAGTGCCGTGTGCAGCACGGCGCGGTCCTCGGAGGTGTTGATGTGCTCGCCGGCCAGCATCGCGTCGCGACGCTGCTCGAGGCCCGCCGCCCGGGCCAGGTCCACCAATAACGCCAGGGTTTCCCGGGTCACCCGGTGCTTGCTGTAGTCGATGTAGAGGTCGCCGACGGTCAGCGTCAACTCGCTCCCGCGGGCCGGATCGGCGGCGAAGAACTCCCGCAGCGTTGTGGTGGCGACCTTGTCGTGGTGGCGGCTCAGTGCCTGCCAGGCCACGCCGGCGGAGATGTCAACGCTCATTCCGCAGACCCTATGCGCACGGCCGTGTGACGGTGTAGATGATTGAGCTATGTCTAATCCAGATATTTCGCGGTTGTTGGCGTCGGTTCCGACGGGCCTCTGGATCGGCGGTGAGGAACGGCCGGGGTCATCGACCTTCGACGTGACAAATCCGGCCGACGACACCGTCCTGCTCACCGTGGCCAATGCCAGCGCTGCCGACGCCATTGCCGCACTGGACGCCGCCAGTGCGGTCCAGGAGTCCTGGGCGGCCACACCGGCCCGCGAGCGCGGCGAAATCCTGCGGTCGGTGTTCGAGGCCATCATTGCTCGGGCTGAGGATTTTGCGATGCTGATGACCCTGGAGATGGGCAAGGTCGTCGCCGAGAGCATGGGCGAGGTGAAATACGGCGCCGAGTTCTTCCGCTGGTTCGCCGAGGAGGCGGTGCGCATCCACGGCCGCTACACACCGGCGCCGGCGGGCACGGGGCGCATCGTCGTCACCAAGCAACCCGTCGGCCCGTGTTATGCCATCACGCCGTGGAACTTCCCGCTGGCCATGGGAACCCGCAAGATCGGCCCGGCGCTCGCGGCTGGCTGCACCATGATCGTCAAGCCGGCCCAGGAGACGCCGCTGACCATGATGCTGCTGG
>ERZ888423.2211-NODE-2211-length-14934-cov-8.753276_pt1 | contig 14934 bp, 16 predicted proteins | sample MGYA00520523_ERZ888423 | MGnify/ENA primary metagenome ERZ888423 (study PRJEB32303, sample SAMEA104408611) | aquatic metagenome | biome: Brackish water; feature: Pelagic; material: water | place: Baltic Sea | collected 2014-06-08T10:24:00 | depth 30,27 m ...
CAAACCACTGCGTCAAGACGGGAAATTCGGGTTCCATCAGACTCGCAGTATAACAATGTTAAATTCTGCAGGCTAAATGAACTCTCCATAAAGGAGAGTAAACATGGAAAATATCACGTTTGAATTGTCAACGGCGCACCAATTCGGTTCAGCCTATTTTGATTATCTTGCACTGCGAAAGAAGTTCTTTGTCGACAACCTTGGTTGGACGATCCCGCACAATGACAGTGTGGAAATGGATCAATACGACAATCCGCTGGCGCGCTATTCGCTGGTTCTAAAGGACGGCAAGGTCATCGCCGGTGCACGTGCGATGTCGACGATGGCACATTGGGGCGATCACACCTATATGCTGCGCGACGCCCATTTGGGCAAGCTGGGGACGATCCCACGGATGCTGGACGAAGAGATTGCCGACCCAAAGGTTTGGGAATGCACACGTTTGGTGATTTCCGAGGATGTAAAATCCATGCGCGAGCGCACGACCTGTCTGGCACTAATCCTTGACGGTCTGGTGCAGATGGCTGAACGCGAGGGGGCGGAAACGCTGATTTCGCTGTCTAACCTGTGGCTGCTGCGCGTGTTGCGCAAGCTGGGCTATGACGCTGCCCTGATGTGTGACCCCTACGTCAATGCCGACGATGGTCACAAATATGCAGTGATGAGCATTCAGACCATGCCAACGTTGCAAGAGCTGCCGCGCGCTACTCATCGCCCACAGCACAGTGCCGTGCATGCGCCAGCGGTCTAAGCTGTAAGTTGCGCGACACCTGCCTTTCGGGGGGTAAGGCAGGGCTTGGGTGGTTAATCCCGAACCGGCGCGTGATGCGCCGGACCGGAATCTGTTTTGTGGTGCCTATGCGCCAAAAACCCGTTTGAAAATCGTGTCGACATGTTTGGTGTGATAGCCAAGGTCGAATTTATCGTTGATTGCATCGACACCAAGGGCCGCAACCACGTCTTTGTCGGTCAGCAATTCTTCGCGAAAGTCAGTCCGTTCTTCCCAGACCTTCAGTGCGTTACGCTGTACCATAGAATATGCTTCCTCGCGCGACACTCCGGCCTGTGTGAGAGCCAAAAGTACGCGCTGCGACATCACCAGACCGGGGTATTTGTTCATGTTATCAAGCATAGTTTCAGGGAAAATCAGCATCTTGTCGACAACACCTGTCAGGCGGTGCAGGGCGAAATCAAGCGTGATTGTCGTATCGGGCCCGATAGCGCGTTCGACGCTTGAGTGGCTGATATCGCGCTCGTGCCAAAGTGCGACGTTCTCCATTGCGGGGATGACGGCCATGCGCACCAGGCGGGCGAGGCCTGTCAGGTTTTCCGTCAGCACAGGGTTCTTTTTGTGCGGCATCGCGCTGGAGCCCTTTTGGCCCGTCGAGAAAAACTCAGCGCCTTCCAGCACTTCGGTGCGCTGCATGTGACGAATTTCGGTGGCGACGTTTTCGATGGAAGATGCGATCACACCGAGTGTGGCAAAGAACATCGCATGACGGTCGCGCGGGATGACCTGCGTGCTGATCGGTTCGGGGCGCAGGCCCAGTTTTTCGCAGACGTGTTCTTCGACCGCCGGATCGATATTGGCGAATGTGCCAACCGCACCAGACACGGCACCTGTCGCAATTTCCCAACGCGCATTTTCTAGGCGGTTCTTGTTGCGATCCATTTCTGCGTAAAAGCGCGCGAAGGTCAGGCCCATAGTGGTGGGCTCGGCGTGAATTCCGTGGCTGCGGCCCACACGGATCGTCATTTTATGTTCCACCGCACGCTTTTTCAGCGCTGCGAGCAAGGCATCCATGTCGGCCAGCAGAATGTCGGCGGCGCGCACTAGTTGGACGTTGGTGCAGGTATCCAACACATCCGAGGACGTCATGCCCTGATGCACAAAACGCGCCTCGTCGCTGCCAACGTGTTCGGCCAGATGCGTCAGAAAGGCGATGACGTCGTGTTTGGTGACGGCCTCGATTTCATCAATCCGCGCCACATCGAATTCCACATCTTTGGCTTTCCAGACCGCGTCGGCATTTTCGCGCGGGATCACACCAATGTCAGCCATAGCATCGCAGGCATGAGCTTCGATTTCATACCAGATTTTGAATTTCGTGGCGGGCTCCCAGATTTGAACCATTTCGGGGCGGGAATAACGGGGGATCATGGAGCAGCCTTTTCATTTGGGTCCGGAGTTGGCTTGGGTCATAAGGGGCAAGGGCAGGGGCCACAAGCCAGAGGGGCGAAGTTGCGGCAATTTGCGAGGGGCAGCATGCGGGTTTTGGCAGATTTTGAGGGGACATGGGCGCTCGCGCGCGACATAGTTCATGACGACGGGACGCGCGCGCAGGCGACCGGCAGGGTGGTGTTTACCCGCGAAATTGACGACCTATCTTATTGCGAAAACGGGCAGATGATCATCGGGCAGGCCGCGCCGCTGATGTTCGAACGGCGGTATGTTTGGGGGGCTGACTTTGGCGTCTATTTCGATGATGGACGGTTTTTTCATCATGTTCCGCCACTGGGCGGGCGGGCACACCATTTTTGTGATCCCGATACCTATGACGTCACATATGACTTTTCGGACTGGCCACGCTGGACGGCGCATTGGCAGGTATCAGGACCGCGTAAGGGCTATGAAATGGTCACGCGCTTTTCGCCTGTTAGCGCTTAGCGCTTGCGTGAGCGGTGCCGCTGGGGCAATTAAGAGGCAACGTAACAACCCGACAGGAGAATGGCACTATGGCCCTGACGATGAAGACACAAGTTCTAGGCGACGCATTTGGCGCGAACGCGGGCACGGCCCTGCGCATCAAGCAGGTCGCGATGGTTGTCCTTGGGATTGCTGTTCTGGCGGTCGCCGCCAAGATCAAAGTGCCGATGTGGCCGGTTCCCGTAACGATGGGTACATTCGCGGTTCTGTCGATCGGGGCCGCTTATGGCACGCGGTTGGGTCTGGTAACAATTATCGGCTACATGCTGATCGGTGCGTTGGGCTTTGATGTCTTCGCGGGATCATCTGCCGAAGCCGCTGGCATCACCTATATGATGGGTGGCACGGGCGGTTATCTGGTTGGCTACGTTCTGGCGACGGTCGCGCTTGGCGCGCTGGCACGTGCGGGTTGGGATCGCAGCGCTGGCAAGATGGCGCTGGCGATGCTGATCGGTAACGCCTTGATCTATATCCCAGGTCTGGTGTGGTTGGGTCAGCTTTATGGCTGGGATCAGCCGATCTTGGCCTGGGGCCTGACACCTTTCCTGATTGGTGATGCGATCAAGCTGGCGCTGGCCGCTGTTGCCTTCCCGATGATCTGGAAGATGATTGGCAACGCGCGCGCCTAAACGCGGCTGACTGTTCAAGAGCTGGCAGTTTAAGAATTGAGGGGCGCAACCGTTGGCTGCGCCCCGTTTTTATTCTGCGGACCTTTGGCGGGCCTGAGCCGCTCGCGGCGAGGATGCTGGCGTGCTGGAAGATGCGCCTCCGGCGGGAGTTTCATAAACGCAAGAAATCAGGGCGCGAGTTGCGTTGTGATGTGCGAACTGCGTTCTAGGGTGCGGTGCACCGGGCATTTGTCAGCGATTTCAACAAGTTTGGCGCGTTGTTCGGCAGTGAGATCGCCAGTGAGGGTGATGTGGCGCACGAAGGTGTCGACTTTGGTGTCGCCCCGTGTCGCTGCGTCTTGGGCATGGACCTTGTCGTGGGTAATCTCGACGCTGATGTTGGTCAGGGGCCAGCCTTTGCGCCGTGCATACATGCGGATGGTCATCGATGTGCAGGCCCCAAGCCCGGCGCCCAGAAAGCCATAGGGCGACATGCCACGATTGGTGCCGCCGTAGGCAAGCGGTTCATCTGCTAGAGTGTGGTGATGTGGGCCCGATTGGACGTCTTGCAAGAAGCCGGTTGCGTCGGCCTCGCTGATCCGCAGCACGCCTTCGGGAACGCCAATGGGCGGCGCGGGTGGTGTGAGCGAAAGATAGCGCTTGGACCAACTGGTGATCACGTCGGCCGCGTATTCCGCATCAGCTGCTTTGCTGATCAGGTGATCGGCTTTGTCGAGTGTCACGAAGCTTTTGGGGTGACGAGCGGCGAGGAAGATTTCGCTCGCGTTGTCGATCCCGACGGTGTCGTCAGTGGGAGAATGCAGAACGAGGAGTGCCGCCTTGAGGTTTGATATTGCGGGAAAAAGTTCGCCCTTGGAGATATCGTCGATAAACTGCTGACCGATTTTGAACGGGCGCCCACCTAGGCTGACCTGCGCCACGCCGTTGGTCATGATTTCTGGCAGGGCATCGGCGAAATTATGAGTGACATGGGCGGGATCAAAGGGCGCACCGATTGTCACGACCGCCTTTATATTTGCCATATCGGGTGCGGCCTTGAGGACGGCTGCGCCACCAAGGGAATGGCCGATCAGAAGGGTGGGCGACATGCCGCGGTCATCCAAAGCTGCGCAGGCGGCCGTGATATCCTGCACATTTGTAGTGAAGTTTGTATTTGAAAATTCGCCCTTGGAATGGCCCAGCCCCGTGAAGTCAAACCGCAGCACTGCGATCCCCATCGCCGCAAGGCGAGCCGAGATACGCCGGGCTGCCGGAATATCCTTGGAACAGGTGAAGCAATGGGCCAAAAGCGCCGTGGCCAGATGTGGGCCGTCGGGAAGATCAAGGCGGGCGGCAAGTGTGTGGCCGGAGTGGCCTTGAAATGTGAGGCGTTCGGTAGGCATTGTCGGCCTTTCGATGTGTGTTGCTCCCAAGGTGGCGAGTGGCGCGCGTAGGGGCAAGGCATGTGACGGCTGCGTCACGGGAAGGTGAGGAATATGCGAACGGTTGCCAGAATTCTTGTTGTGATCGGTCTGGGTGTTTTGACTGCCAGCTTTGGTGGTGATCTGCATCCGCTTGGGGATTCACTGGCGGTGTTTCGCGTCGCGATTCTTGGCTGGGTACTGTTGATGGCGCTTGCCGTATGGCGCTGGCGCGTGGCGCAGGGTGCGGTTTTGCTTTGCGCTGCGCTGATCGGGTCGACCGTCGCGCAGAGCATGCCGGAGGCGTTGGACCAGCCTGCCGATTTGGTGCTTTATCAGAAAAATTTACTTTATCTTACAAGGGATAGGGCCGGATTCGCCGATGACGTTCTTGCGTCTGGTGCGGATTTTGTTACCCTGCAAGAGGTAAGCCCTGCGAACCGGTTTCTGCTTGATGAGTTGCGTGCCGCCTATCCCTATCAACTGCCTTGCGATGTTCGAACGCGCGGCGGTGTTGCCGTGCTGTCACGTTGGCCTGTCGTGGGCGATGCTTGCTTTCGCCGCGAGGGGCTTGCGGGAGGCCTGTTTGATCGCAACGGCGTGCATGTGCGCGTTATAGGGGTGCATTTGCCGTCGCCATGGCCATGGCGGCACGGCACGTATGTTGATGCTTTGCTGGCGGATTTTGGGCCCCTGTCGGGTGATATGACGCTGGTAGGCGGAGATTTCAATATGGTGCCTGCGGGGCGGTCGGTTGCGCGGATTGCGCGGGCCACCGGTACTGCGCGCGTTGGCCATATCGAGCGCACGTTCGAAGTTATGGGCTTTCCGATTGCGATTGTTCATGTGCTGGCCAGTGTTGGCACTGTTGGCACGATAGAAGTCCGGCCCCGTTTAGGATCGGATCATTTTGGGGTCGTCGCGCGGGTTGCTTTGCCCTAGCGGCCCATCAGTGCGTCATCGAAGGGATATGTCGTCAGATTCTCGTAGCCGTCCTCGGTGATCAGTACTTGGTCTTCGAGTTTGATAGTGAAGTCACCGCCGACCTCGCCGACCGCTGCTTCGACGCAAAGGACCATGCCGGGTTCAATCGGGTAGTCGAATGATCCGGGAACGGCTTTGTCGGGATAGGCGACCAGTGGCCATTCATCGCACAAGCCCACGCCATGCATCAGGCAGCCGTATTTTTGCGCCTGAAACTTGTCGTCCAAGACGTGGGTGTTAGCGGTCAGATCGGGGATCATCACGCCGGGTTTCAGCATGTCCATATTGGTCATGATGTGTTCGACGCTGTGTTGCATGGCGTAGATCATATCGGGGCGAGGTTTTTGTGGGCCGATCCACCACGAACGCGAGATGTCGATGCAGATGCCGTATGATCCGATCAGATCGGTATCAAAGCTAATAATTTCATTCGGTTGCGTGATGCGCGGGCCACATTCTTGAAACCACGGATTGGTGCGCGGGCCCGATGCCAGCAGCCGCGTTTCGATCCATTCACCGCCACGGCGGATGTTTTCAGCGTGCAGCACGGCCCAGATATCGTCCTCTGAAGTTTTGCCATTGCCTACGTTTTCGCGGGCAAAATCCTCCATCAGCCTCACGGCGGTTTCGCAAGAATGGTTGGCGCAGCGCATCGCTTTGATTTCGTCGGGGCCTTTGATCGAGCGGGCCTTTTCGGTAAGTTCCTCGCCCTCCATCACCTCGACGCCCCCAGCGATCAGGGCACGGTAACCGGGGACCATAATTTTATCGACGCCAAGGCGCAGGTTGCCGCCTGAATGTTCACGCAGCAGGTCAATGATTTCGGGGATGAAGTCATCAGCAGCGGCGTCCACTTGGTCGCCCTTGGCGAAATAGAACATCGACGCGCCGCTGCGCTGTTCGTTCACCAGCGGGTTGAAGGTGCTAAGAAACGGCGAGTTTTTGTAATCCCACATCACCATATAGCCGTCGGCGCAGACCAGAACGGCGCGAAACGGGTTATGGGTGTTCCAAAGCTGCATATTGGTGCTGTCGGTCGCGTAGCGGATATTGAGCGGGTCGAACATCAGAATGCCGCCATAGCCGCGATCAACCACATGCTGTGTCAGCCGCTGGTGGCGATAGGCGCGCATGGCCTGCAGGTCGGGCAATTCCAACCCCGCAGCGGCCCATTCGGCAAAGGCAAGCTGTGTCGGGCCAATCTCGATCCGGTCGGCGTCATTGGGAGTATTGTCGCCAAGGGTCGCACCACGGGTCGGGTCGATCTTGCGTGTGTCGCGATAGTGGGTGTTCATGGCGGTTCTCCCTGTTGTGGGCATGTTGTCGCGGGGTGGTTGGCCTTGTCAGGTCCAAAATCGACATTTTTTAGGTGCATTCTTGACAAGTCACTACTGTTTACGCCCCGTTTTGCAAAGTGAGATACCCGATGGCCAACGTGGTGATGTGATTGCGGTATGTGACGGAGCGGGAGCGGCGCTTGCCGGACTGCTGGATTACGCGCTGTCGCATTTGCCTGACGGGTTTGCAGTGTCAGGTGAAGCAGTGACGCACCCGGGCGGGGTGAGCGTCGCGCTGGATCGGGATGATCCGTTGCTGACCCTCTCGCGGATCGTGCAGGAAGACCTGTGTGTTTTGCAAAAGCAGGGCGATGAACATGTGCTGATGGCGGCGCTACTGTGCTTTCCGGTGTCTTGGACCTTGGCGCAGAAGATCGGCAAACCTTTGCTGGCGATCCACGTGCCGGTGGCGGAATACAAGGAAAACATAGCTAAACGCGTGCAGCGGTTGTTTGATCGGGTGCAGGTCGGGCGGCCCCTGTGGCGGTGCGCGCGCGCGGTTTGGCAGGTCGGAACGGCAAACCATCCTGCGTCTGCCCAATACTGGCGCGGTCGTATTTTCTATTCATTCGGCCGTGGTGGCGGTGGATTTATCGGCCATGCCCATACGCGGTAGAGGGGCCGCTTTAGACTGACGCGCCCAGTTAAATCCAATAAGAAGCGCTAGTAGCGCAGCTAAGGATGTGAGGGCGGATTTAAACATTGTGGTCGTGCTCGCAGCGCAGACCCGCGGAATCGAAACGACTGGCCAGCTCCAAATCATAGCCATGATACCTAGGTTCTCTGCGTAGTCGCACAAAGCTGCGCCAACCGAAAGAATGATGCCAAGCCCAACAAGTTTGCTGTTTGGTATACGTTGACCAAACCAGCACATCGCCGCGATTAGAGTCAGCGCCAGCATGGCTGGATAAAGCGTATCTAGCGGGATCTGGTGGGTAAGATAATATCCGCGCCCATCGACACCCAACGCGCCAAGAAGCGATATGGCGTTGGTCGGGCCGTAACCAAAGGGGCGCATGTCGAAAGGCAATTGCCCAGCGATGGATTCGATTTGCGCGAGCGTCACATTGATCATCAGCAGATAGATCAGCGTCCCGATCAGTCCGAAGAAAACAGCAGACACTCCGGCACGTCTTGAGAAAACTCTATTCATCATTTTGTAAACTCCTTGATTCGTGCCAAGCTTGCCCTCAGACACCCCCCCGCATTATCATTTGATAAGGTTTGCCGAGATGGATTTAAGGACGTTCATAACGCAATCAGCTGACCAGTCAGGCATGGATTTCGCGGGCGATTTTTCTTTAAAATGGACAAGTAAACGCCTGAACAAGGGCGCACACCTTTGCCGACAAGGGCAGCACGAAACAGGTGAATTCATCGTTTTGGAAGGATGCCTAGCGAGCACTATTTGTGACCAAGACGGCAAAGAGGTTTGCGTCGGGCTTTATGTTGGGCCCTGTGTCGTCACGCCAAATATTGCACGCACGCGGGACGGTGTGTCTTTGGTTTCTATTTCAGCGACGACCGATGTCTCGCTTGCTCGGCTCGAGACTGGCCAGCTCACAAACCTTATGGTTTCGTCCGAGACCGTTCGACATTGGGCCAATGCCGCTTTGCGAGACGCGCTAAGCCGGAAAGCGGATCGAGAGTGGTGCCTTGCCGCGCTGAGAGGCGCCGATCGGCTCAATTGGTTTCGTGAAAGGTTCCCCGAGTATGAAGGTATATTTGCCCATATGCTCATCGCATCTTTTCTGGGGATCACGCCGGTCACAATGAGCCGATTGCGTGCCAATGATAGACAATAGTTTAAAATCGGACAAATATGAATGCTGCCGTATTTGGTGGAATGGACGCGTTGCTGCTATCCGCTGCAAACACCACGAAGGCCCGCTATACGGACCTTCATGGCGGCCAAATTCTGCGCAATCTTAGCATAGCCAAAAAGCCGGTTTCGTTTACACAAACGCGTTGATGAATTGCGAGGCGAACCCAGTGTGAGAGACGCCAGTAAGTGTTCCGACCAACGCCATTGCCCGTGATGTGAAGCCAAGGCTTTCACGACCCAGAATACTGTAAGTCAGGACCGCAGCGCCAACCGGCAACGAGAATGCGATCACAGCGGCGTTCATGGAATGAATTGCTGCTCTATGCACAAATGGTACTGCGTTTTTTGGATCTGGCAATTCGGATAGGGTCGGGTAGAGCGCAACGCGAATCTTGTCGCGTTTCACCCAATCCATTTGGTCGTGCGCGGATTGCAATGTGTTTGCATCCATCGCGCGCCTTCCACGCTTGTCGGCGGCGACGCAAGGGTGTGTCGGGCGCACGACAGGCGCTGGGGCGGCTTCTTGTCCACCAAAAAGGTGCCAGAAGCCTGAAAAGACATCCAGTTTGTCGTGCGGCTGGGCGACTGCCTGCGCATCTGCAGGCTTGCGGCCCTCACGTTTTGCCAATTCTGCGTCGAAACGGGCAGAGATCTCGGGGAAGATATCGTCGGGATCAACGGTTGACGACCGCTGTGCTTCCGGTGCGCTTGGAACAACCTGCGCTTGGGCACTTTCTTCCTCGACGGTGGACTGAAGCACCGGCCAAATCTTCTCGAGCACTGAATCGTAGACGCTTTCGGAAAACATCTCGTCCAGTTCGATCATTAGCAGTTTTTCGGAAGGGTGGTGTGCCTCGATCCGGTCAACCAGACCTTTACACATGTCCGCGCGCCGCTCGAAAAGTGCGCCTGAGTCTGCGGTTTCCGGCCCTGATCCGACGGCGAGCACAAGGCTTTCGGCGTAGTTCTGAAGACTTGGCATGCCTGCAAATTCTTTTCGAAAATCACAGAATGCGAGACAAATCCTCAGGCCGGTTAAATCAAGAATGATGAAGTCACCGTATTGGGTCGAGACACGCACATCGAGGTTCGCGTTTTTGCGCAACGTTTCTTCGAGTTCCGCCGCAAGGGCTTGGAAGTTCAGACTTGACGGTTTGGCATAGCATAATGCCGCAATCGTAGTGCTCGGGATACACGACATGGTTAGTCATCCTATCGACAGTTCAAGATACTTTGATCAGGAAATTGTGGTGTGAATTTGAGCCAATTGTGTGCTTTATCGCACCAATAAGGCAAAGGTGCCTCATTTCAGGCACCAAACGTCGCGTTACGGGGCTATGGTTGATTGGAATTTGACCCTTAGAAAAGGCACATAGCAACAGTGGCGATGCACGCAAATGGCGTCTAGATCGGCCCCCCTTTTTTGTCGGGTCGGTCGCCACATTGATTTAGCAGGCCGCATTTGTGATAACTTCTGACAAGTATCTAGGGGGCCGGGATGAAAATCAGAGCATGTCGCGCAGTTGCGGGCGCAATCCTTGGGGCCGCTGTTACGCTTGCGGGATGTAGCGGCCCCGACCCAACGCCCATAGACCTTGCCACGTTACGGTCGGCCTCGTTCACGCAGATCTTCGAGAATTGCTGCGACGTGACGGGCGGCATTCCACAGTGGGTCTATGACTATATTGAAGTGAGCTCGATCTGGGTGGTTCCGGCAACACGGGATGTGGTTTTTCGCGAAGCGTTCCTTATTCATAACGAAGCCGCACAAGCTCATATTCTGAGCGAGGTACAACCAATAGACGTTGTGTTGATCCGGAACGAATCGCGCCTTTCGGGGCGCACGTCCGATGGCTGGTTTAGTCATAGCGCTGTGTATGTGGGGGGCGAGGCCGAGTTGCGCGACCTGGGCGTCTGGGACGATCCCATTGTGACGCCCTATCACAGCGAAATTCAGAGCGGGAAGTTCGCAATCGAAAGTGTAGGTGATGACGTTAGCCTCGCGGGTGGGCACCTGTTCGAGGCCGACAGCATGGTGGTGTTGCGCTCGCAATCCCTGACCCGCGCACGTAAACGACAAGTCGTGCTTGATCTGTTTTCCAATATAGGTGTGCCGTTCGATTACTATTTCAGGATGAATAATGGCCCTGCGCTATTTTGCACCGAACTGATCGACTTGGTGATGCCAGAGTTGGATTTGCCGATCCAAATCGTCAAAGGACACGATGTGATCCTTCCCGACGAAGTGGTGATTGCGGCCTTAACAGGAACGGTCCCGATGGACTTTGTTACCTATATTGATGGGCGCAGGGACTTGCACACAGTAAGCGATGCCTACCATATGGCGGGGCGGATTGTTGATAGTTGGCCCAATTCAAGGCCCGACTGACCAATCGCGTTGTTGCAACAAAAAAGGCGCCCACATCGGGGCGCCTTTTCTAATTATTTCAGCGTATTAGCAGCTGTAATACATCTTGAATTCGATGGGGTGGGGTGTGTGCTCGTAGGCATAGACCTCTTCCCACTTCAGGGCGATGTAGCCTTCAAGTTGGCCTTTGGTGAACACGTCACCTGCCAGTAAGAAGTCCATGTCGGCCTCAAGCTCCTCAAGGGCTTCACGCAGGGAGCCGCAAACAGTCGGGATCTCGGCGAGCTCTTCTGGCGGCAGATCATAGAGATCTTTGTCAGACGCGGGACCGGGATCGATCTTGTTCTTGATGCCGTCAATGCCGGCCATCAGCAGGGCTGCAAAGCACAAGTATGGGTTGGCCGCCGGATCGGGGAAGCGGGCCTCGACGCGCTTGGCTTTCGGGTTTTCGGCCCATGGAATGCGCACGCAACCCGACCGGTTGTTAGCTGAATAGGCACGCAGAACGGGGGCTTCAAAGCCGGGAATCAGACGCTTGTAAGAGTTGGTCGCAGGGTTTGTGATCGCGTTCAACGCCTTGGCGTGCTTGAGGATACCACCGATGAAATACAGGGCTTCTTGTGACAGGTCAGCGTATTTGTCGCCTGCAAACAGGGGCTTGCCCTCTTTCCAGATCGACATGTTGACGTGCATACCGGAGCCGTTGTCGCCGGAAATCGGTTTGGGCATGAATGTCGCTGATTTGCCGTAGGCCTGTGCGACGTTGTGGATCACGTATTTGTATTTCTGGATTTCGTCAGCCTGTTTGGTCAACGTTCCGAACACAAGGCCCAGCTCGTGCTGGCAAGACGCCACTTCGTGGTGGTGCTTGTCGACCGTCATGCCCATGCGCTTCATGGTGGAGAGCATTTCAGACCGGATGTCCTGTGCGTCATCAATCGGGTTCACAGGGAAATAGCCGCCTTTAACTCCGGGACGGTGGCCAGTGTTGCCCATTTCATACTGGGTGTCGGTGTTCCAAGACGCGTCGATTGCGTCAACTTCATAAGACACTTTGTTGATGGCAACGCTAAAGCGCACGTCGTCAAACAGGAAGAATTCTGCTTCGGGGCCCATGTATGCCGTGTCACCGATGCCGGTGGACTTGAGATAGGCTTCGGCCTTTTCAGCCGTGCCGCGCGGGTCGCGGTCATAGGCTTCGCCGGTGTCGGGTTCAACGACCGAGCAATGAATGCAAACGGTCTTTTCCGCATAAAACGGGTCGATGTAGGCGGTGGAGGCGTCTGGCATCAGTTTCATGTCGGATTGATCGATCGATTTCCAACCGGCGATCGACGAACCGTCAAACATAAATCCGCCATCAAGGAAGTCTTCGTCAACTTCGTCACGGATCACTGTCACGTGCTGTAGCTTGCCTTTGGGGTCGGTAAAGCGGATATCAACGTATTCGATATCCTCGTCGTCAATCATTTTGATCAGATCAGCGTTATTCATTGGGTGTGTCCCCTTAGATAGGATGGGTTGAGGATTAAAGCGCGTCTTCGCCGGATTCCGACGTGCGGATGCGAATGGCTTGTTCGATGGTGGATACGAAAATCTTGCCGTCACCGATTTTGTCAGTCTTGGCCGCACCTATGATTGCTTCGATTGCGGCATCGACCTGGTCGTCGGCAAGGACGACTTCGAGTTTCACTTTGGGCAGGAAGTCCACGACGTATTCTGCGCCGCGGTAAAGTTCGGTGTGGCCTTTTTGGCGGCCAAAACCTTTGACTTCGATAACTGAAAGGCCCTGCACACCGACCTCTTGCAAGGCTTCCTTTACCTCGTCGAGTTTGAAAGGCTTGATGATCGCTTCGATCTTTTTCATAGCGGCGGCTCCCTTGATGTTCTTCGTTTAGATCGCAGAGATCACTTCCCGTTACGGGACACAATTGGCTAGGGTCGCGAGAGGGGTGCGGTATTTGGGATTCTCCGCGTCGTGCCTAAAAAATGTGCAAATAGCCTAGCAATTAGGCAAAGTTGAATCGCAGGATGCTGAAGCTATGACCAAACTGCTGACCGCTGCCCAAATGCGCGCCATTGAACAGGCAGCGATTGCCTCTGGCGGCCTGACCGGACTGGATCTGATGGAGCGGGCAGGGCGCGGCGTCGTAGATGCCGTATTTGCGCAGTGGCCGGAATTGGCGGCGGGATCGTTTCGTGCAGTGGTTCTATGTGGTCCGGGGAATAACGGCGGTGACGGGTTTGTGGTGGCACGCGTGCTGAAAAGGTGGGGCTGGGACGTGGATGCGTTTCTTTACGGGGACGCTGCGAAACTGCCGCCGGACGCGCGGGCAAATTACGTGCGGTGGCGTGAAATGGGGGCGGTTGCGCAGTTAGGTAAAAAGACCTTGGAAGATGCCGCCTTTCCCGGTCAATGCGCGCTGGTTGTCGACGCACTGTTTGGGACGGGCCTGGTAAGACCAGTGGACCTGCCGCTTGGCGCGTTGGAATGCATGCCGAAAGTCGGGCAGACACATCGCATTGTTGCCGTTGATCTGCCGTCGGGTATTTGCAGCGATAGCGGGCGGGTGATCGGCTCGCAAACAAATGTCGTCAATGCCGATCTGACTGTGACGTTCCATCGTGCAAAATTGGGACATTACTTGGCGCAGGGCGCATCGGCGTCTGGCAAAGTCACTGCGGTAGACATCGGGCTTGAGGACATTGGGTCGGCGCCGGAGAGGACTGTCTCGTGTGTTGATGGCCCGTCCGCCGGATTGGCAAAAGCAAGTGACAGCCACAAATTCAGCCATGGCCACGCACTCGTTCTCTCTGGCTCGCAATGCAATACGGGCGCGGCCCGCCTTGCGGCGCAAGGGGCGTTGCGCGTTGGTGCGGGGCTGGTGACGGTTGGTGCGCCCAGTGATGCGCTCGCGGACTGTGCTGCACATCTGACGGCAGTGATGCTGACAGGTGTGCAGGATGGGCAAGCGCTGGACCACGTGTTGCAGGACGGCCGGATCAATGGCTTGTGTTTGGGGCCGGGGTTGGGGCTGGATCGTGCAGCGGACATGGTGCAGGTGGCGCTTGGCGGGGTGGACCCGCGCCCAACGGTGTTGGATGCGGATGCGCTGACGGCAATCGCGGTGGAGCCTGCGCTGTTTGAGATGCTACATGACAAATGCATCCTCACGCCCCACGCAGGCGAATTCGCGCGGTTGTTTCCCGACATTGCGAAAAAACTGAACGCGCCAGCCAGCATCGGCCCCGCCTATTCCAAGGTTGATGCGACCCGCGAGGCGGCAAGACGTACGGGCTGCGTCGTGCTGTTCAAAGGGCCCGATACGGTGATTGCCGCGCCGGATGGGCTGTGCAGTATCAATCGCGCGATTAATGATCGCGCGGCGCCATGGCTTGCAACCGCGGGGTCGGGCGATGTGTTGGCCGGATTCATCACAGGGCTGCTTGCGCGCGGGTTTACCCCTATGCAGGCGGCACAAACGGGCGCGTGGCTGCACGTGGAATGCGCCCTGTCGTTTGGTGCGGGACTGATCGCCGAAGATATCGCTGACGAGATTCATAATGTATTCAAGAGCTTGGGTCTTTAGGCCCCACCCAAGTGGCGTGATTCCTTAGCAACAAAGAGTGGTTCAGTGGATTTCTGCGGTGACAGCGGCGGATACTCTAGTTTAGATACTAGGT
>ERZ888423.2212-NODE-2212-length-14932-cov-6.981448_pt1 | contig 14932 bp, 13 predicted proteins | sample MGYA00520523_ERZ888423 | MGnify/ENA primary metagenome ERZ888423 (study PRJEB32303, sample SAMEA104408611) | aquatic metagenome | biome: Brackish water; feature: Pelagic; material: water | place: Baltic Sea | collected 2014-06-08T10:24:00 | depth 30,27 m ...
CGCTGTTCATCTGGTTCCGTGCTTCATTCCCACGCTACCGTTACGATCAAATTATGCGATTAGGTTGGAAGATTTTTATTCCTCTAACTGGCGTGTGGTTTGTGGTGGTAGCCATCTGGATGCAAACCCCTTGGAATATTTGGAATTAAGCAGTCTGTCGAGCTTAAAAGGTAAGTTATGGAAGCAATCAAAGATTTTTTCGGTAGTTTAATGCTCTTAGAAATGCTCAAGGGTATGAAGCTCACAGGTAAGTATTTTTTCAAGCGCAAAATGACGTTGCGTTATCCGCATGAAAAAACTCCTATGTCGCCTCGTTTTAGAGGGTTGCACGCTTTACGCCGTTACCCAAACGGCGAAGAACGTTGTATTGCCTGCAAACTCTGCGAAGCAGTTTGCCCTGCCATGGCCATCAGTATTGAGTCAGAACAGCGCGAAGATGGTAGCCGTCGAACAACTCGCTACGACATAGATTTAACCAAATGTATTTTCTGTGGTTTTTGTGAAGAAAGTTGCCCGGTAGACTCAATCGTTGAAACCGGCATTCACGAGTACCATGGTGAAAAACGGGGTGACCTGTATTTCACCAAAGATATGCTACTAGCTGTGGGCGATCATTACGAAGCCGATATTGCACGTAACCGCGCGATTGACGCGCCTTATCGTTAAACGACAGGCGACAGACTATTTATGAATTTCACTACTATTCTTTTTTACATTCTTGCTTCTGTGCTGGTGTATGCGGCTTTTCGTGTCATCACGGCTAAAAGTCCCGTCACAGCCGTTCTGCACTTAATTTTAGCTTTTGCCAATGCGGCCATGCTGTGGGTCATGATGGGGGCTGAATTTTTAGGCTTATTGTTGGTGCTTGTCTATGTGGGCGCCGTCATGGTGTTGTTCTTGTTTGTTGTCATGATGATTGACATTAAAAACGAAACGATGCGTGACGGCTTAAGAACTTACTTACCGTTAGGTTTATTCGTGGGTATCGTTCTGGTCGTTGAAATGTCTTTTGTATTGATGTCTGGTTGGGGTAACGTTGGGCCGGCGGCACCGATCGCAAATGACTACAACAATGCACGCAGTATTGGTGAGTTAATGTATACCCAGTACGCCTTTGCTGTGCAGGTGGGTGCAGCATTATTACTGGTGGGCATGATCGCAGCCATTGCTTTGACTTTGCGTCACCGTAAAGACTCCATTCATACCAGTGCGGGTGATGCTGTACGTGTCAAAGCAAAAGATCGCGTGCATCTAATCGATATGCCTTCTCAAGAGTCGGTAACTGCTAAATCGCCTGGGGAATCGTCATGACTTTAACGCTGTCACACTTTTTGGTGTTGGGTGCGATTTTATTTGCCATGGGCATTTTTGGCATGTTTCTAAATCGACGTAACCTCATCGTTTTGTTGATGTCTATTGAGCTCATGTTACTTGCTGTCAACATGAACTTTGTAGCGTTTTCTACATGGTTTGGTGATACAGCTGGCCAGGTTTTTGTATTCTTTATTTTGACGGTTGCGGCTGCCGAAGCGGCGATTGGTTTAGCCATTTTGGTATTGCTGTTTCGCAACCTCAGTACGATCAATGTTGATCAACTTGACCGCCTTAAGGGCTAAAACGGAAGACTGCCTCTTATGTCGAGCGTACCCTCACTTTATTTGATCATTGCCTTTGCCCCATTGTTGGGTGCAATTGCGGCTGGCTTGTTTGGCACCGGTTTTCTGGGTCGGCAAGTGAATCGGCGTTCGTCGCACATGATCACCATTTTCTTAGTGTTTATTTCAGCCGCTGGTTCGGTTTACAACTTATACGATGTAGTCAATGGTGCTTACTTTAATGGCACTTGGTACGTTTGGGGTTTAATCGGCGATATCAAACTTGAAATTGGTTTCCTGATTGACCCCTTATCCTCATTGATGATGGTGGTGGTGACTTCTGTGTCATTGATGGTGCATATTTACACCATTGGTTATATGTCTGACGACCCAGGTTATCAGCGTTTCTTCGCTTACATTTCATTGTTTACCTTTGCCATGTTGATGTTGGTAATGGCCAATAACATGTTGCAATTGTTTTTTGGTTGGGAAGCGGTAGGCCTCATTTCATATCTACTCATTGGTTTCTGGTATACCAGACCCACTGCTATTTTCGCCAACATGAAAGCGTTTTTAATTAATCGTGTGGGTGACTTAGGCTTCGTTTTGGGTATTGGCCTATTGTTTGCCTACACAGGTACGTTAAATTACACCGAAGTGTTTGCTAAAGCCGATGCCTTAGAGCCTTTGAACCTACCCGGCACCGACTGGATGCTGGTCACTGTCATTTGTATTTGTCTCTTCATTGGTGCCATGGGTAAATCAGCGCAAGTGCCATTGCACTCTTGGTTGCCTGACTCCATGGAAGGCCCAACACCCATTTCAGCTCTAATTCATGCGGCAACCATGGTTACGGCCGGTATATTCATGGTGTCGCGTTTTTCACCCTTTTTCGAAATGTCAGACACCGCATTGTCATTGATGCTAGTGATTGGTGGCTTTGGTGCTCTATTTTTGGGTATTTTAGGTGTTGTACAAAACGATATCAAACGTGTCATTGCCTACTCAACTTTGTCGCAGTTGGGTTATATGACCGTGGCATTAGGTTCATCAGCTTTCTCAGTCGCCATCTTTCACTTGATGACACACGCCTTCTTTAAATCATTGCTGTTCTTAGCGGCGGGTTCAGTCATTATGGGCATGCACCATAACCAAGATATTCGCTACATGGGTGGTGTACGCAAATACATGCCCATTACCTACATTACGTTTCTGCTCGGTGGCTTGTCCCTTTCAGCTTTTCCGTTTACAGCTGGGTTTTATTCGAAAGAACATATTATCGAAGCAGCTAGTTTCACCACCATTTGGGGTGGTCAATTTGCTTACTATTGCGTACTACTTGGTGCGTTTGTGACGGCGCTCTACACCTTCCGCGTGTTCTTTGTGGTGTTTCATGGCAAAGAACGCTATGACCAATTGCCGGCTGATCAACAGCACCATGATGAACACGGTCATGACCCTCATGCCAAGCCTCACGAGTCGCCTTGGGTCGTCACCTTCCCACTAATCATGCTGTCTATTCCAGCTGTCGTTTTGGGTGCGTTTGTAGCGGAACCCTTAATGTTTGGTAAGTTTTTTGAAACCCTTAACAACGTTAATCCTGAGCACAAAGCGATGGCTGAAATTGCTTCGACATGGCACGGTTGGTTAGCCTATGGCCTGCACGCTTTCGTCACGGTTCCGTTCTACATTGCCTTGTCGGGCGGGGTCGTGGCTTGGTACTGCTACGTGGTAAACCCAAAAGCACCGGTGGCGATTGCAAAGGCCTTGTCAGGTATTAATGTAGTGCTCGATCATAAGTTTTATTTTGATTGGTTTAACGAGAGTGTTATTGCCCCAGCAGCCCGTGCTTTGGGTCGCGGTTTATGGCACAAGGCCGATGAAGACTTGATTGATGGCTTAATGGTCAACGGTTCAGCTCGAGTTGTTGGCATGTTGGCGACGGTTGCCCGTCATCTTCAGTCTGGCTACATATACCACTATGCGTTTGCCATGATTATTGGTTTGATGGCGATGATTTCTTACTTTGTTCTGGTGTACAAATAATGGCTGGCGAGATGGCGACTACTTCTATTCCTTGGCTGACGCTGGCAGTTTTTACGCCTATATTTTTCGGTATGCTGTTGTTGTTGGTCGGCCGCGATGATCGTGCAAACTTCACCCGATGGTTGGCGCTGTGCGGTGCAGTGGTGGCGTTTTTAGTCACCATTCCCTTGTATGTCAACTTTGACCCCAGCACAGCTAACATGCAGTTTGTTGAAAATGTGCTCTGGATAGCGGCCTTTCCGGTTTACTACCACCTAGGCATTGATGGCATTTCAATGTGGTTTGTCTTGCTCACGGCCTTTATTACCGTCATCGTGGTGGTAGCAGGGTGGCAAGTCATCACCTATCGTGTCGCTCAGTACATGGCAGCATTTTTGATCATGTCAGGCCTAATGATTGGTGTGTTTTCAGCTTTAGATGGCTTATTGTTTTACGTTTTCTTTGAAGCCACATTGATACCGATGTATTTGATTATCGGTATTTGGGGTGGTCCTAACCGTGTGTATGCGGCATTTAAGTTTTTCTTATACACCCTGCTAGGTTCATTGCTAACTTTAATTGCCTTTATATATCTGTGGTCTATATCGGGTACGTTTGATATTTTGGCATGGCACCAATTACGAATTGGTTACGAGGCACAAATATTAATATTCTTGGCTCTTTTGGCCGCTTTTGCAGTCAAAGTTCCCATGTGGCCAGTGCACACTTGGCTGCCTGATGCTCACCCAGAAGCACCAACAGGCGGTTCAGTAGTCTTAGCTGCGATCATGTTGAAGCTAGGCGCTTATGGCTTCTTAAGGTTTTCGTTGCCTATTACACCTGATGCGGCGCATGCCTTATCTGGCTTTATGATCACCTTATCGCTGATTGCTGTGATTTATATTGGTTTGGTGGCGCTAGTTCAAAAAGATATGAAAAAGCTTGTGGCTTACTCATCGATTGCGCACATGGGTTTCGTCACACTGGGTTTCTTTATATTTAATACGGCAGGCCTTGAAGGTGGCATCGTTCAAATGGTGTCGCACGGCTTCGTATCAGGTGCCATGTTCTTATGTATTGGCGTGCTCTATGACCGTATGCACACGCACGAAATCTCTGACTTCGGTGGTGTTATCAATAAAATGCCACGCTATGCTACGTTCTTTGTGCTGTTCTCAATGGCCAATGCGGGCTTACCTGCGACAAGTGGTTTTGTTGGTGAGTTCATGGTGATTTTGGGTGCTGTTCAATTTAATTTCTGGGTTGGTCTGTTGGCTGCCACGGCATTGGTTCTAGGCGCTTCATACTCATTATGGATGACCAAACGCGTCATTTTCGGAGCGGTTGCCAACGAACGTGTTGCCGCGTTAACCGATATCAATTCACGCGAGTTTGCTATCTTGGCTGCTATGGCCATTATGGTGCTCTACATGGGTATTCACCCCAAACCCTTCACTGACGTGATGCACGTGTCTGTTCAAGCGTTGCTTGATCACGTAGCCATCTCAAAGCTGTAAGCCCCCATGATGATGAATCAATATAACTTCGCACTGGCCCTACCCGAAATCTTCTTGCTGATTGCGAGTATGGCTATTTTAGTGATTGATGCCTTTAGTAAATCACCTCGCCGCACTTTGGCTTATGCCTTGTCAATTGTGACACTCATTATTTTGATGGGTATGACCTTTGCACAATGGTTTGTTCAAATGCAAGGCGAATCGTTCTATGGCTTATATGTTGTTGACGATTTATCGCACCTGTTGAAATTTGCATCGTACATTGCTGTGCTGGCCACCCTAATATATGGTCGTGAGTACATTCAAAGTCGTGACATGTTGCGTGGTGGCGAGTTCTATGTCTTGGTACTCCTGGCTTTGTTGGGCCAAATGGTCATGATTTCAGCCGGTAACTTTTTGTCGATTTACTTAGGTCTAGAGTTGATGTCGTTGGCCTTGTATGCTTTGGTTGCGATTCGTCGTGATCAGGTTCAAGCGACTGAAGCCGCAATGAAGTATTTTGTTTTAGGTGCGCTTGCATCGGGCTTCTTGTTGTATGGCATTTCAATGATTTATGGTGCAACGGGTCAGCTTGATTTAGGTGCTGTGGCAGATGTACTGAGTGCTGGTCAAGTACCCATGATGCCTCTAGTGTTTGGATTGGTGTTTATTGTGTCGGGTTTGGCTTTCAAGCTAGGACTAGTGCCGTTTCACATGTGGGTGCCCGATGTATATCAAGGCGCACCAACCGCTGTCACGTTGGTCTTGGCTGCCGCACCAAAGCTTGCTGCGTTTGCAATCACTTTGCGTCTGCTCGTCGAAGGCTTAGGTGCTTTGACGGTTGATTGGCAACAAATGTTAATGATTCTAGCGGTTTTGTCATTAGCTATTGGTAACTTAACTGCGATTATGCAGACCAATCTTAAGCGTATGTTGGCTTACTCAACCATCGCGCACATGGGTTTTGTCGTGCTGGGCTTAGCTTCTGGGTCGGCAACTGATCAAGCTGCACAAGCATCGGCTTATGGTTCAGCATTGTTTTACGTGGTTACTTATGTGCTCACTACGTTGGGTACGTTTGGCGTCATGTTATTGCTCAGTCGCGATGGCTTTGAATGTGAAAATATTGACGATCTGAAAGGTTTAAACCGCCACAACCCCTTGTTGGCCGGTGCGTTAATGTTCCTCATGTTCTCTTTGGCTGGTATTCCACCTTTCTTAGGCTTTTATTCGAAGCTTGTTATCTTACAAGCTGTGTTACAAGCCGACCATCTGTGGATCGCTATTTACGCAGTTATGATGTCTCTGATTGGTGCTTTCTACTACCTACGTGTGGTCAAGGTGATGTACTTCGACGAGCCTGTTCATTCATACAATACGGGGCATGTACCCACTTCACAAACAAGCGTTTTGATGTTTAACGTAGGGTTGGTATTGGTTTTCAGTATTGTGCCAAGTGGCTTAATCACGTTTTGTATTCAAACGATTGCGCGATCTCTTTAGTACAAATGAGTGTTTAGATAAATGAATAATCAAACAGTGGCGGTGTGGTTGTTGATTGTGTTGGCTCTTGCAGCAGCAAATTTGCCGTTTGTAAACGAGAGATTGTTTGGTTTATTTCGTTTGTCTAAAATGGCTGTTAAACCAGCCATGTTGGTTGCGTTTGAAGTTTTGGTATATTTTGTGTTAACTGCTGCAATGGGTTTGGCTTTCGAAACCACGCTATCAAATCCATTCCCCAATGGTATGACGTTGGTCACCATCGGTTTTTGTATTTTTTTGGTTTTGGGTTTTCCTGGGTTTGTATTTCGATATTTACTTAAACGTAAGCTCGAGACAAAAAACTATGGTGTACCTGAATAATTCGTTAAGCCCCATCGAACCAGTTTAAAACCGCGTCTAGCGGGCTAACGTTCAAAGCGTAGCGCGCTTGGGCTTGTACAACTGGTTTGGCTCGATAGGCAACAGAATAATGCGCAAGCCCTAGCATTTTAAGGTCGTTGGCACCATCACCAATGGCTATGGTTTGGGCAGGTGTTGCACCATGCAGCGCCGCAAATGCTTCCAGTGCGTCGGCTTTGCCTTGTGCGTCAATGATTTTACCCATGACTCGACCGGTTAAATGACCCTGACCGTCTTCCTCTAACGTATTGGCTAGCGTCTGAGTTAAATTCAATCGGTCGCCAAGTTTGTTTGTAAAAAAAGTAAACCCACCAGAGACCAACAAGATTTTGATTCCTTGTTGCAATGCCGTTTGTACCAGCACCTCGGCACCTGGGTTCAGACGTAACTTGTCGTCATAGACTAATTGCAATACGTCGACAGATAAGCCGTTTAAATAAGCGACACGGCGCGTTAGGCTTTCAGAAAAGTCGTTGATGTCGCCACGCATGGCGGCTTCAGTTATAGCGGCAACTTCGGCTTTCACGCCACCAAAGGCTGCAATTTCATCAATACATTCAATATTGATAAGGGTTGAGTCCATATCCATCGCTAATATTTTGCAGTCGCTAAGCTTGCAGCCTGGGCTAACAACAGCGGTATCTATTGCGCGCGCTTGCCCCCAATCAGTTAAAGCCTGTAAAGTTTCTGCATCGTTGGCGACGTCGAGCAACCGTGCTGCTGATTTGCTAATACGCTGAACGCCATTCGCTTGAGCAATGGCTGCAGCCTGCTCAATCAATAGTTGGTCAAGTGCGGGTGACTGAATGATGGCATGTTGTGTCATGCGGGTTCCTTTTGTTGCAATATCTGTGCGGGTTGTAAGCGACGTAGAAAAGCGCGAATGGCATCGGTGCGCTCTTTAATGTCTGTCACAGCGATGTCAATTCGTAGACGATCAGGACCTGCAAAACGCATGTTTTTTTGAGTTTGAATCAGTTCAATTAAAAGTGCGGGTTCAACCGGGGAATTTGATTTAAATTGAATCAATACTTGTGTATCAGTGGCATCAATTTTTTGTATGCCCAACGGTATGGCATCAAGCCTTAATCGATGGGTTGATAATAAAACGCGAGCGGGGTCAGGTAGCTTACCAAATCGGTCAACCAGTTCCTCTTGAATTTGAATTAAAGCATCGATTTCAGTGCAGTTTGATAACCGCTTATAAAGCGCTAAACGAGCGTTAATATCAGGGCAGTATACAGTGGGTAATAGTGCGGGGGCATGCAAATTCACTTCGCAACCCGCGGTAAAGGGGGCATCTAAATCGGGTGTTTCGCCAATTTTGAGCGCGCGAATGGCTTCGTTCAACATGTCGTTGTACATGGAAAAACCAACTTCTTGTATGTTGCCCGATTGTGACTCGCCCAACACCTCTCCTGTGCCGCGAATTTCAAGGTCATGCATGGCTAAGAAAAAGCCTGCACCAAGGTCTTCCATCGCTTGTATGGCTTCAAATCGCTTACGTGCATTTTTGGTGATTGCGTCCTCACCAGGGGTGAGTAAATAAGCATAAGCTTGGTGGTGTGATCGACCAACACGACCCCGTAACTGGTGCAACTGCCCCAAACCAAATTTGTCAGCACGGTGCATGATGATGGTGTTTGCAGTGGGTACATCAATGCCCGTTTCGATAATGGTGGTGCAAAGCAGTACGTTAAAGCGCTGTTGGTAGAAGCCTTTCATTACTTGTTCCAACTCGCGCTCACCCATTTGACCGTGCGCGACAGCAATACGTGCTTCGGGTACGAGTTCAGCTAAACGAGCGCGACGATTTTCAATGGTGTCAACTTCGTTGTGTAAAAAGTAAGCTTGCCCCCCCCGTTTGAGTTCCCGTAAAAGGGCTTCGCGAATGGTGCTGTTGTCTTCACGTCGAACAAAGGTTTTAATTGACAGGCGCTTTTGTGGAGCGGTCGCAATGATTGAAAAGTCGCGTATGCCTTCTAGCGACATACCCAATGTACGCGGTATGGGTGTAGCGGTGAGCGTTAAAACATCTACTTCAGCACGCATCGCTTTGAGAGCTTCTTTTTGGCGAACCCCAAAACGGTGCTCTTCATCAATAATGACTAAGCCCAGTTTTTTAAAGGCAACATCTTTAGATAAAATTTTGTGCGTGCCAATTACGATGTCAACCGTGCCAGCTGTGATGCCCGTAATGGCCTGTGAAATTTCTTTGGCTGATCGAAAGCGTGATAGCTCAACCACTTTAATAGGCCAATCAGCGAAGCGATCGCTAAAGGTTTGCGCGTGCTGTTCCGCCAGTAGGGTAGTGGGGCACAGTAAAGCTACTTGATAGCCATTGGTAACGGCTATAAATGCTGCCCGTAGGGCCACTTCAGTTTTACCAAACCCCACGTCGCCACAAACCAAACGGTCCATGGGGCGACCAGAGGTCATGTCTTGAATCACAGCCTCAATGGCGGCTTGTTGGTCAGGCGTTTCCTCAAATCCGAAGCCTTCGGCAAATAGCTCGTAGTCGCCTAATGGGTTGCTGAAAGCATAGCCTTGGCGTGCCGCGCGTTTGGCATATAAATCAAGCAATTCGGCTGCGGTGTCACGCACTTGCTGTGCCGCTTTTTTACGGGCTTTATCCCACTGACCCGAACCGAGTTGATGCAGGGGTGCAGAATCAGGGTCGGCGCCGCTGTAACGAGCAATCACGTGTAACTGCGAAACAGGAACATAAAGTGTGCTCTTGCCAGCATACTCAAGATGTAAAAATTCCATTTCTCCGTCACCTAGGTCTAGATTGACGAGGCCATGGTAGCGGCCAATGCCATACTGAGCGTGAACAATTGGGTCACCGGCTCGTAGTTCGGCTAAATCGCGCACCATCGCATGAATATCTGTGGTGCGACCTTGGTCGCGTTTGAGGCGTCTTGTAGCCCCTGCGTGACCGGGGTAAAGGTCGTTTTCTGTGACAATAATCAGGTCGTCTGCATACGCTTCAAACCCTGCATCAAAGGGGGCGACCAACACGGCAAATCGTGCATCGTGCTGAAGAAAGTCGCTGATTTGCTCCGCGCTATTGTCAGGCACCAGTTGATGTTCGGCCAGCATTTGCACCAACGTTTCACGACGCCCATGTGAGTCGGCACACAAGGCCAAGCGCGGTGCATCGGGGTTTGTTCGCGCAGCATGAATCACCGCCCTGAGTTTAGAAACGGGGTCTTCAGAGCGACGGTTTATAGCAATGTCGGGAGCCGTGTGAAAGTCTGGGTGCTTAAGGCTGGGTTGACGCTCGTTTACCTCGGGTGTTTGCTTGCTGGCTTGACTGACGTTGATGTCTAGGTTGGGCGCTTTTGCAGAGGGTGCTGTTAACGCTAAGCGTGCAAACGGCTTGAGTTGCTCAAATACGGCTTCAGGCTTTAAAAATAAAGCCTCAGGAGGCAAGACAGGACGCTCAAGGTCATGTTTTAAAAACTCATAACGGTTAACCGTATCGCGCATAAATTGAAGCATGGCTGACTCTAAGTCGCCGCTAGAAACAATCAAAGTGTTCGGTTTTAAATAATCAAAAAGTGTGGCCGTTTCTTCAAAAAATAACGGCAAATAGTATTCAATGCCTGCAAAAGCAATACCGTTGCCAACATCTTTATAAAGCTGTGCTCGCGAGGGGTCACCCTCAAATACTTCACGAAAACGAGAGCGAAACTGGTTACGAGACGTTTCATCTAGGGGAAACTCGCGCCCCGGCAGCAATTGAACCGAATGTACGGGGTACAACGTGCGTTGGGTGTCAACATCAAAGGCACGTATAGACTCAATTTCGTCGTCAAACAAGTCTAGTCGATAGGGAACTGCCGACCCCATGGGGAATAAATCAACCAAGCCCCCTCTGAGACTAAACTCGCCAGGTGCCGTAACTTGCGAGACATGGCTGTAGTTTGACAGCATTAATTGCTCGCGCAAAGCTGCTTCATCGAGACGATCTTTTTGTTTGAAATCAAAAGTGTATGCCGCTAAAAAAGGCCTAGGTGCCAGTCGATACTGTGCAGTGGTAATGGGTACAGTGAGTACATCAACGTCGTTTTGCGTAAGTGCATAAAGTGTGCGCAACCGTTCAGACACCAAGTCTTGATGAGGTGAAAAACCGTCGTAAGGTAAGGTTTCCCAGTCAGGCAAGGTTCTAACGCGTAAGTCATGATCAACGAGACTGATTTCTTGTAAAAGTCGTTGGGCCTGCAGGGGTTCGGCTGTTAACACCACAATGGTCTGTTTAGACTGGCGTGCCATAGCTGCCAGCAGCCAAGCGTCGGCAGAGCCTGGAGGTTGAGGGTAGTGCAAGCGTTGCCCTGTTTTGGGGTGCGGTGCAACCAGCTTTAAATGGGAATAAATATTGTGTTTGGTGTCTGTAGACATGTATGAGATGCTCTGATTAAGCAAGCATTATAAAATGTCTGATGACAAATGCATTTGAAACACCTTTTTCAGCTTTAAAGGCCTTAAAATCTAGCGACCGATTAGTCGCTATTGTGCCTGCTGGCGGGGTTGGTTTACGGGCTGTTGTGGCTAAAAATCAAACAACCGAGCAAATTATTCCCAAGCAATATCAATGCATCGCTGGGGTGCCCATGTTACGCCGATCGGTCATGGCGTTGTTAGCAGAGCCTCGCATAGAACGTGTTTTGGTGGCTGTGCAAGCAGATGACGACTGGGCTGAACAAGTCTTGCATGATTTAGATCGCGTGCAAGTGCTGCCTTGTGCAGGCGCTACTCGAGCATTAACGGTTTGGGGTGCATTACATGCAGGTTTGCAAGACGACGAGTGGGTGCTGGTGCACGATGCAGCTCGACCTGGTCTGACGTCTGATAGTTTAGGTTGTCTCATTGATCAGTGTTTGCCTCACCCTGTTGGAGGTTTACTTGCCTTACCGGTAGCAGACACCCTGAAACAAGCCCATCAAACCTTAAATACGAACTCTGGCATAGCTACAAATCAAGCGGCTCGTACCGTCAATCGCGATCAAATGTGGTTGGCGCAAACACCACAAATGTTTCGGGCGGGTATGCTGAAAAAAGCGTTAAGCGATGCCTTTAAGGCGGGTTTTGAGGTCACTGACGAAGCCAGTGCAATAGAATGGGGCGGGTTTTCCCCTTTATTGGTTAGGGGTTCGGTGAAAAACGCTAAGGTAACTTGGCCTGAAGATTTTGAATGGGTGGGTTCATGGTTAACACCAAAAATATGAGTGATGTGCCATTTCGGGTGGGGCAGGGTTTTGATGTGCACGCGTTAGTGCCTAATCGGCCTTTGGTTTTGGGTGGTGTCACCATTGAGCATACACATGGGCTTTTAGGCCATTCTGACGCCGACGCGTTGTTACATGCCATCACTGATGCATTACTGGGTGCTGTCGGGTTGGGTGATATTGGGCGGCATTTTCCTGATACAGACCCACAATATAAACATGCCGATAGCCGAGTTTTACTAAAAGTGGCCTATCAAAAAGTTCAAGCTGCAGGGTGGGGGGTGGTGAATATTGACGCTACCATTCATGCACAAGCCCCACGTATTGCCCCGCATGCTGCAGCAATGGTCAAAAATATTAGTGATGATTTACAGTTGCAACTTGAATGCATCAACATAAAAGGTAAAACCAACGAAGGTCTAGGTTACTTAGGTAGACAAGAGGGTATTGCTGTCACAGTTGTGGCTTTGTTGTCGCGAATCAGTCACGACTGAGCCAGCGGTAAGTTCAACCGAGCAATCAGGCCGCCCTGTTCACCGCGTAATAATTCAAGTTTGCCGTCAGCGCTTGTTATTAATCGGTTAACAATCGCTAAACCCAAGCCTGCACCACCGCCCCCTGTTCGGGCACTTTCACCGCGAGAAAAAGGCCGTAATACACGGGCAATATCTTGAGTGCGAATACCCGGGCCGTTGTCTTCGATATCAATCAATATACGGTCATCCAAGACCTGAACAGAACCCTTTATTTCAGTTCGTTTAGAGAGGATGACTTCCTCATCAAAGTTGGTTTTTTTAAGGTGCCCATAACGCTTGGCATTTTCAATTAAATTCAACAAGCAACGGTTTAAATCGTGTGGGTCTATGAGTGCTTTGGCTGTAACCATTGCGCCTGTAAATAGGGTGTACTGCTGAGAGTCTGCATGTAGGTTTAAGTCGTTGACAAGTGTTTTTAGAGCTTGGCTAACATCGATAGGTTGGCACGGAGGTTTACTTGCCGGCCGAGCATAATCAAGTAACTGATTAAGGCTTCTTTCGACTTGAGCCAGGTCTTGATCAATAGCATGTTGTTGGGTTGCACTCATCGGGCTCATTTCAACCTCAAGTCGCATACGTGATAAAGGCGTGCGCAAATCGTGTGAAATACCCGCTAACATTAAATTACGATCGGCCTCAGCCGCTTGTAGGTCGGCGACCATACCATTAAAGCTCGCGTTAAGTAGTCTTATTTCTCGGGCACCCCTTTCAGGTAATGGGGTGGGGGTATGGCCGCGTGACACCATTTGTGCATTGTGTGCAAGACGATTTAGAGGACGATTAACATAACCAACTGCGATAGCGGCGCCAATAAGAGACAGCAAAATTGCAGCCGTGAGCCAACTCACCCATTTTGTTTCAGACGTGTCATGAATGTGTTCGCGTTCAAGTGCCAACCAATATTGAACGTTTTCAGCCTTAAAACCTACCCACAAACCGGGTTCGCCATTCATGGCCCAATACAGTGGTGTGTGTTTTTTCAACTGCATATCGACTAATTCCGAAACTTTATGCCAGTATTCAGACGGTTCAACAGGTGTGGCTTGGTCAATGGGTTGCCACGGTTTAATGCGTATGGCGTCGTGCGCAGCAATTTCAGTCAGAAGTCGAGGGTGCTGGCTAGGTGGGGAAAAATCAAGAGAGAGTTGGGCCAAGCTTACCGCACTGCTGATGCGGTGACTCGCTTGAATGGCGCGTGGTTCAAGACTAATAGAAAAGAAAATATTGGCCCATACCGCTAAACTTACAAGCATTAAAGCCGACATTAATATAAACGTGCGGGCAAACAGCCCAAGACGAAACTTAGAGGTTGCCATGCGGAACAAAAACGTAACCTAACCCCCATACTGTCTGAATAAATTGTGGTTTTGAAGGGTTGGGCTCAATCAGTCGTCGCAGACGCGAAATTTGTACATCAAGGCTTCTGTTAAACGCTGCGTGTTCACGACCGCGTGCCAGTTCCATCATTTTTTCACGTGATAAGGCGATGCGGGGGTTACGAGCAAAAACTTTTAAGACTGAAAACTCGCCGGTCGTCAGTGCAACCGGTTTGTCCGCGCAATGCAGCGTGCGATTCGACAAATTTAGGGTAAACGTACCAAAGCTGACCGATTCAGGTTCTTGAGTGGGCGCACCTGGGTGCTCGTTGGATGGTTTGCGGCGTAAAACGGCGTGTATGCGGGCAAGCAATTCACGCGGGTTAAAGGGCTTGGATAAATAATCATCGGCACCCAGTTCAAGCCCTGCGATGCGATCATGACTTTGTGCTTTGGCCGTGAGCATGATGATTGGGGTTAGGTCGTTCAAGCTGCGTAAACGACGGCAAATAGAAAACCCGTCTTCTTCAGGCATCATGACATCGAGCACCAACAAGTCAAAGATGTCACGCTGCCAATATTTTTGCATTTCGCGTGCGTTTTCAGCCGAGTAAACCAGAAACCCTTGTTCCGCTAAATATCGTTTCAGGAGGTCTCGTAATCGAGGGTCATCGTCAACAATTAAAATTTTGCGAGAAGAGCCGTTAAGGGGTGTGTTGTTAGATAAATTTTGATGCATGTTTCTTTTTTAATCATTAAGCAATTCTCAATTGGCCCCATGTTGCTTAGAAGGTTCATTACAATAACGAGATGAAACCGATTTTGGCTATT
>ERZ888423.2214-NODE-2214-length-14919-cov-26.250673_pt1 | contig 14919 bp, 15 predicted proteins | sample MGYA00520523_ERZ888423 | MGnify/ENA primary metagenome ERZ888423 (study PRJEB32303, sample SAMEA104408611) | aquatic metagenome | biome: Brackish water; feature: Pelagic; material: water | place: Baltic Sea | collected 2014-06-08T10:24:00 | depth 30,27 m ...
GCCACCACCAATCATAGACGCGCATTGTGACCTGTTCGTGGGTTGGACCTTGCCCTAGGAATGGTTTGACGTTGATACCGGTCAAAGATTGTCAAGGTTAAAATTTTATCCAATCCGTGGGGCTAGACATGTAAAGTTTAGACGCGAGCCCTTTCGAATGCAGCCCAAGCCGTTTCAAACTCGGCAAAATCAAACCCTTCGGCTCGCGCCGGGTCTAGGATTAGTTTTTCTGTGGACTGCATTTTAAGAATTGCGGACTCTAACTGTTCGACAACTGCAGGCGGGATAACAACCGCGCCATGACGATCTGCGTGAATTAGATCGCCGGCGAGCACGTCCATACCCATGACACGTATAGGTTGGTTAACCGAACGCACATGTACAAAGCCGTGGCTTGGGCCGATACTGGCAGCGACCACCGGAAAATTAGTTGCCAGATCGCCAAGGTCACGCATTACGCCATTAGTCAGCGCGCCTGACATACCAAAGCCTTTGTGGATTGTCGTGTTCACCTCGCCCCAATAAGCTCCTATGCAATTTGGATAATCAAGGTCCTCGACCACCGCAACCGAGGGCTTCGGTGCTTCCGCCATCGCCTTGTAATAGGCCATACGGCGATCGCGAATTGTTGCTCCGTCTTCAGTTGGAAGGGCAAGAGCAGCGATTTGGGCTGTTACCGCGTAGCCGACCATCACCCCTTTGGGATCAGAAGCAATCATAGTTCCACGAGTAAAGGCGTTAAAGCCGCGTTTCCCCTGCGCAACCTCAATCGCGTTACATATGGTCGGGGTGTCTACGCTGCGCAACAGCGTAAGTAATTGAGTATCCATTATTCCTCCAGCCAGCGAGCAATGGCCGCTGTTGTTTGTTTGGGGTTTTCTAAAGTTGGAAGGTGGCCAGCATTTTCTATAATTTGCAGTTGAGATTGAGGCATTAGAGCATGCATTTCATCATGTCGGTCGCGAGGACAAAGCTGATCCTGAGCCCCCATTAGGACCAATGCAGGGCCTGTGAAACGAGCCAGCGTTTTGCGCTGATCGGGGCGCGCAGCAAGAGCGCGTGACTGATTCACAAAAATTTGCACACCAAGGCAAAGCGCCATATCCATGCACAGATCCAAAAGCGCCTGATGATTGGGGCCTGGTGCAAGGTAGTTGGGTTTCAAATCATTACTGAGCACCCCTCTCAGATCACCTGCAAGGGCGCGGTCAATCTGGGCCTCACGGCGGGCGCTGACCCCGGGCAGTTCTGCGCGGGGATTAGTGTCCAGCAATGCCAGTCGCTCAACGCGGTCTGGGGCCTGGCGTAGCACCTCCATTGCGACGATCCCGCCCATAGAAAGACCAGCAAGCGCAAAGCGCGGCGGGGCCACGGTCAGAATTGCGGTCGCCATTCCCACCATATCCGCATGCTTTTGTCCGGAAACAAATACGTAGGGTCGATGGGCCTGCAATGCAGCCAACTGTTGGCCGAAAAGCCGCGCATCGCACATCATGCCCGGTAACAAAACAAGTGGCGTCATTTGGAGGCCAAAATAGCGCCTTTTGCCAACGTAGAAAGCTTGGCATAGGCGATATCAGGATCAACTGAGCCAAATCCAGCAAAGGTTCCAAAGCCACAATCAGACCCTGCAATCACACGATCTACGCCGACGATATTTGTAAATCGTTCAAGGCGTTGGGCAACAAGTTCGGGGTGTTCCACAAAGTTGGTCGTAGTGTCCACCACACCGGGAACCAAAATTTTATTATCGGGAATATCGGCCGCCCGATCGCGGAAGACAGTCCATTCATGGCCGTGGCGGGGGTTAGATGTTTCGAACAAAAGATATTGGGCTTCCACCGACATCAGCGTGTCAAACATCTTTGACATAGGGATATCACACACGTGCGGGCCTTCGTAATTACCCCAACAGATATGCACTCGTACTTTTTCCGCAGGAATGCCTGACAGCGCATGATTCAGCGCCTCGACATGACTATTTGCAACTGAGATAAATTCTGCGTCCGACAAGTCAGTAAACAACATATGGCGTGACAATGCTAGATCGGGACAATCAAGTTGTAAATCCAGGCCCGACGCAACGATGGTTTCATATTCCGCCTTCATTACATCGGCCAAGGCGGCCAGATAAGCCTCGCGTGTTTTATAATAGGCGTTTTGCAAAAACAGAGATATAACACCAGGACTTGCCGCGTTCATAAAGCCGCGTTTGGTCCCGTGTTTAGACATTGCTGCCTTGAGGTTGGCTATGTCTTGTTCAAGCTCCCCCTGGCCTTTGGACCGCACCTCACCTACGCACATAGGGCGAGCGTATTTGGGTGTGCCGCCGTCATTGGCTAGCCTTGCCAAAAAATTGGGAAACAATTTCAGGTCAGCGGGGGTGTTGCGCGGGCTATCGCCGTCAAAACCAGTATAGCGATCCTTTACATACGTGGCATAACTAATTTTGGAAGTTTCACCGTCTGAGACGATATCCACCCCAGCATCAACTTGTTTTTTAACGGTTTCCAAGACTGCGCTGCTCATGGCAGCATCAAAGTCCGCCTGCACAAAGCTCTCTCTGCGTTCACGTGCAAAAATGAAATCCACCACCTCTTGCGTGCGGGGAAGGGAACCAACATGCGTAGTTAAAATCCTGGTCATTTTGCGATCCTTTGGGAAGGGTTTGACTGAAAGTTATCAGAGACGAATACCTCATATAGGTTTTGGAAGCTTACACATTGTACCCCAGACTGTTTTCTGGGGTGCAAAAGGAGCAAATTAGCCTTTCCAAGTGATGCCGGCGGGGTCACCTGTCGCAACGACATGGTAGAGAGAGGCCTCACCCATCATCGAGGGCACAGCGTTGTATGGCAGGTTTTCCGGCACCGACATGGTATCACCGGGGGCCAGCGTGGCACTACCGCCGTCCCACATTACGCGCCAGTGTCCACGCATCGGCATCAGAACCGAAGGGTAAGGATGGCTATGCATCTCCTCAGACGCAGAGGCGCGGGTGATCAGGCTGACTTCAAACCCCGGTTTGTCGCGCAACTTACCGTTCTCACCGATGACAATAGCCGGGGAACGATCTGCCAAGGCGCAAAGGTCATGGTAGCGCGCGACATAATGCGGAATAACATCGATTGTTGTCGGCTCAGGGAAGGCTTTGAGTTCCTCATCGGTAAGAAGGGGCATGGGAAGCACCGCATCGGGCAGAAATTGACCCTTTTTGCTGTCGTAAAGCTTGCCGTTCTTACCCAGCACAAGACCGTGTCCGGCGGCATTTTGAATGACTTCTGGTGCCCAGATCACGCCACCGCCGGCATCATCGCCGCCGAGGACGGCCACAATCATTCCGTAATCGGTACCGATGTTTTCAAAGCCGCGAAAGATCCCAGTGGGGATGTTAAATATGTCGCCTTCTTCGAGTACCACCTCACCCGAATTGCCCCACCGGCCCCAGAAAAACCTCCAGCGGCCTTTCAGCACAAAAAACACTTCGGCCGTACGATGCGAATGTAGAGAGTTGCGGCATTTGGGCGGTTGGCCCGCAGCCCCAATATTGAAGCCATGTGGGATGCCGATATGCACATGCTGATCGGGGGATTCAGATACACCGCCCCCAATGATGGTGAAGTTTTCTTTTTGGTTGCTACCGGGCGTATAGGCGTCGATAAAAGCGGTTTTGCAGGGGCGCAGATCCCCATAACGTACGATGCGATTTTCCATTTCAGCGAGGTTCATGTGTATCTCCGGGGTTATTTCGGGGCTCATTCAGCCCACATGCAGATGGATTTGTTTCCAGATTGCCACTTCATCGATCAGAGTGAATTCGCGACGTAGGCCCCATTCGCCCCATTCGGCGTGGGTGATGCCCATGACATGCACTTCGGCTCCGGTAGGAGAACCAAAATAGCCATTGCCAGAATGCTCGCCAGTAAGTGACCAACGCACGGCGCCGCGGTTGGGCGTCCCGGAATCGTTGCGCCCGATCTGATGGTGGATTTCAAATTTGGCGGTTGGGAATGAAGAGCGTAGGCGCATCCATTGTGTTTCGGGGAAGTCCCAAGACCAGCCACCTTCTGCACCCCAATGTTCTGTGCGCACAGCGCGATCATATTCGGCGCGGATTACGCTGAAATCCTTTTCCATGATCCTGGTCAGGATATCCGCTAGACGCTGCCCCCATTCATTGTCGTTGCCGCGCCCTGTGTAGGGGCCTTGAACGTCATGGCTCGGGTGAAACGGGCGGATCGCATTTTCAGGGCCACCTTCACGGGTAATTTGTAGGCGTGCGTAATCAGATGGGTCAAAGCCAAGCTGTCGGGCAATACCTCCAACATCACGTATCAGCCATTCATCGTTGATCTGGTCGTTGATCGCGGCACAATCGGCAATAGCGCGAATGGTAAAGCGTTTTCCGGTAGGCGCGCCAAATGCGCCCTGGCCAGTATGGGTGCCCGTAGTTAAAAGGCGGTGGGACGACATAAATCCGGTTTCGGCATCGCCAGACCAGATCACATCTTCTCCCAGCAACTGCCGGTCCGGAAATTCGGCAAGGGTTGCAAGCGTGCCATCAATCACGCCTTGGTTGCCACGCGCAAGGCCCGAGGGAAAGCGTATGGGAATATCAGGTGCGTAGTAATGATGTAGGGTAGAAAGGCCCCGGTCTTCCCAGATTTCCTTGGTAATTTTCAGAATGTAATCAGGGAGATTTTTGAACTGATTTGAAAAACCCTTCATGCGTGGTCTCCTGTGGCCAAAAGGATCTGTTTCCATATTGCTGTTTCGTCGATCAGCGCAAATTCGCGCCGGATTGCTGCGCCGCCCTCATGGCCGTAGGGGCCAAATTCGGCATGACAAATGCCCATAATATAAACATGGGCCCCTGTTGGTGGGCCAAAACGACCCCAACCGGAATGAGAGCCGTTTAGCGACCAGCGCACTGCCGCACGCGGTGACAAAAGCGGGTCTTCGCGACCGATCACATGATCCAGTGTAAATTCTGCTGCGGGGAAAGACGCACGAAGACCCATCCAGAACTGGTCTGCAATGTTCCAACCAAAACCGGATTCGCCGCCGGGGTAGGACAGGTTCACAGCGCGGTCATACGTCTGAGGAATAACATCCATTTCGGCCGCCATGATACGCTTCAGAGTGTCGGCGTAGATCTCACCCCATTTATGCGTATTGCCGCGCCGAGTATAGGGGCCGGGCACGTCATTGGCACAAGCCATCGGTTGCACGCAGGCTCCTGCGCCGCCTTCGCGCTCGATTTGCGCGCGGGTCCAGTCTTTTGGCTCATAGCCCATCTGGCGCACAATTGCCGCTTGGTCACGCACCAACCATTCGTCATAAATCGCCCCGTCTCGGATCGCGCAATCGGCCAGAATGCGATAGCGCAACTTAGCACCGGTTGGCGCACCATAGGCGCCCGGATGACTATGGGTGGCAGTGCAAATCAAGCGATGAGACGAAAAAAAGGCTTCGCTCGTTTCGGTAGCACCTTGTGGGTCGTCGCACCAAATCACATCTTCGCCCAAGAGTAACCGATCTGGAAATTCTGCTAAGGTGGCTAAGGTTGCAGCTATCACACCGGAATTGTCCACTACCACCGAAGCAGGTGAGCGAACGATCAACCCTGGTGCGTACAACTGACGCAAGGATCCTATCTTGCGGTCTTCCCAGATCTCATGGGTGATGCCGTTGATAAAATGTGGCACGTTCCGCCACTTTTCCACAAATCCCTTCATTGTGGCCACCCTGCGGGAATTCGGGCAGAGGTGCGCAAAATCAGTGGGCCGTCAATTTCGATCTTTTGAGAGGGTCGTGTTGGGTCATTGATCTGCGCTAAAAGTGTATCAACGGTTGCGTCTACCATTCGGTTTAGCGGTTGACGCACTGTGGTCAGACTATATGCGCCCCAGGCCGCTACCGGGACGTCATCATAACCAACAACTGAGATATCGTTCCCTACGCGAAGGTTGCGTTCTCTGATCACATCGACCACGGCGAACGCCATATAATCATTCCCAACAAAGATTGCATCTGGCGGGTTTGGGCCGTCAATTAGAACCCGCGCCGCCTCTGCTGCGACTTCACGATCATACATGCCATCGACGATTGCAACAAGATTAGCTTCATGTGCGGCCAATGTCTCTACAAAGCCGTGTTGACGGTCGCGCCCTGTGGATGACCCCTGCCACCCCGAGATATGGGCTAAGCTCTTGTGCCCACCAGCCAATAAAAATTTCGCCACCTTGCGCCCACCTTCAAAATTAGCCGAGGTGACAAAAGATAGTCCCGAACCAGGTTGCCCACGGTTGAACATCACAACCGGAATACCTGCGGCAGCACAACGCTCGGTCAAGTCAGATGACATTGCAACCGAGGCAGTGATGATGCCATCTACCTGATAATCCATTAAATCTCGCACCACCCGCTCTATTACATCTTTCGAATTGGCCGCAGTGAAAACCAGAATATGATAGCCTTTTGCCTGCAAGGCGTTAGACAGACGCTCTAGCGCCAATGGGTAGAATTGATTATGTAGATAGGCGACCACAAGCCCGATGATCCTGCTTTTTCCTGTTATCATTGCACGGGCAAGTGGGTTGGGGCGATAGCCCAATTGTTCGGCCGCGTCGCGGACCTTGGCAATGGTTGCCTTGCTTGCCGAAGCGCCCTGAGTAAAGACCCTGCTGACTGCGGATTGGCTGACGCCTGCAAGGCGCGCAACATCTTGGCTCGTGACTTTTGTCTCATTCATCAGTCTGCTGTCCAACCTCCGTCAATCAACAAGCTGGTCCCAGCTTCTGCCAAAGCCACGGAGTAGCCTTCACTGATCCCGGATGAAGCTCCTATGACAAGAGTGCGTTTGCCATTCAGGTAAAAAGAGGGAATGCGAAAAAACGTCATGCCGGCAATCCTGAGGAGAGTTCAATCGCACCAAGATTGCGGGCCTTATTGAACATGGCAAGGCGGGAAAACACATCGATTCCGAGCTGCGCGTACATATCGAGCAAATCGACCAAAACCCAATTCTCGCGGATCAACCCAGCCTCCATCCGCCAAAAATCAAGGCTTCGCAGAGTGATTTTCTGACCTGTTGGCGGGATACCAAGCCAGCCGTCCCGAGTGATGGTCAGGCGCATATTTGGCCAACCAGTTTCGCAAGTATAAGCCCCCTCGGCGATCCAATGGCTATGAAGGCCTTCGGGATCTAGTCCCCGATCGGGCATGGCTTTCAAGAAGGGTATTTGGTGCCAGTGGCGAAAGCCAGAAATACCCCGCGCGGCGCCGATGCCTGTAGGCCCATACCAGTTGAAACGCGGGTGCCAAAAGCGCTGCAGTTCCATCGCCTCGACGGGTTCTTTGGGGTGACGACACAGCGCGGTTAACATATCGAGCACATGGTTCATGGTCGCTGTGCCATCGCCCGTGGTGGTGAGGCCATCTTGGGTCATTGGTGAGGGGGTACAGAGAAACTTGCCAAGCTGTGGCACCATAGGCCAGACGCCAGCTTGCATCATAACTTCGGGGATATCCCAAATCGCCTGCATTTCCACCACTTTGCCAAATTCGATACGAAAAAACTCATGATACCGCATATGGGTTAGGTGGCCGGTGGGTGGAATACCAAGCCAAGGGGAAGTAAATGTACCCATGTAATTCCCACAAGTGCCAATCCAATCTTGGCCCTCAGGGCTGGTGCCTGCAATCACGATCATGTCGCGGCGCTCTAGGTCGGGCATGGCCGACAGAAGTGGTGCGAAGGCGGTCAGCAAAGATTGCGGACCCTGACCTGTACCAAAGGGATGACAGAGCTTTACTTCTGCTGTTGGCGCAAACAGCGTTGAAATAGCCGCCGTGAGGGTGTTTGGTTCGGCTGTCATCAGGGCGGTTTGATAGGGGGTAAGAAGCGATTTGATTCCTGCGGGTGTCATAGTTTATTCCGCCGCTTTCCCATAACCCACGTTTTTGCCACCATACCGGCGCACGCGAATATTGCATTGTTCCGCATGCCCAACGAAGCCTTCGAGCATACAAAGACGAGATCCGTATTCACCAATCATCGTTGCGGCTGCATCGGTGGTGATGCGTTGATAGCTATGAGTTTTTAAGAACTTTCCGACCCACAGACCACCAGTATAACGGCCTGCCTTCTTGGTCGGCAAAGTGTGGTTGGTGCCGATGACCTTATCACCGTTTGCTACATTGGTGCGAGGCCCTAGGAACAAGGCGCCATAACTATGCATGTTTTCGAGAAACCAATCATCACGGCCAGTCATGATCTGGACATGTTCAGAGGCGACATCATTGGCGACAGTGAGCATCTCATCATAAGTGTCGCATAGGATAACTTCGCCATAATCGGCCCAGCTAACCGCTGCAGTGGCAGCAGTGGGTAGAATTTTTAGCAAACGTTCAATTTCAATCAAAGTTGATTTGGCCAGTTTTTGGGAGTTTGTCACCAAAACCGCAGGAGAATTATAGCCGTGTTCGGCCTGACCCAAAAGATCCGTCGCACAAAGCTCGGCATCTACTGTGTCGTCGGCGATTACCATGGTTTCGGTTGGACCTGCAAACAGGTCAATGCCAACGCGGCCATACAGCTGGCGCTTAGCTTCGGCTACATAGGCATTGCCAGGGCCCACCAGCATATGCACAGATTCAATGGTTTGGGTGCCGATGGCCATGGCCCCCACGGCTTGCATGCCGCCCAGAACATAGATTTCATGCGCTCCGCCCATATGCATGGCAGCAACAATCGCGGGGTGTGGTTCGCCGTTGACCGGAGGAGCTGAAGCCACTATCCGCGGCACGCCCGCCACCGATGCAGTAAGGACAGACATATGGGCAGAGGCGACCATTGGAAACTTACCGCCAGGCACATAGCAGCCCACCGATTGCACTGGGATATTGCGATGGCCAAGGATTACGCCAGGAAGGGTTTCCAACTCAATATCGCCAATAGAGGCGCGTTGCACTTCAGCAAACCGCCGGATCTGAGTCTGTGCGAATTTTATATCATCCATATCACGGGCCGACACTTTTTGCATCGCAGCTTGAACTTCGCTTTCCGATAGGCGGAAATGCCTTGGCGCATAATTGTCAAACTTGGCCGAAAGGTCGCGAATAGCTGCGTCGCCCCGTGCTTCAATATCGGCAAGAGTCGTTTCGACGATGCTGCGGACCTTTGCATCATCTTCGGCGCGTTCGGCTGCGGGCTTGCCATGTTTCAGATGAGTGATCATTACTTTTTCCTTAGGGCCTTTGAGGCAGGGATGCAGGGGCTTTAAGAAACCGCTCTCCAGTCTTGGCATCAAATAAATGGCAGATGGCTGTTGGAATACTGGCATGTACCGTATCACCAATCTCGGCACGAAAATCCTTGGCGGCTTTTACTGAGATCAGCGCTGGCCCGGCCTTGATAGAAAACATCGTGGCATCACCCAGAAGTTCTAGCGCATAAATTGGCGCCGAAATTTGTGCGTCACCTTCGGCACAGAGACTTGCATCCTCGGCACGGAAGCCCAGCACAACTGGGCCATCAATTGCTGTAGATAGCCCCGTGATTTTAACATATTTGCCTGTGAAAACCCCCCGGGAAAGCGTGCCATCGAGCAGGTTCATTGCAGGCGTCCCAATGAAACTGGCAACGAACGTGTTAGCGGGGCGATCATAAATTTCGGTAGGAGTGCCAACCTGTTGGACCACGCCTTTGTTCATCACGACCACACGGTCGGCCAACGTCATTGCCTCAATCTGGTCATGGGTCACGTAAATTGTTGTGGTTTTCAGTTCATGACTTAGGTTTTTGATCTGCGCACGGGTAGAGACCCGCAGTTTTGCATCAAGGTTTGATAGCGGCTCATCCATCAAAAACAGGTTCGGTTCGCGCACCACGGCACGAGCGAGAGCGACTCGTTGGCGCTGACCACCCGAAAGTTCGCTGGGTTTGCGGTTTAGGAAGTCATCGAGCTCTACCATTGCGCTGGCGCGTCGGACGCGGGTATCATGTTCCGCCTCTGGCACGTTCCGGACCTTTAGCGGAAAGCGAATATTTTCATATACATTCATATTGGGATAAAGTGCGTAGCTTTGAAAAACCATCGCGACATCACGGTCCTTAGGGTCAAGGTCGTTCACACGCTTTCCGTCGATCAAGATATCACCTCCGCTGGCGTCTTCAAGGCCAGCGATCATTCGCATAGTTGTGGTTTTTCCACAGCCTGAAGGGCCGAGCAAAACCAGAAACTCACGATCTTTGATCGTCAAATTAAAGTCCTGCACGGCCACAAAAGCGCCCCAGCGCTTTGAAATGTTGATCAGTTGAATCTCAGCCATGGAAACCTCATATTTGCATACGATTTCACTATTTGTAATCATTAATTTACATAGGTTTCAAGCCATTTTAAATCAATATAAAAGAAATATTACCCAGTTCGAATTTTCTTGCCAAACGGTGTTTAGCAAGATTTATTGAAATCGTATGCAGTCGTCGCTTCGATTCGCGTCGCCTTGCTGCAGTCGGGCTATTGGCCTGGAATGAAAAGCAATACGCCCCGTCAAAAAGGGCCGGATGACAACAAAATGGAGGATTTCAAATCATGAATATGTGGAAGACCGCAGCTCTTGTAACGGCATTTGCCTCTTTGCATGGAACGACTGCGCTGGCAGGATGTGGCCTAACCGAGGGAAGCATTAGTATTGTCGGCAACGAATTCCCTGCAATCCAGACTGTCGCCAAAGGCGCTGAAGCCTGCGCTGGTGACGGAGTTAAGGTGACGGCTAATCTCACTGCCGACCATCAAAAAATCAACCTTGCGGGAATGCAGGGCAATCCTGCAGAATATACAAGCGCAATTATTGCCAACTCGTCCATTGTTTCCTTGATCAATGAGGGAGTGATTCGTCCGCTGGATGATTTGATAGCTGCGCATGGCGCTGATATTCCGAGCAAACAGCTGGTCACAGTTGATGGCAAAGTGATGGCAGTAGCCTTTATGGCAAATGCGCAGCATCTTGTGTACCGCAAGGATATCCTGGCGCAGATCGGTGTAGAACCGCCAAAAACCTATGAGGAGTTGTTGGCTGCGGCCGCGATGATCCGCGAAAAGGGCATAATGCAGAACCCAGTTGGTGGTGCCTATGCCGCCGGCTGGAACCTCGCCGAAGAGTTTGTGAACATGTATCTGGGCGAAGGTGGTGAATTCTTTGGAGCAGGCACGGCAGAGGTCTCGATTAACAACGGAAAAGGCGTCGCCGCTTTGAACGTAATGAAATCACTGACCGAGTTCATGAACCCCGACTACCTGACCCATGATTCTAATGCTACAAATGCTGAATGGGAAGCAGGTAATGTGGCGCTAATGAGCATGTGGGGCTCGCGTGCGGGCGTTTTGATGGATGCTGAAGGCTCTGATCCAGTTGTCTATGAAAACACAGCGGTGGGCGGGCCATTGACCGTCGGAGGTGGAACGACGCCAGCCTCGACCCTGTGGTGGGATGGGTGGACTGTGGCTAAGAACATATCTGACGCTGACGCAACAGCCACTTTTGTTGCCTTAAAGAACGGTATCAGCTCATCGATACTAAATGATGAAACGATGAGCCAAGCCGTTTGGATGATTGAAGGCTATAAGCCGGCGCCTGTAAATGCGGGTGTTTTCGCTGCCATCGAAATGGGCACACCGCCTTATCCGATGCTGCCCTATATAGGGCTTTTGCATACCGCACTTGGCGACAACCTTGCTGATTTCTTGCAAGGAAAAGAAAGCGCTGAACAGGCGTTAGCTGATACTGAAGCAGCCTACACAGCGGCCGCTAAAGAAAAAGGCTTCCTGAACTAATATCTCTTTTGCGCGGGTGGTATTTCCTGCCCGCGCAACACTTAACCCCACCAAAAAGGCCACGGCATGAAGCATCAAACGTTCTTTTGGTTTGTTTTGCCTTCTGTATTAGTAATGCTTTTGTTTATTGCGTTTCCTATTGTGTCAGTGGTGCTTCAATCTCTGCATGCAGAGCATGAGCAGGTGATTGTTGTGGTGGAGAACTGTGGCCCCTTTGGCTGCACGCAATCCGCCAAGATTGATACCGAAGCGACCGAAGCGCTACGCGCTGCAAAACCACTAGGTCGATGGGTCGGGCCGAATACCTATTTTGATCGTGGGCATTTGGCCCTAAATGAGGTAGTGGCAGAATGGCAATCAGCAGACACTCTCGGCAAATTTTTCAGTAGGTTGATCAACCTGCCGTTTTACAAAGCGATGTTTTTTACTCTAACTTACACGTTCATCGTCACGCCACTGACACTGCTATTTGGATTTTCAATAGCAGTTGCTGTTAATTCTGCCTCTAAACTTCTTCGCGGCCCACTGATTTTCTTTACCCTTTTACCTATGATAGTGACGCCACTTGTTGGGTCGCTAATCCTGTTTTGGATGATTGATGCAAGGGGAATTATCGGGGCCATGCTGCAATGGGCGGCAGATAATCCAAACTTATCGGTTAAAGCCTCGACGCCACTGATGTGGATCATGCTAATGGTTTATGGCGTTTGGCACTCTGCGCCTTTCGCTTTTATTGTGTATTACGCCGGCTTACAAACGGTGAACAAAGAAATCCTAGAAGCCGCCGTGGTTGATGGCGCCAGCCGCTGGGAGCGTATTCGTTATGTAGTACTGCCGCATTTGCTACCTTTAACCACCTTCATTGCTTTGATCCAGTTGATGGATAATTTTAGAGTATTTGAACCTATTGTTAGCTTTTCAGCAGCAGCCCATGCGACTTCACTGTCTTGGGCCATCTACAATGATTTAGGCGGGGAGACACGCCAGCTCTCCTCAGCGGCAGCGACCTCTGTACTGACAATTATCGGCATTTCAATCTTACTATCCCCTGTTTTGGTACGCACCTGGCGCGATTTTTCTCGTAAATGAAGGAGCCTAGATAATGAGCACGATCAGCCAACGTCAACCAGCCTCGCTCCGCGTTTTAATTGTTGGATTTTTGATCTGTTGGATGCTAGCCGCAGCCTTTCCATTCTTTTGGACGCTTTGGGGTAGCTTTAAAGTTGAAGGCGACTTCTTTTCTAAGGCCAATTGGGCCAATGCCCTTTTGGGCGTATTGACTGAAAGTGAAACCGGTAACACCTTTACCGGCGTTGCCTATGAAGGGGCGTGGGTGCAAGAACAATTCTGGCGAGCGACGCTAAATACGGCATTGGTCTGTCTGTTTGTTGTTACTATTTCTTTAACTTTGGGTACGCTGGGAGGTTATGCTCTGTCGAGATCAAATGAGCGCTATACATTTTGGCTCCTAATCATCGCACTTATTTTTCGTGCAATGCCACCCATCACGTTGGTTTCAGGCTATTTACCGGTGTTTTTCCAGTGGAACTTGTGGGGGCATTTACCGACAGCGATCATCGTTTTAGTCGCTATCAATCAACCCTTTACGCTCTGGATGCTGCATTCGTTTTTCAAAAATATCCCTCAGGATCTGGACGAAAGTGCAATGGTCGATGGCTGTAACCGATTTCAGGCATTTCGCCGCGTGATAATTCCAGTGATGTGGCCCGGTGTTATTACCACGGGTCTATTTTCATTTTTATTGGCCTATAATGATTTTGCAGTGACTGCTATGATCTTGTCCAAAGAAAACCAAACTATGGTGCCAAAGATCGCGAGCTTCCTTGGTACGACGCAAACCAAAGGCAATGTGATGTTCGCTGTTGCATCCGTCGTTTCCGTCACGGCTCCTTTGTTTATGCTGATCATGTTCTTCCAACGTCAAATTGTCTCGGGGCTGACCGCCGGGGCCGTTAAGGGCTAAGCAAACATTCAGGACCTAAAATGACAGATTTTCTAACCGAAAAGGAGCTGGTGCTAGCGCATTACGCGGCAATTGCAAAAGCGACGCCCAAAAACGTAGCTAGCATTTTGGCCGAGCGCACTAGCCCAGATTGGCATTGGCGTGGATTTCATCCGTTCCACGAGCAGCGTGGTGCAACGGCGGTTGCCTCAACTTTTTGGTCACCATTTTTATCGTCTATGGCGCACCTACAGCGGCGTCAGGACATTTTCTTTGCTGGGGCCAATAGTCTTGATGACGCCAAGTCAATTTGGGTGGTTTCGATGGGCCACCTGATGGGGCTATTGGACGCGCCGTTTTTGGACATTCCGGCTACTCGGAAAATCGCCATGCTGCGCTATTGCGAATTTAATCGTGTTGAAGGCGGCCGCATTGTTGAAACTGCTTTCTTTTGCGATCTACTCCATCTGATGCATCAAGCCGGCCTGCAACCGTTGCAAAATCAAACCGGCCAGCATTTGGTACAGCCAGGACCAGCCACTCATGACGGGTTGCTTTTTGCAACTCAAGACGCTGGCGAGGGTGTAAAAACGTTGATGCTAATCAACCGAATGATTGGTGATATTGCGGCAAATTCAACCGCGAAAGGCGTGCTCAAACCCCGCGATGATACCCCGCAGGCCGAGCTCGGCCGATGCTGGCGCGATGATATGCTATGGTGGGGGCCAGATGGCATAGGGGCCACCTACACGATTGATCGATATATAGAGCAACACCAACGCCCCTTCCGCACGCAACTAAAAGATAGGAAATTCAATGGCCATATTGCACGGTTGGCAGAGGGCAATTATGGTGGATTTTTTGGCTGGCCAAATCTTACGGTTACGCCAACAGGAGGCTATCTGGGGCTGCCAGCTAATGGTCTGATCTCGGCCGACATGCGGGTAATTGATATCTACCGCCGCGATGGTGACAAGTTAGCAGAGAATTGGATATTTATCGATATTCTTCATTTTCTTAACATGCAGGGCCTTGATTTGTTAGGAAAACTTTCCCCCGACAGCACTACCAATAGATAGATTAAACTCGAGATGTTCTCCCTCCTCTCCTTGCCCC
>ERZ888423.2216-NODE-2216-length-14915-cov-8.009354_pt1 | contig 14915 bp, 11 predicted proteins | sample MGYA00520523_ERZ888423 | MGnify/ENA primary metagenome ERZ888423 (study PRJEB32303, sample SAMEA104408611) | aquatic metagenome | biome: Brackish water; feature: Pelagic; material: water | place: Baltic Sea | collected 2014-06-08T10:24:00 | depth 30,27 m ...
CCTTGTCCGTTTACTATTTTCACCAATTTCCACTTATGTTTTGGCTGAGTAATTTCATTATTCTCCCATTAATAGGTCCCGTGGTGATCTTTGGGGTGGTTCTCACCCTGAGCAGTATCATCACTACTCCTCCGCAGGTAGTCTTTGACCTTTGGGAACAATTAACCCATTTAATTTTAGGCAGCGTTGAATGGATTTCGAGTGATAAAGACCTACTCGTGGAGGATCTAAACCTTTCCATGTCTCGCTTATTGGGCTATTATTTAGTGGCCGTTTTTTTATGGTGGAGCCTACAACATCCTTGGATTAATAAAAGAAAAATAATCACCCTTTACCTCCCCATCTTACTGAGCGTTATCTCAGTAGGGCATCTGTTGCAAAGCCTTATGCCAGCGGAACAAGACGTTCAATTTGCCTTATTGCATCGATACAAGCATACTGTAGTTATCGCTAAAACTAAAGATGGTATTATGGGCTTGTCCCATGCGACACAGCAAAATTCTGGCTTAATGCGCGAATACGCAAGACATTATCACCAGACCTTGAAACAGGAACGTGCTTTGAACAGGATTATGGGATTTAACGGGACTCCCATTATTGTGATTGACTCGACTGGGTTGTATCCTAAACTTAGTGGTGCGATAGTCCTCATTACCAATAACGCCAAAATACATTTTGAGCAAATGGTTCACCAGCTTAAACCAAGCCTTGTACTCGCCGATGGTTCTAATTACTATAATTTGGTTCAATTCTGGCGACAACAGGCCAAAAAAATAAATCAAAAGTTTTTAGACACCTACAAATTCGGGGCAATTGAGGCGCACGAGCCCGAGTTTAAAACGTACTTTTAAATGTCTCTTGATACTGTATCCAAGCCTCTTCTGTCGTTATATCCTTATACTGGTCAGAGGCGATCATCTTTAAAAATATTTCCAGTTCCTGAGCGGACTTATAGCCTGGAAGGGCTTGAATCAAATCGCCATTTTCATCAAAAAAGACTAAACTGGGATAGGCATTAATGCGTAAAGCATCTGCAAAAAAATGTTGTGCGTTTCGGCCTTTGCGCTCCGGTTGATGATTTGGATTCGTGTAAGTAAAGTCTTTGTAATCTATAGCCTCTGTACCTTCCCCATCAAATTTTACAGCGTAATAATGCTTATTGACATAGCGCACCAAGCGCTTATTGGTGAATGTATTTTTGTCGAGCATTTTACAAGGACCGCACCAATCGGTGTACACATCCATAAAAATCTTCTTCGGGTTTTGCTCTTGTGCCGCCAAGGCCTCGTTCATGCTCATCCATTTTATTTGTGCCTGAAGCTGAGTAACCCCCAGCATAAACGCAGCCATCAACCCTAAGAACCATTTCCGCCTTTTCATTAAAAACTTGGTTTAAAATTAGCGACATAATCGTCATAGGCCTCTTGGGTGCGCACACTTCGCCAAAGGTCCGTGCCAAAAAACCTTAAGAATAATTCGAGTTGCTGGGCCGTGCGGTAACCGCGGACACTCTTGATCAAACCACCCGATTCATCCATAAAAACAACAGTTGGGTAGGCATTAATCCCTAAATAACCGGCAAATTGATGAGATGAATTACGCCGTTTTGCTTTAGCTGGATCATATTTCGGATTGTCATAAGTCTTGCCTTTATAGACTACGACCTCATCTCCCTCTCCATTGAATTTAACTGGATAAAAATGTTCGTTAATAAAAGCAGCTACTTTAGGATTGCTAAAGGTATTGCGATCGTAAAGTTTACAGGGCCCACACCAAACGGTGTAGACGTCTACAAATATTTTTTTTGGATGAGCACGTTGTGCCGCAAGCGCCTCACTCATGGACATCCATTGAACCTCCTGAGCCATAAGTCCAGTGGTCAAAAAAATAAAAAATAACCCTATGATTGTTCTTATCTTCATTTATTTTCAATCAAAAGTCAGCCCTAATGGTTAAATCAGCCCAACAGTTAAATCAGCTCAACAGTTGAATCACCTGATTAGCGGACCCCATGCATTAATTTCTTTATCACTGGATACATTACGGCCGAAAATACCCCTAACCCCACGGCGACAAAGGTCAGCAGCCAAAAGAAGGAACTCAAACCCTCAGTCTGGGCAATTTCTTCGGAGGCCTCGCCAAAAACACCAGCAAGTTTCATACCAATGGCTACCGCTAAATACCAAACCCCAAACATTATGGCAATCATACGACCAGGGACGAGCTTACTGACATAGGACAAGGCCACTGGAGAAACGCAAAGCTCTCCCATGGTATGGAAAAAATAGACTAAGATTAACCAAATAATACTCACTGAGGCTGTCTCGGCCCCTACAGGTATGTCCGAGGCCCCCACAGCAACACAAGCCATCCCTAAACCGAGTAAAAGCATACCAATGGCATATTTCATGTTGGCGCTTGGATTGTATTTACTTTCCCACCATCGCGAAAATAATGGAGCAAATGTAATGATGAATAAGGAGTTCAAAATACCAAACCAAGACGCATCAATCTCGGCTACATCTTGACTGAATTTATCATTTAATCGATAAAGCGCAATAGCCCAAATTATTATAAAACTCAGCCCCAAGATGATATTCGACCACTTAAAACGGGTAAATATTTGACCAAAAAGCTTGAACAATACCCAAGTGATAACCGCCAATGGAACAATAGTAACCAATGCGTCAACCACTTTAAAAATGAAGGCGGAATTCCCTTCAAGCATGCGATCGGTATAATCACGAGCAAAGATGGTCAAGGAACTCGGTGCTTGCTCAAAAATGGCCCAAAAGAAAATGGTAATAAACGCAAAAAACATAACGGCCAACATCCGGTCCTTAGTGATTTTGTCATAACCGGGTAATCGTATAGCCAAGAGCACGATAAACAGAACTAGGGCCAAAAGAATCATAAAGGAAGAACCTGGCAGACCGGCAAGACTAAAATTAAATAAATTATAGGCACCTTCGGATATTTTTGACACCGGATCGTTAATCATCCACGCTAAACCAATAAAGGACGCCAAGGCAATAATCAGTAGTTGAAGATTCGTAAATGGGTTGAGCTTGGGTTCATCTGGACCCAGCTCAGAAGCATCATCTACTTTTTTTGGCTTAAGTCCAATGCTGCCAAAAATATCTTGAGCCAACCAGAATTGTAATAATCCGAAGAGCATAAAAATTCCTGCCAGTCCAAAGCCCCAAGACCATCCTACTTGTTCTCCCATATAACCGCAGAGCAAGATGCCTAAAAATGCTCCAGCGTTGACCCCCATATAGAAAATCGTATATGCCCCATCCTTTTTCTCTGAACGCGTGGCGTACATGGCCGAGATAATCGAAGTCATATTAGGTTTAAAGAACCCGGTTCCGAATACCAATAAGATCAAACCAGAATAGATGAAAAATTCAGTTTCTAAGGCCATAAACGCATGGCCCAAAGTCATGAGTAAGGCCCCGATCAAAATCGCATATCTGAATCCTATTTTTTTGTCCGAGATATAGCCCCCGAGCAAAGTCGCCAGATAGACCAAAGAGGTATAGGTGCCAAAGATGGCAAAAGCATATTCACGCGGCCAACCCCAACCTTGGTCCAGTAATGATGCGGTAAAAAACATAACCAATAAGGACCGCATTCCATAATATGAAAATCGCTCCCACATTTCGGTAAAAAACAATACAAAAAGTCCTGCGGGATGACCCAGAACCTTGTCCTTGAATAAATTTTCGATATCAGTATTCATAGTGGTTGTTCTATTAGTGTTCGGTATCTTCTATACCATGGGTTAATACTTCTAATTTCTTTCTGATCAACAGGACAATCAACCCGAAGGTGATGCAAAATAAAGCGATTCCTGTAAAAATGGTAAATTCTCCATAGGTCGATGCAGATTCTCCCAATAGACCCGCAAGTTTGTTCCCAAATCCTGTCATGGCAAAATAGACCCCCATCATCAGTGAGGCGTATTTTAGCGGGGCCAATTTGGTAATGTACGAAAGGGCCACCGGAGAAATACAAAGCTCTCCAACGGTATGAAATAGGTAAGCCAAAACCAACCAATACATCGCAGAGGATCCTGTAGTTTCAAATTCTGTTGAGGCAGCGGACATAAAGAAAAATCCAGTTCCCATAATGATTAAACCGATGATCATCTTAAAAAGTGAAGTCGACAGTTTACCCCGCAACTTGCGCTTTGCCCAGTAAGCGGCCACCGCAGTTCCTAAGAAGATAATGAACATCGCGTTTAAAGACTGAAACCAAGAAGCCGGCACTTCGAGTCCAAAGAGCATTCTGTTGGTATTCTCCATGGCATAAATATTCATAAGACCTCCCGCCTGTTCAAACGCCCCCCAAAAAACAATCACCAAGAAAAACGATAAAAATAGAACCACCACACGGTCTTTTTCAATCTTGGTAAGCGGACGATTCAGGGCAGCAATTTCTTCTTCATCTTTAGAAGCCCCAATATAATTCCCTACATCTTTAAGGTATTTTTGACCCAAAACATACTGGATTAAGCCCAAAGTCATTCCAATTCCTGCAAGACCAAATCCGTAATGCCAGCCCATAACTTCACCGACATAACCCACGATTAAACTCGAGAGAAAAGCCCCGAGGTTAATGCCGATATAAAATATTGTAAACCCTTTGTCGCGACGAATATCACCAGGCTTATAGAGCCCACCTACCATTGTCGAAATATTGGGCTTAAGCATCCCTACACCGGCGATGATTAACGACAGTCCAGAATAGAATGCCCACATTTCCTCTATAGCAAGTACACTATGCCCAAGAACCAAAAGGATGCCGCCATAGAGCACTGATTTCTTTTGTCCAAAGAACTTGTCAGCCAACCACCCTCCGGGGATTGATGCCACATAGACCAGCATGGTATACCATCCGTAAAGTGCTAATGCACTATCGTTAGCCCAACCCAAACCGGCGTTAGCCGCATCCGTTTGAGAGACCAGATAAAGCACGAGAATCGCGCGCATTCCATAATAGGAAAAGCGCTCCCACATCTCTGTAAAAAAGAGCACAAAAAGCCCTCTGGGATGGCCAAAAAATTCTTTGGTAGTGGTTGCTGATGTCATATTTGTTCGTTTTATTGGTTAGTCATTAAGTTTTTTTGAATAAAATCAGTCATTTTTCGATAAAGATGCTGACGGGTATACCCCCCGTATATTCCGTGATTTTTATCGGGATAAATGAGCCAATCAAAGGGCTTATTGGCCTTTACAAGGGCATCAATTAAACGCATTGAATTTTGAACATGGACATTGTCGTCTGCTGTTCCGTGCACTAAGAGTAAGTCGCCGTTCATTTTTGACACATGATCCAAAGGGGCGTAAGCATCATAACCCTGGGCGTTATCTTGAGGAAGGCCCATATAGCGCTCTGTATAGATTGAATCGTAAAAGCGCCAAGAGGTTACTGGGGCCACAGAGATTGCCATAGAGAAGACCCCCTCGCCCTGAAAAAGACAATTAGCAGACATAAAGCCTCCATAACTCCAACCCCAAATCCCTATTTTATCAGGGTTTACGTTAGACCACTTGGCGATCTGTTGTGCTGCTGCGATTTGATCCTGTACTTCGTATAAACCTAATTTTCCCTGGGTGACCTTTTTGAAATCTCGTCCTTTAAGACCCGTGCCACGGCCATCAACACAAACTACAATCAGCCCTTGATCGACTAAATATTGATGCCAATAATCATTGGCATTATTCCATCGATCTGCTACCTGCTGGGAACCGGGTCCACTGTATTGAAACATCAATACTGGATATTTCTTTGTCAGGTCAATGGACTTAGGTTTGATGACATAGGTATTGAGCCAATTGCCATTGACATAAATACTGTCAAAAGTTTTTGGATTAAGCCCATAGCGGTTCACCAAATCATGTAAAACAGAATTATCCTCTAAAACACGCAATTCTGAACCGTTCAAGCCCGAATTTAAGGTAAATCGATTCGGCGTGGTCACCGAGGAATATTTTTGAATAAAATGACTGAAATCTGCACTAAAATCTGCCTCATTGGTTCCTTTATCTTGCGAAAATCGCACCGTATTGGTTCCAGAGATATTCATAGAATAGATATCTCTATAAATGCTTCCTCGCTTGGACGACTGAAAATACAAGCGTCCGATTCTGGGGTTAAACCCGTAGAAGGCCGTCACGTCGTAATTCCCTTGAGTCAATTGACGAATCAATTCTCCTTGCGCATTGTAGTGGTATAAATGACGCCATCCGTCCTGCTCACTCGGCCAAATAAAACTGTTGTCATTGAGGAAGGTCAAATCATCATGAATATCGACATAGGCCTCATCATGTTCCTGCAATAACACGCGCGTTTGATTTTCACGCATATCGACTTGAAGCAATACAAGATCATTTTGGGCTCTGTTGAGCAACTGAACGGCAAGCTGATCCGGATTTTTGGACCACTTAATCCGCGGGATATATTCGTAAGGCCACTGCGTTAAATCGATATCTGACGTGCTTCCCCTATTGAGTTGATGGATATGTAAAGAAACCTGCGCGTTCTTCTCACCCGCTTTTGGATACTTGAATACACTTTGTGTTGGATATAAGTCTTGTCCATAAACATCCATTGAAAATTCTGCGACTTCGGATTCATCAAAACGCAAATACGCTAAGTAATCACTATCGCGACTCCATTGATAGGCTTGCACAAAACCAAACTCCTCTTCGTAGACCCAGTCTGTCAAACCGTTAATAATGTGATTTTGACGACCATCTTGGGTCACTTGAACCCGCTTTTGCTCGGAAATAATCCAATAATACAAATTATTACTTCTGACAAAAGCCAAATACTTCCCGTCAGGACTAAAAGTGACCTCTTGTAAATCGGGGCCCTCTATTTTAACCAGAGTTTTATCGATTAAATCATATAAAAAATGCTGTGCAAAATAGGAATGCCTGTATTGGGCTCGGCGTTGCGTTTTGATCAAAAGCTTTTGCTCGTCGGGACTCAGCTCATAATCAAAAATACCCGTTAATTCAGGATAATTACTGCTGCTAAAAATCACCCCCGTTTTTCGACCCGAAGCGTAATCATATTTATTGATCTCCATCGCGTTTACCGCGGCATTTTTCTCTAAGATCGTAAAATGTCCCCCATCGGGCAAACTCCTTATCGATTGAAGTCCAGCAGGAGTAAACTGTCCATTCCATATTTCGGTAAGGGTTAAGGAACGGTCTTGAGCATAAAGACTCGCGGACCAAAAAACACCAATCACAACGGCTAAAAGAGCCCTCACATCGCGTCGTACCATTCTGAAGCTATAGGTCGTTTTAATTTGAATTGAAATATAAGGCTTTTTGGATGAATTTTGCTGCTCCCCAATGACTAAAACAACCCCTTATGCCTCACAAAAGACTTATATTTGCAGCTAAAGTGGCGTGACTCATGACTATCAAAACCATCAACGGCTTTTCAAAACTTTCCAAAAAGGAAAAAATTAAATGGTTATCTCAAACCTTTTTAAACGGAAATGCGCAGGCCGCAGATCTGCTCAGTCTTTATTGGCACGAGGATTCTAAACGTCAGAAACGCCATGATGAATTCATCGAAAATGCGCTTTCAAACTTTTTTCTGCCGTTTGCTATTGCCCCTAATTTCAATATTGATGGCCGTATTTACGCCATACCCATGGTCATCGAAGAAAGTTCGGTAGTTGCTGCCGCGAGTAATGCCGCTAAATTCTGGTTAGGGCGTGGTGGATTTAAAACAGAGGTCGTGAGTACCATCAAGAGTGGTCAGATTCATCTCAATTATTCGGGAGAGGCTCAAACCCTTTTCGCGTTTTTTGAAACCTACAAAAAACAATTGATCAGTAGTGTTGATGAATTATCTCAAAGTATGATAAAGCGCGGCGGAGGCTTAATCGACTTATCTCTGACCAACGAATCTGAATCCCTAAGCGATTACTATTACATCGATGCCCGCTTTAATACTGCGGACGCCATGGGGGCGAATTATATCAATTCATGCCTTGAGACGATTGCCGAAACCTTTGGGGTTTTGGCTTCAAATTTTGGTGGTTTTGGTCAAGGCGAGCAACCTGAAGTGGTCATGAGCATTTTGTCCAATTTCGTTCCTGAATGTTTGGTCCGTGTAACGGTGCGTTGCCCCGTTTCTGAGCTCGCCCAGGAAGGCCTTAGCGGAAAAGAATTTGCGCATAAATTTGTACGTGCCGTTGATATTGCCCAAACCAATCCACTCCGCGCCGTAACTCATAACAAAGGTATTATGAATGGTGTAGACGCTGTGGTTTTGGCTACAGGAAATGACTTTAGGGCCGTTGAGGCCGGGATTCATGCCTATGCTTGTCGACAAGGTCAATACAAAAGCCTTTCAAAGGCAAAAGTTGATCAGGACCACTTTGAATTCTCGATAGAACTTCCTTTGGCCTTAGGGACCGTAGGGGGACTGACAAAACTACACCCTATGGTTGGGGTGGCCCTGTCGATTTTACAAGAGCCTTCGGCCGAAGAACTCATGAAAATCGTTGCTACGGCTGGACTTGCGCAAAATTTCGCTGCGATTCGTTCTTTAGTGACTACGGGCATTCAAAAAGGTCATATGAAAATGCACCTTTTGAACTTACTGAGTCAATACAATGCCCAGGAGTCCACTAAAATAGCTGCCATAGAACACTTTAAAAGCAATCCCATTTCAGCGCGCAGTGTCGCTAAATTCGTCGCCTCACATCAAAAAAATGATGACTAAACTCCACAAAAACGGAAAGTTATTGCTCTCTGGAGAATACGCTGTACTCGATGGAGCAACCGCCCTAGCCATCCCAACGCACTACGGCCAAAAATTCATTTTTGGTCAAAATAACAATCCAGGGCAACTCATTTGGCGGGCGTTAGATCACAACAAGGCGCTTTGGTTTGAAGCAGAATATAAACTTGATGCTCTGGACATTATCTCTGCCCATGACAACGAGCTCGCTCGAGCGCTTCAAAAAGCACTTCGTGCGGCACGAAGTCTCAATCCTAATTTTTTAGCCCCTTCACAAGGATTTACTGCTGAAAGTCATTTAGAGTTTCCACGGTCTTGGGGCTTGGGCAGTTCGTCTACCTTAATTGCCGCGATTGCCCAATGGAGCAATACGGATGCTTTTCAATTATCGCAGATGAGTTTTGGCGGCAGTGGTTATGATATTGCCGCAGCTGATTCCACAGGACCATTTACCTATAGAATTAAGAAAAATGTGCCAGAGGTCGTTCCCACTAGACTCAATTGGCCCTTTAAGAACAAGCTCTATTTCATCCATCGCAACCAAAAACAAAATAGCAGACAGTCCATTGCGCATTACCGCGCTCATGAGACTCGTGCCGATTTCATTCAAGAAATAAGTGCGATCACTCAGGACATGATTAACGCAACATCCGCAGAGGAATTCAGCGCCCTGATGACCTTACACGAACAAATTATTGCCCAAATAATTCAGATGAAGCCCGTCAAGGAAGAATTGTTTGGTGATTTTCCCGGGGCAATCAAAAGCCTGGGAGGATGGGGTGGTGATTTTATTATGGCCCTTGATCTCGAGCTTGGGCGGCAAAATATTCGTGACTATTTTTCACAAAAAGGATTCCCTACGGTCATTGACTTTGACCAAATGATACGCCAAGAATAACCTACACCCAGGGGTTCAAAAACCTTAAAGCTCAGCGGTTATACAATACATGGGCAATTAAAAAAAAATGCGCGGGCCAAAGGCCCGCGCATTTTTTTCCTGTGTGCTATAATGGATCGAACCGTTCTATTAATAGAAATCAGCACGATTATCTTCGATATCTGCAATGGCTTTCAGCGCATTAAAGATTCTTGTATTTATGGCATTAACAAGCAGTCCAGATTTAATCTGATTCACATAAGAGGAATAGTTCTCTAAATCGACTGCTGGCTGTTCAGACAACACACGAACTTTGAATACTCCAGTCTCACCATCGATGAGTTCAGTTGTATTTAAGGCTCCTACACCGAATGCAGCGCCAACCACAACAGGCTCTGTTCCTGCTCCAGCAATCGTCGGTGTTGCTCTTGTTAAGGCACTGGCGGTCTTAACCGTTACATTTTGGCTCGACGCCAACTCCTGTAGTGTTGTTCCGCTCAGTCCCTGGCGAATTATTTGGGCTTTTTTCTGCTTGCGCAAGATTGGGGTCACTGTTGCGGAGGCTTCAGCAACACTCATTAATGCTTTTTCAGTACTCTTGCGTGTAACCTGAGCCACAACATAGGATTCATTTAAATTAAAACGCTTCACGTCGCCTACGGCAACATCTCCTTGAAATGCCCAGTTGATAATGCTTCTGTTATTTCCAATTCCTGGAATATTGGCATCCAAAGCCCCGATTCTATTTACGGGACGAGGGGTTAACCCCTTCTGATCGGCCGCAACCGAAAATCCTTCATTGCGCGCGGCTTCTTCAAACTTAGCCGATTCTGAAAAAACAAGGGATAGAGTAGCCTCTGACGGCTCGATTTCCCGTGATATCGTCGCTACTTTATAGGCTGTTGACTTTTCTTTTTGGCCTTCTATTTCAATGATGTGCACGCCAAATTGAGATTCTACCACCCCTAAATCACCGGTGCGTCCTTCAAAACAAAAATCTCTAAATGGGGCAACCATAGTGTTGTATCCAAAATAATCGTAATGCCCCCCTTTTTCAATACTCCCTAAATCACTCGAGTGTGCACGCACAAAAGCGGCGAATTTTCGGCGGTTTTTCTTTAGTTCAGCATAGAGACTGTCTGCAAAAGCGCGTGCTTCTTGCGGAGAACGCGTGATGCTATCGGCACGACTCAGTCCCACAGGAATTAAAATATGACGCGCTTCAACTGAGTCGGGCATTTGCATGGTTGCAACAACCTTAGACAATTTAAAATTACTCCCATCGCGATAAGGTCCATAAACGTCTCCTTCAGGTAAAGCGAGAAGTGAGTCTCTTAAAATCTGAGCCATACCCTCTTTGCGCACCCACTGATCTACAAAATTTTGATCTGAATTGTCATTCACATAAAAGGCCACGTCGTCTGCAGCATTAAACCCGTCAATCAATGCCGTCAAATCCTCTTTTTGAGCCTCCATATCCTCATTGGACGCAGACTCTTCAAAAATGACATATTCCAGGTCTACCATAGGGTCTACCTCAAAATCCTGGGCATGCTCGCGTATGTAGGTCTTGATTTCACTTTCAGAAACGGTGACATCTTCATCCGCAATACTCGAGTAAGGAACATGAAAATATTCGATGTCAATTTTATCATTTTCAAAACGGTATAATTGCTCACCATCCGCCATAGAAACTTCCATTCCACTGGCCACTAAAGTAGCATAGGTCGACTGCCCTAAACTCTCGCGTACCCCTTTTAAAAAAGTGTCCCACTGTTGTTTGGCTCGGGCATTGTTTTGGATCGCCGCCATGTACTCTAAAAGGCGTGCATCACTGTAGAGCCCATTTTCATCCTGAAATGTAGGATTATTGGCCAAGGTCATGCGCAGTTGGTCATTGAGTTGTTCTTCAGAAATGGTCAACCCGAGAGCCTTAACTTGCTGGTCGTACAACAAAGATTTCAATTGACGATCCCAAACGAGATTCATCGCTTGAGAGGCCGCTGCGTTTGGTCCTAAATTACGTTGATATTCATCGACCTGGGTCATAAAATCTTCACGCAAAATCTCTGTTCCATTGACTGTTGCTACAACATTCTGTACACTCGCTGCACTGCTGCCCTTATTGATAATATCACTCAAAATGAATGAAAACAAGGCCAAAGCAATGATGAGAATCAAGAACACACCGCGCTTACGAATACTATTTAAAACTGCCATCTTTAGTCTTTTTTGATAGGGGGCGAAAATACCACTTATTAACGATTTATAAAAAACTCAAATGAAAAAAAACACAACCAAAACGCAAAATCAATCTGCAGCGACTCTGGAGAGTTCCACAAGCTCGATTTTCGTGTTGGACACTTCAAGGATTGTGAGGGTAAAATCTTCTATGTCAATGACTTCTCCTTGCTCTGGAATTTCCTCTGCCACATGGACAATTAATCCTCCCAAGGTCTCATATTGATCACTTTCTGGCAAGTCCAATTTGTAGGTCTCATTGAGATAATCCACTTCCAAGCGCGCCGAAAAACGCCAGCGATTTTGATCCAGCTCTTCCTCTACCAAAGCGAGAGAGTCGTGTTCGTCTTCAATTTCACCGAAAAGTTCTTCAATGATATCCTCCACGGTAATAATACCGGCTGTACCCCCGTATTCGTCCACAACCACAGCGATACTCTTACGCTTGCGCGTGAGTACTTGAAGAATATCTTTTGCCAGCATGGTCTCGGGAATAAATACCACAGGCATCAAAACTTGACTCAGTACCTCTGGTTTTTTAAAGAGTTCAAAAGAGTGAACATAACCCAGGATATTATCTAGATTATCTTGATAAACCAAGATTTTTGACAGTCCCGTTTCTGTAAAGCGCTCGCTCAAGGCACGCGGCGTGGTGAGTACCTCAACCCCGATTACCTCTGTACGAGGAATCATTACCTCACGGGCTTTGACATCGGAAAACTCAAGCGCATTTTGAAAAATTTGTATTTCACTATCCACCTTATCCTCGATTTCCAAGCTATCCATCTGTTCATTGATGTAATGGCCTAATTCAACCTTACTAAAGCTCAATTGCAGATTGTCTCCAGGTGTTCTGAATAAAACCCTCAATATAAAATCCGAAATCCAAATCACTAATTCGGAAATCACCGAAAACAATAGATAAAAAATGTAGGCCGGCAAGGATAGAACAACCACTAACTGATTGGCGTAAATCTGAAAAAAAACTTTAGGCAAAAACTCCGCTGTCCATAAAATGACGAGCGTTGAGATAAATGTGTGGGCCAAAAGCCCCCAAAATCCATCAAGAGGCACCCAATGCATCAAAACCTCGCCCATAAATAATCCGTAGATCACCAGCGCAATATTATTACCGACTAGCATCGTTGCGATAAACTTAGAGGGGCGAAGCGTAATTCGTTTTAAAACTGTAGCAATAAAGTTATTCTGTTTCTTTTCAATTTCGAGATGAATCTTATTGGCCGAAACATAGGCGATTTCCATTCCGGAGAAAAAAGCCGAAAAAAGCAGTGAAACAAGAATGATTACCAGGGGGGCTTCCATGAATTATTTGGAACGATTTTCCATGTTCTTTCTAAACCAACGCTTAAAAAAATACATACCGACCGCCACTACAGCAAAAATGATAAACATATAAGAACGCTCTCTATTTTCACTCCAATTGGTCAGGACTAAGTACATCGAAAATAAAGCCATTGCAATGTAACCATACTCAAAAAGCTTATAAATCTTGCCGCGCATATTTATGGGATTTATTCGGGTTCAACAATACGTTGAACCCCTTGATTATTTCTTGAAAGAAAGATAGTAAAATCTTCATTGGCATCAAATCGACTCCCATCGTTATACGAGCCGTCACTAAAGGTGATTCGATAAGGTTGGTCAGTAAACAACCATTGTCCTCTTTGGTTCCAATACAGTTGTTGTGCTTCCAAAACATTTCCATCGGCCGTGGTCAATACAACATTTTGACGCAAATCGACAAGACCACTAGAGCCATAACGTATGGCATAGTCTGAGCGGACCGTACTCTCTTGATCCTGATCAAAAAAGTGAATGTCAATACCTTGGGGGAACTCTTGGTAGTCAAACTCATAATTGCTGTAGTCCAAAAGTATGGGCGCAATAAGATTGGTCACTAAGCGTCCTGAATCAGTATATTTTAAATTTACCTCTTGGCCTTCTGCGATCGGGCGCTCATCACTCAGATTTAATTGCTGTACCTGATCATACGTTCCTTCACAAGAAAAAAACGCCATAAGTCCGAAAAAGACTATGGCGCTAATAGGTAAATTATGTTTGTATTTTCTCATTAAAGGTTGGGCACTTTTACACTGCCACCGATCCAACAATTAATGGTGATGACCTTTCCGGCCATACCTTCAGCAAAAATATCACTCTTGCTCGGAGCGCGTCCTCTATAACTCTCAGCAGTCGCTCTTGCCGTAGCGGCAACAGAAGCATCTACACGGGCCGCACGATCAGCCATTTCAGCAGCTTTCCAGTTAATGGCTCTCTTCTCAAATACACTTCCACCGCAATCGTTGGAACTTTTCGAGTACATATCGGCAATACGCAAATAACAAATTCCTTTTGAAGGCTTTTGTTCCAATACTTTAAAGTAGCTGCTTCTGGCATTGCTGTAACTTCCTCTTTTGCGATAATTCTCTGCAATAGCGAAGGTATAATCGGCTGCCTTATTCAAATTAGTTTCGAGCTCAACGGCCTGATTATAGTAGTTTATGGCATCTGTATTGTTGCCATCGCGATCGGCCAATCGTCCTAGATAAAAGGCTGAGGCTGCAGAGGGCTGAAGTGAATGCAATTGTTGCACCAACTGATAGAATAAGGGGGTTTCACAATCTTTGGCATTCAAACGACTGGCAGCACTTTTAAGCCAAGCGATATCTTCTTTCTTATCCCCAAAATTCTTCTCGTACAAAGGAATTAAATTGTCACAATCGGCAACAGATCCCAACTTGGTGTCCACACTTTCTTTAATTTTTGCATAATAACCCAAGTACTTTTCGTAACCATCAAGTTTCTTTTGATCCTTGCTACTCAATTTCTGACCAGCCTCCTCTTTTTCAATCATTTTGTTGATCTGTACAGCGTAGTTCCCCTCTTCTTTTTCAATCTTCTCTATAATGATATCATAAAGATCAAAGACTTCTTGTATGTCCTTTTGGCCGTCTTTATAAAGATCCATAACCAAGGAAAAATAAGTATAAATCGCTTT
>ERZ888423.2217-NODE-2217-length-14898-cov-5.154416_pt1 | contig 14898 bp, 11 predicted proteins | sample MGYA00520523_ERZ888423 | MGnify/ENA primary metagenome ERZ888423 (study PRJEB32303, sample SAMEA104408611) | aquatic metagenome | biome: Brackish water; feature: Pelagic; material: water | place: Baltic Sea | collected 2014-06-08T10:24:00 | depth 30,27 m ...
ATTCGACGATGATCCCGGCGATGCGGTCGCCATCCATCACCGGGGCCACGAACTGGCGGTGCGGCATGCCGTGGACACCAGCTTCTTCGACCAGCCGATCGGCGACGAGCTTGAAGCCCTCGCTGTCGATCTCGTAACTCAGCGACTGGCTTTCGGGCACGGCAGCGCCCATGTCGCGCGCGCGGTCCTCGAATTCGCGCCCGATTCCGCCTGCCTCGACAGTCGCTTCGTGACGATACCAAGCAAAGCCTTCAACGCCGACAACCGTGATGTTGCCACCGAAGCATCCAAACCTCTCGACCAGACAGACCTCGACCCCGGCCCGCGCTGCCGCAAGAGCTGCGGCAAGCCCCCCGGGGCCGGATCCAACCACTAGGACGTCCGTATTATGGATGATCGGCGTCTACCGGGCGGGTTCCGTGATGACAGTCATGTTGCCCTCAGAGGAATGGCAATTCACACAGTGTACCTTCTACGACTCCGGCCGCGCGCCTTACGACGACCCGGTCACCGGGTTTTGCAGTGGTCGCCACAAGCGCGAACCCAATGTTTTTCTTCATGCGGTAGGACCAGACACAGGTGGTCATATCGCCAATGCGAGTGCCATCCATGTCGATGTCGTTCCAAGTGAATTCCGCCTTGACCGGTTCCGAATTGTCCAGGACGACACCCAGCTGATGCCGTTTCGGCCCCTCGGCCACGATGCGGCGCAAGGCCTCGATCCCGATCGTGTCGTCAGGCACATGAAGATCGACATACTTGCCCATCCGGACCTCGAACGGATTGGTTTGCCCATCCGAGTCGCCGCCATACGAGACCAACCCGCTTTCGACACGTTCGCACCAGTTGGGGTTGCCAGGCCCGATACCGTGCGGCTGTCCGGCTTCCTTGACGATGTTCCAGAGTTCGGTGCCTTTGGTGCCATCCATCAGGTAGATTTCGAAACCGCCCTGCTTGGACCATCCGGACCGGGCCACTGCCACGGGTATTCCTTCGATCTCTGTCTGGCGGAACCAGAAATACTTCAGGTCGCGAACCCAGTCGCCGAAGATCGAGACGACGACAGTTTCCGCCTTTGGCCCCTGGACCGCGAGGGGCGAAACATCTGGTTCGCTCACCTCCACACTCAGACCGCGCTCGCGCGCGATGGCCTCGGCCCAGAACCAGATGTTACTGTCGGCGATTGACAGCCAATAGCGGTCCTCGTCCAGTTTCAGCAGGATGGGGTCATTGATCAACACGCCGTGGTGATTGCAGAGCGGTACATACTTGCCCTGCCCGATCTTGCATTTCGACAGATCACGCGGCGCAAGGATCTGCGCCAACTGGCCTGCGTCGGGGCCTTTCAACTGCACCTGGCGTTCGACCGCCACGTCCCACATAGAAACGCCGTTTATGATACGCCAGTATTCCTCCTCCGGGTGCCCGTACGAGGTTGGCATCAGCATGTGGTTATAGGTGGTCATGGCACAGACGCCGTCGGCCAGTGTCGCCTCGTAGAAAGGCGAAGGACGCAGACGTGTGGAAGGCGAGATCGAGAACATGTTTGCCCCGGCTGTTGAGTGGAAGGGAAACGAAAGGCCGCCGATCCGGGTGGACCGGCGGCCAGGAGTCAGTCGGCAGTTGCCTCTGACAGGGAGAATCCCGGCTTAGGCGAGCCAGACGTTACGCAGCGTCTGCCCGAAGCCGCCCAGACCGCCGACGGAATGCGGTGTCCATCCCATCACGTTCTTGGCCGTCGCCTCGAGCTGGTTCTGGAAGACCGCGTTCACGAAACCGCCGTCATCGTTCATCATGTGCAGCATGTCGCAATACATTTGACCTCGCTTTGCCTCGTCCAGCTCTGCGCGAGCAGCGATAATCATGGCGTCGAACTGCTCGGAGCCCCACATGGTTTCGTTCCAGCTGCCGCCGTTCATGTGTGCGATGGTCAGAAACGCATCGACGGTCGGGCGTGCCTGCCAGCCCGACATGGTCATCGGCTTCTGCATCCAGATGTTCGACCAGAAGCCATCAGACGGGGTCTTGATGACGTTGATATCGGCCGCGCCCTTTGCGGATTGCTGGAAGGTCAGTGCGATATCGTTGGCCGAGCTGCCAGCGGTTTCAGAGGTGTAGAGATCGATTGCTTTGACGCCCGCCTTGTCGAAGTAGAACTTCGCCTTGTCGAGATCATATTCGGCAGGCTTCACATCCTCGCACCAGTATTTGTAGGTCGGTCCGATAGGCGTGTCGGCCGAGATCGTTCCAATGCCCTTGAACACCTGCTGAAGCACCAGCTCGCGGTCCAGCGCATGCTTGATACCCTTTCGGAAGTTCGGGTCATTGGTCGGCGCGCGATCCACCATCATCACCATGTTGCTGAAAGCACCGGTGGGCGTGTTGTAGAGCGTCACGGCGTCGTTGCTGGCCAATTGCTCAACCGCGAAGGCGGGAACGTCTCGGATAGCGTCCACGTCACCGGCCAGCAGCGTGCTGAGCGTCGCATTGGCGTCCGGAACAGGGATGAAATCCAGTCCGTCAAGATAGGGTTTGCCCTCTTCATAGTAGTTGTCAAAACGTTCGAGCACGACACGTTCGCCGGGAATGAATTCCATCACCTTGAACGGGCCGGAACCGATGGCCATAGAGAAATCGGCATGACCCGCCGGGTGGATGGCAAGGTGGTAGTCGGACATGATCACCGGCAGGTCGGCATTGCCGGACGAGAGCGTGATCTTGACGGTCATGGCATCGGGCGCCTGGATCGAGGTGACAGTCGAAAGCAATGCTTTCGCGGGCGATTCCGATCCTTCGGCGATGTGCCGCGACAAGCTCTCGACAACATCCGCCGCGGTAACGGTCTGACCGTTGTGGAATGTCAGCCCACTACGCAGTTTGAAACTCCACTCGGTCGCGGCGGCGTTAACGCTCCATTCCTCGGCCGCGTCACCCTCGACTTCAAGCGTCGGCGCAAAGCGGGTCAGGCGCTGATAGACGCAGTTCGAATAGATGCCGTCATCGGTGTCGACCATGCGCACCGGTTCGAGCGTGTTGTCCGTGTTTCCCTGCGCAATCCGCAACCAACCGCCGCGCGACGGGGTTTGCGCATGGGCCGGGCCTGCCATCGCGAGAATGCCGCTGGCGGCAGGCATGAGCAAACCAAATGCGCCAGCGCGTTTAAAGAAGCCACGGCGGCTCAGCGCGCCCGCCGTGTATTGACGTACCAGACTATCGATGTCGGACATTTCTTTCCTCCCAGATGACCGATGACGGGCTGTCCCCGCTACTGACTGGACATTGCGGGGGACAGGCACGGCGCACAAACAACCAATTTCATGACTTTGCCATAACTGAGGTTATGGGTATGACTTGCCTCGTCTGAACGCCAGTAATAGGTCCGCAGTCATGCTCGACGGATCGGGCATACCCATTCGCGTTAGGATGGGCAGTGCAAGAGCGAGTTGGTCCAGCAACGCATCCTGCTGTGGCAGGGCGCGCCGTCCAGAACAATGAGAAGTAGTTTTTCGCAAGCGACCATCAGACCACCTCGAACAACCCGGCGCCCCCCATACCGCCGCCGATGCACATTGTGACCAAGACGTAACGGACGCCGCACCGCCTTCCCTCGATCAGCGCGTGACCGACCAACCGCGCACCCGTCATCCCGTATGGGCGGCCGACCGAGATAGCACCGCCGTTCACGTTCAGCCTGTCCGGGTTGATCCCCAGCTGATCGCGGCAGAGAACGGCCTATGCGGCGTAAGCCTCGTTCAGTTCCCAAAGGGCGATATCATCGACCTGTAGGCCTGCCCGCTCCAGCAGGCGCGGCACGGCATAGACAGGGCCATGTCCATTTCCTCGGGCGCGCAGCCTGCCACGGCCATGCCGCGATAGATGCCGAACGGCTGGAGCCCTCGTCTTTCGACCATGCGTGCATCCATCAGGAAACAGGTCGAGGCGCCGTCTGACAGCAGGCTGGCATTGCCCGCCCTGACAACACCGCCTTCCACAACGGGCTTGAGACCGGCAAGCGTTTCCGCCGTTGTGCCAGGACGATTGCCTTCGTCCCGTCTCAGCGTGACGATCTCTTCATGCACCTCGCCGGTCTCGCGGTTCTTGACCAGCTTGGTCGCGGTCACCGGCACGATCTCGTCATCGAAAGCGCCTGCTGCCTGCGCAGCGGCCGTTCGCGCTTGCGACAGCACCGCAAACTCATCTTGCGCCTCTCGGGTGATCCCATGTAGCCGCGCCACGTTTTCGGTTGTGTACGGCATCTGCATATAGGCGTGTTCTGAAGCAGGGATCACGGCCGGGTCTTTTTCGGCCATCACCCAATCGAAGCAGCGCGCCTGAACGGCCGAAATGTTCTCTTGCCCACCTGCCACAACGACGCCCATGCCGTCGACCAAGATCTGCTTTGCGGCCGCCGCACTGGCCATCAGCCCAGAGGCGCATTGAAGGTCGATGGACTGGGCAGCGGCCGTGACCGGAAGCCCACAAGCCAAGGCCGCCAGCCGCGCGACTTTCAGGCCCGCGGTGCCGGCGGTCAGGACCGAGCCTTGCACCACGTCCTCAATCTCGGCAGGATCGGCACCGGACCTTTCGACAGCCTCGCGGATCGCGTGCCCGGCCAGCGTCGGCGACTTGATGTAGTTTAAATGCCCCACGAAAAGCAGTTCCCACGGGGGTGCAGGCGGTTGATACGATGACGACTCTTTCCTGAAGGCGGTTCTTTCCTAGCAATAGCGGGTTCTCAGGGCTTTCTTGTCCAGTTTCCCGACCGAGGTCTTGGGCAGCGCCGCGACAATCTCGATCCAGTCTGGCACAGCCCATTTCGACAGCACGCCATCCGCGACTGCCGCAGCAAAAGCGGTGTGAAGCTGCGTCACAGTTTCATCCGCGGCATCGGCGCAAGCGATCACTAACAGCGGACGTTCGCCCCATTTGGGGTCTGGAACACCGATGGCGGCGGCTTCTGATACACCCGCGACCTTGCTGGCTAGGCTCTCCAGTTCCAGCGAGGAAACCCATTCCCCGCCGGTCTTGATCACATCTTTGAGCCGGTCGGTGATCCGCAATGTGCCCCCCTGATCGAACAGCCCCACATCGCCGGTGTGCAGCCAGCCCCCTTGCCAGAGTGCACGTGTGCCTGAGTCATTTTTCAGATAGGATTGCGTCAGCCAAGGCGCACGCGCGACGATTTCGCCGGTCGACTTTCCATCGCGTGGCACGTCGTTCATCTCAGGGTCGACGACGCGGATCTGGACCATCGGCGCGGCTTTGCCCGTCGCGGTCCGCACCCCGATCGGGGCTTCGGGGTCGCGCGTCGCCATCATGTCGGCCACGGTCAGAAACGGGCAGGTTTCCGACATGCCGTAGGCCGCGTGCACATCGATACCCCGTGCGAGTGCCTGCCGTGCCAGCCCCTCGGGCAGGGCCGAGCCACCGATGATGATCTTCCAGCGGCTCAGGTCCGTCGCTTTCGCTTCCGCTGCGTTCAAAAGCATCGCCAGGATCGTCGGCACGCAGTGTGAAAAGGTTACGTCATGCTTGGCAATCAGACCCAGCAAGCGTGCAGGGTCATAGCGGCCGGGATAGACCTGTTTCAGACTCATCAGGGTCGCCACATAGGGAATGCCCCAGCCGTGGACATGAAACAGCGGCGTGATCGGCATGTAAACGTCGCCGCGATTCAGACCGCCTCCGGGGATCGGGCCAAGCCCGGCGGCAACTGCCATCGTATGCAGCACGAGTTGACGCTGAGAATAGCTGACCCCTTTCGGATCGCCCGTGGTTCCAGTTGTATAAAACAGCGTCGCACGGATGTTTTCATCGAAGTCCGGGAACTCGGTGACAGGCTCGGCGACGGTCAGCAGTGCCTCATACTCGCCGTCGGACGGCAAGGGGCTTTCAACCGTCCCGTCATCGCTCAGGATGACCAGTCGCCACGGTCTCGCGATCCGGGGGGCGATTTCGGCCAGCAGAGGCAGGAAATCGACATGGCACAGGATCAGGTCGTCTTCGGCATGGTTGATCGTATAAAGAATCTGTTCCGGCGAGAGGCGGATGTTCACGGTGTGCAATGTTGCCCCGATCATCGGCACGGCAAAGAAGCATTCAAGATAGCGGTGGCTGTCCCAGTCCAGCACCGCGACAACGCTGCCTTTGCCAGCGCCAAGGGCGTGAAAGGCCCCGGCGGCACGTCCGATACGCTCCGCGAAAGTGCGATAGTCGTAGCGCATAGTGTCGGCATGAACGATCTCCTGGCTCGGGGCATGAGCCAACGGCGCGGTCAGGATCTGTTTGATCAGCAAAGGATAGGTATAAGCGGTCATTGGCATCTCCGATTGAGAGGCTTTTGCCGCCTTTCGGAACGTTCAGGCAAACAACAAAAAACCAGTCTTTGCCTGAACGTGAAAGCATGCATGCCATAGCCATAACCAAAACGCACCCAGTAGGGTCACTATGGTTGTTTGTCCGAACCCGGGCTTGCGTCGAATATGCACCCAGCCTTGAGGGAGGAACGGGGTGTTTCGCATCATTCTGACGCGCTTGGCGCAGGGACTGCTGACCCTGCTCCTGGCATCCATAATCATATTCGGAGCGACAGAGATCCTTCCGGGTGACGTGGCCGAGGCGATCCTTGGTCAAAGCCGCACGGAAGAGGCGCTCGCCAGCTTGCGCGAGGAAATGGGGCTGAACCGCCCGGCGATCGTGCGGTATTTCGATTGGCTTGGCGGCATGGTGCAGGGCGATCTCGGAACGTCGCTGGCGACCAAGCGTCCAGTGGCCGAAATGATTGAAAGCCGGATGTGGAACACGCTTCGGCTAGCGCTTCTGGCGGCGGCGATCTCGGTTCCACTGTCTCTTGCACTTGGCCTGTGGTCCGCGATGCGGGCGGGCGGAAAGGTGGACAAGACGCTTGCGATGACCACACTCGCACTGATCGCGGTGCCGGAATTCTTCATCGGCCTCATTCTGATGAAAGTCTTTGCGGTAGAGTTGAAATGGTTGTCCGCCTCTGCCAACACGCGGCCCTATTTCGACTTCTGGCAGAATTTCCGCGCCCTGGCGCTGCCCGTCGCCACGCTCAGCTTTGCGGTTCTGGCACATATGATGCGTATGACCCGGTCATCGGTGATCAACATATTCACCTCGTCCTATATGGAAATGGCTGCACTCAAGGGCTTGCCGAAACGCCACCTGGTGATCCGCCATGCACTTCCCAACGCGCTTTCGCCCATCCTCACCGTCATCGCGCTGAACCTCAGCTACATGGTCTCGGGCGTGATCATCGTGGAAACCGTCTTCGGAGTGCCGGGACTGACGCGGCTTCTGGTCGATGGCGTGAGCCTGCGCGACATTCCCCTGATTCAGGCCTGCGCGATGATCTTTGGCGCGGTCTATATCCTGCTGAACCTGCTGGCCGACGTCCTGTCGATCATGGCCAATCCGCGCCTGAGGTATCCGAAATGAGCGACACTTCCGAAATCGTGGCACCACGCGCGTCGGTCTTTGCCGGTCTGCGCCTGACCTGGACCGCTGTCATCGCGGGGTCGGTCCTGCTGTTCTGGTTTGCGCTCGCCCTGTTCGGTCCGTGGGTCGCCCCGCATGGCGAGGCCGAGATAATCTCTGGCACGACCTTTGCGCCGATCGGCGAAGGCGGCCTGCTGGGGACGGACAAGCTTGGGCGCGACGTGTTCTCGCGCCTGATTTACGGAGTGCGCACCACCCTGTTGCTGGCGCTGATCACCACCGTGATTTCCTTTGCCTTCGGCGTGACGCTCGGCTTTGCCGCCGCGATCCTGAAAGGCTGGTTCGACATCATCGTCAGCCGCATCGTCGAGGCGTTCATGGCCTTTCCCTCGACCCTGCTGGCGCTTGTCGTCATCGGTGCTTTCGGCACGTCGATCACTGTGTTGGTGCTGACAGTCGGGCTGGTGCTTTCGACAAGCGTATTCCGGGTATCCCGCGCGCTTGGCTATGACATCGGCGTCATGGATTTCGTTGAGGCCGCGCGCGCCCGTGGCGAAGGCACATGGTGGATCCTGACACGCGAAATCCTGCCCAATTCCATGGCCCCTTTGATCGCGGAATTCGGCCTGCGCTTCACCTTCTCGATTCTGTTCCTCTCGGGTCTTTCCTTCCTTGGCCTTGGGGTGCAGGAACCCGCCGCCGACTGGGGGTTGATGGTGCAGGAAAACGTGGGCGGCCTGTTCCTCGGCTCCTCTGCCGCGCTGATCCCCGCCGCCTGTATCGCGTCGCTGACTGTTTCAATGAACCTGCTTGTCGACTGGTTCCAGCAGCGCCAGCAGGGTGAAACCGTTCTGGAGAAGATCGACCAATGAGCGATATCCTGACCATCAAGAACCTGCGCGTCGAAGGTCGCCCGCCCGGGGGTGCCTATGTGCCGATCGTCAAGGGCGTATCGCTCAACGTGGCCAAGGGTGAGGTGCTGGCGCTGATTGGCGAAAGCGGCTCGGGCAAGTCGACTATCTCGCTGGCCTCCATGGGCTTTGCCCGCCCCGGTTGCCGCATTTCAGCCGGCGAGGTCTGGCTCAACGGGCGGGACATCATGGCGCTGTCGCCGCAGGAACGACACGCCTTGCGCGGTGACGAGGTGTCCTATGTGGCACAATCGGCCGCCGCCAGCTTCAACCCCGCGCTCAGGATAGGTCGGCAGGTGATCGAAGCCCCCTTGTGGCACGGCGCGGGCGATGCCGAAACACTGACCGCAAACGCTATCGACCTCTATCGCAAGCTCGACCTGCCCGGCGCGGAGACGGTGGGCGACAAGTTCCCGCACCAGGTCTCGGGCGGGCAATTGCAACGGCTGATGGCCGCCATGGCCATGTCCTGCGGGCCTGACCTCTTGATCCTCGACGAACCGACCACGGCGCTCGACGTGACCACCCAGATCGAGGTGCTAAAAGCCTTCAAGGACATCATCCGGGATCAGGGCACGGCGGCGATCTATGTCACCCATGACCTGGCCGTTGTCGCGCAGGTGGCTGACCGCATCCTTGTACTAAAGAACGGCGAGATGGTCGAGGAAGGCACGACCGCCCAGATCCTGCATGATCCGCAGCACGAATACACCAAGACGCTGATGGCCGCCGTCCGCCCCGCACCACACCTGGTGGAACATGTCGAAACCGCTGCCGCGCAGGAGCCAGTAATCTCGGCCCGCAATGTCACGGCCGGTTACGGCGCATTGACGATCCTTTCGGACGTTTCGGTAGATGTGCCCGCGGCCTCGGTCGTGGGGGTAATCGGCGAAAGCGGCTGCGGGAAGAGCACGCTCGCACGCGTCGTGGCGGGGCTTACCCCGTTGAAGGAAGGCGAGATCCATCTTGGCGGCAAAATCGCTGCACCGGCGTTGAAGGACCGGTCGCGCGAGACGCTCAAGGATTGCCAGATCGTGTTCCAGATGGCCGATACCGCCCTGAACCCGCGCCAGCGGATCGGTGACATCCTGGGGCGCCCATTGGAGTTCTACCAAGGGATCAAGGGCCGCACACGGGTCGAAAAGGTCGGCGACCTGCTGGAACTCGTTGATCTGCCCCGCGAATTCGCGTCGCGTTATCCCGGAGAACTTTCGGGCGGGCAGAAACAACGTATCAATCTTGCCCGCGCACTGGCTGCCGATCCCAAGGTGATCTTGTGCGACGAGGTGACCTCGGCTCTGGATACCGTTGTTGCCGCCGGGGTTATTGAGCTTCTGAAATCGCTCAAGGACAAGTTGGGCGTCTCCTACATGTTCATCAGCCACGATCTATCGACTGTGGCGTCCTTCGCTGATGAGGTTGTCGTTCTTTATGCCGGACGCGTGGTTGAGAAAGGCCCGTCAAAGGCGGTCTTCAGCCCGCCGTTCCACCCCTACACCAAGCTCCTGCTGTCCTCGGTTCCCGAGATGCGGCAGGACTGGCTTGAAGGTGTTGCCGATACGAGCGAGGCCAAGGCGGCCAGCGCCGGTAGCGTGATTATCGGTGCCAAGGGCTGCCCCTTCGCCAACCGCTGCACCCATGTCATCGCGGGAACCTGCGACAGGCTGACACCTCCCCTGCGCAACCTGCCTGGAGGGTTGACCGTTGCTTGCCACTTGGCCGAGGCAGACCTGCCTTTGTCCTGACCGCGCCTCAGTCCACCAAGGCCTGATAGCTTAGAACCCTTAACTGTCGCCGCAAGGAATAGGCGCTGGAGGGGACAAGCTGGGTCATCAGGATCACCGTCATCTCCTCGACAGGGTCCACCCAGAAGGCGGTCGAGGCCATGCCGCCCCAGGCGAATTCACCGGGCGACCCGACGATCTTCGCCCTTGCCGGGTCCAGCATGACCGACACACCAAGGCCAAATCCGATGCCTTCAAAGGTGGTTTCGCTGAAATGCGCCTGCCCCCGGCTGGCCAGATCGCCGCCCATCTGGCTTGATACCATTAGGTCGAACGTCTTGCGACCCAAGAGCCTGCCGCCGACATGCACGCCGCGCCGCAAGAGCATGGTCGCAAACCGTTGATAGTCATCCATCGTGGAGACCAGCCCGCCCCCACCGCTTTCCAGCGTGACAGGTGCTGCGCAGCGGTCCTGATTTGTTGAGGCGACAAAGCCGCCCTCTCTGTGATCGTAAAGCGTAGCCAGTCGTCTGGCCTTGTCTGGTGACACAGAAAACCCTGTATCGACCATGCCCAGCGGATCGAATATCCGTGATTTCAGAAACGCGCCAAGGGATTGACCGCTGATGACCTCGATCAGTCGACCAAGGACATCGGTCGATAATCCATAGAACCAACGGTCTCCGGGATGAAAGGCCAGTGGAAAACCCGCGAGCGCATCGACCGCCTCGGCCATGGTCTCAAATTGGCGATCGAAATCGAGCCCGGCTGCCGACAGGGCCCGTTCCAGAGCGTTACCGTGCGGGTCTCCATAAACGATGCCAGCCTGATGGGTCAGCAGGTCATGGATGGTGATCTGGCGGCGCGCCGGCTCGGTCGTGTCCAGCGCATGGCCCGGCCCCTTCCAGACCCGCATGCCCGCGAACTTTGGCAGGAAGTCCGCAATCGGTTGATCCAATTGAAACGCCCCCTCCTCATAAAGCATGAGCAGGGCAAGCGAGGTCACGGGCTTGGTCATGGAATAAATCCGCCAGATCGTATTCGGCGCGACCGGCTGGCCTGTTGCAGTGGTGGAATAGCCCGTGCGTTCAGAAAACGCGATCTCGCCACTTCTTGCAATCTGGACTGCCAGACCGCTCAGCCGTCCCTCGCGGACGTGAGCCTCCATCCATCTCGAGATACGCCGCAGACGCTGCGGGTCAAAACCCAGTTTGCTGTCGATGGGCAAGGCGGCACCTCCGGTCGTTTCCGGCATCATCTTGCGTCCATCCATTCCTCGCTTTCAAGCGACCAATGATCGCCCTATAACAATATATATATTATGCATGAGTTGGCCATGAGTACCCGACGACTACCACATCTGACCTGGCTGCGTGCCTTTGAGGCATCAGCACGGCATCTGAGTTTTACCAATGCGGCCCAGGAACTGAACCTGACGCAGGCAGCGATCAGCAAGCAGGTCAAGCTGCTGGAGCACTACTTGCGGGAGCCATTGTTTGAGAGAAAGCCCCGAAGCTTGGTGCTGACCAAGGTTGGTGCGGCCTACCTACCAAAGGTCCGAGACGGTTTTGAACGCCTGGCGGCGGGCACGGAGGAGGTCTTTGGAATCAGGCGTTCCGAAGTTCTGACCGTGCGCGCCCCGGTCGGCTATTCGGTCAACTGGATCGCGCCCCGGCTTCAGGGTTTCTTTGATCGCCATCCTTATACCGAGGTCCGTCTGGTTTCCAGTGTCTGGGGCGACCAATTCGACAACGAGCGATTTGATCTGGACATCCAGTACGGCACCGGCAGATGGCCCGGATACAAGGCCGACCGGCTGACTTGGGAAGTGATCAAGCCGGTTTGCGCCCTATCACTTCTGGAAGGCGAAAAGGCCATTCGAACACCGGGCGACCTTGTCCATCATCGCCTGCTGCATGTGCTGGGATATGAAGAAGGCTGGGCAACATGGCTGCGCCATGCCAAGGTCACTGGCGTGAACGCTGGACAGGGGCTTCAGTTCGATACGTCGCTGCTTGCGTTCGAATTCGCGTCGCGCGGCGGCGGCGTGGCCTTGGCGCGATCTTCGATGCTTGGCATTGAAATCGAGCGCGGTCGCCTGGTAAGCCCGTTAGAAATCGAAGCACCGTTGCAGGAAGCATTCTATCTGATCTCACCCGAAGTGGGCCGGGATCATCCGGACACAGAGAAGTTCAGGGCCTGGCTCATCGAAACCGCGGAGAGTGACGCCGAAAACAAAAGAATCTGGGAGACCTATCGCGCCTGAAGCCGCACGCCTGCGTCCAAACGTATGGTCTCTTCATTGTTTTTCTGAGGAAACTCAATGTCGCTTTGCGATCCCGGCGCTTGGTGACATACCTTTCCAGCACCTCGCTTTGGTGGTCAACCGAGCGCCAAAGATAATGGCGCTCGCCGTTAATCTTCACGAGCAACTCATCCAGTTGCCAGCGCCATTGTTGGCAATTCCGCATCGCCTGCACGCGCCTGCCACAGATCTCGGCAGCGAACATCGGACCGAACCGATGCCAACAGAATCTAACAGCTTCATGGCTAACATCGATGCCACGCTCACCCGCAAGGCAATAGTGCGCAGTGCGCAGGTCCTGAATCGTCACGCGGGTCACTTCTTGCCCCCTTTCTTCTTGATCGGGTCCACCTTCAGATCCCCCGCCCAAACCACATTGGGTCCAGTGATCAGCACGGTGCCAAAGATGACTGGGATCGGGCGGCCTTCTTCGGCCGTGGGTAGGCTGAAATCATCGAGCCCGGCCGCGAGAGGCTGTTCAGCCTTAGAGCGCGCGCTCAGCGCATAGGAAATCGCCGAGAGCACCAGCCCGAGAACGAGCTGTGCGATGAAATTCCAGACCATGGGGACATGCCGTTTGTGGGTTGGCGCTGCGTCGGCGCGTCAGACGATGGAGCCGCCGCCAAAGGGGTTGCGGCCGGGGATTTCTGGGAAGCCCCCGAAGTTCTCAAGATTGCCGAACTTGGCGGCACAAGTGGCGGCGCGCAGATCGCAGCCTGGGGCGATGTCAGCGAGGATTGGGAGGGGTTCGCCCGTATCCGGGTCGAATTCCGGCATGGCGAGCGCTGCGACCAGTTCCGGTATCGGGCGCGAGAGCGTTATGGTCCCGTTTGAGTGGCCCGTGATGAAGCCTAGTTGCAGCCCAAACCGCAGCACGCCACCGCGATACCACCCGTTCGGTGCGCTGGCAGCTTCGGGGATCGTCACCGTCGATCCGCCATTCGCGGTGGCTGTCACTGTGCCTGTCAGCCAGGAAAGCGCGATATCGAGGCCACAGCCCCGCCCGTAGAGCGCATGGCGGCAGAGCCGCTGGTATTTGGCCCGCACGCCCGCGCGGCGCAACGTGCTGAAGATGGACTCACAACTCAACAAGATGCGCTGCCCGTCAACTTCTGCGCCCACAACACGGCCCTTCCAATGGGCAACAGTCTCGCCCAGCACCTGCTCATGCCCGCGAAAGATCGTCAGCGTCACAGGCGTATTGCCCAAGGGGGCAAGGAAGCGCCGCGCGAAGGGATGCGAGAGCGGCCAGGTCAGTTCCAGCCGCCCGCGCTCGATCTCGCTTGTCTGCACCACATCGCCATGGGCGACGGCGGTGGGTTCCCAGTTGATCTCAGTCCCGCCGCTCCCCGCACTGGTCCATGCCGTTGCACGGCTGGTGAAACGCCAGACCTGATCGCCTTCGACGAACTGGTAAAGAAAATACGGACGCGCCTGCGCAGCAGAGCTCTCGATCACGGCATAGCTCATGGGAACTGCCTCAACAGAGCCAATTAGGCATGGCCCACATCGATTTTGGTGCCACTTAGCCTATAGGCTGAGGTTGTTAATGTTGAGCACATGCAGACTGCCGTGCGGGACTTCCAGCCAGCCGCCGTTTTAAAGGCGACAAGGTAAAAGCGCCCAGCTGCGGTGCACAACTTTTTTGAAGTCACTAAAGAAGTACCGGGATCACAAGAATTAGCCAGAACGATCCAAACCAGATGCTTTGTTTCAGGCGTGCGCCCGTCTTCGTTCAGACGGGCGCAACAAGTCCGTTCACGACACGTGATGTACTTCCTGAAGCCCATAGACTGGCGAAGGGATGCCTTCCATACGCGCCTTGATTTGCAGGCTTAGGAATTGAGAGTAGTGACGAGACTGGTGCAAGTTTCCGCCATGCATCCATAGGTTCGGCACCTGCGTGGGTTTCCACATGTTGCGCTGCTCGCCTTCCCAGGGACCTGGGTCCTTGGTTGTGGCAGAGCCAATACCCCAGACCTTACCCAGCTTGTCGGCTGTTTCCTGGCCCATCAGATCTGCAACCCAACCATTCATCGAGTTATAACCTGTTGCATAGACGATCAAATCCGCATCCAGATGCGTACCATCGTCGAGGATCACACCAGTCTCGTCTATTTCGGCCACCTGACCACGCTTGAGCTTGATCTCACCATCAATGATCAACTGGCTTGCACCAATATCTATGTAGTAACCCGATCCACGCCGCAGGTACTTCATGAACAGTCCCGATTCGTCGTCGCCCCAGTCGAGCCAGAAACCCGCTTTCTCCAACCCAGCATAGAACTCGGCATCGCGTTGCTTCATCTCGGCATAGGCCGGGATCTGAAACTCATGCAAGATCGCATAAGGAAGCGAAGCAAAAATCAGATCTGCCTTTTCAGTAGTCACGCCATTGGCAACAGCTTCTTCAGAATAAAGCGCGCCCAGCCCAACATCCATCAATGTTTCAGAGCGCACGATATGGGTGGAGGAACGCTGAACCATGGTAACATCGACA
>ERZ888423.2218-NODE-2218-length-14896-cov-52.439795_pt1 | contig 14896 bp, 1 predicted proteins | sample MGYA00520523_ERZ888423 | MGnify/ENA primary metagenome ERZ888423 (study PRJEB32303, sample SAMEA104408611) | aquatic metagenome | biome: Brackish water; feature: Pelagic; material: water | place: Baltic Sea | collected 2014-06-08T10:24:00 | depth 30,27 m ...
GGCGATCGGTCACTGGGCGCCTTCCCCGACTCTCCCGAGAGGGTCATCATCGGTTGAGCTACGGAGGCCAAGCCGGCCTCACTGCCACTGGCTGCGAAGCCTAGTGGGGTGGGCTGCTGGTTGTCTTCTGCACTGGCTGGCTGTGGCTCTGTGTCTGGTCTCACTGCAGCTGGTGCTGGATCTTCTGGACCGGCAGCGCTGGTCTCCGGGTTCGGGACTGGAGCCGCTGGCATCTTCTGGGACAGCATGGCCAATATCTGGGCCATCTGGATAGCGGCGGCCTCGGCCGTCGCCTGCTGATGGAGCCGGGCCTCCCGCTGTGATACAGCGAGATCGGCCACGGCCGTCTCGATCTTGTCGATCCGCTGATCTTGTTCCGCAAGAACGGGTTCAAGAAGGGACTTGGCGTCCGAAGCGGTCCGCCGCGGTGCGGGCGGAGACAGGCCGGACTCGTTCAGCATGAAGGAGCCGCCGCCCTGGGTGTTGCCGTCGCCAACTGCCATTGATTGTAGTTGGGCCAGGCGGCTTCCGCCGGCAGTATGCACGGGAGCCTGAGGACTCGTCATGACGGCCTCGTCTTCTTCGTACTCCTCAGCGGAGCTAGATGTGGACTCGACCGATGGTGACGGAGAGCCCAGGTGACTTTGGTGGACGGAGTCGAACTCGTCGTCCTCGTCCGAGGCCGGCAGCGGGACAGCAGCCGCCGCCGGTGGTGGTGAGATCGCGGCGGGATGCGCGGGTTCTCCTTCTTGTTGTTGTTGTTCCGGCAGCCCGTCGGCGGCCTCAGCGTTGGCGGCCGGCGCCGCCATCTTGCTGGCCAGCCCGTCGGCAAGCTCCTCCGTGTCAGAGTCGAGCTTGTCCGCTCCGTCGGGCTGGACTGGGACCACGAGCTGATCAGGCGTCGTGGACATCTTATAGAGGAAGAGCGTGTCCTGCAGAAACACGCCTCTGAAGGGCCTTAGACTTGACTGGAGAGCCCTGAAAGCCTCCAGCAAGCTGTCAGAGACAGCTGAGCTACCACTTACCACGCTTGGGGCCACCTAGGACGGCCACAGCAAGCGCGGCGAAGACTGAGGGCAGCAGCAGCACACACAGCTGCTGCCACCTATCCCGCGCGTACGGCGCGGTCCGGATGCTAATATCCGCTAACTATATATGCGATACGCGTATGAGAGTACCTGGATACGACATACGCATGAGATCACATGTTGTTCAAATGTTGAATCTTCTCTTAACTTTCACACTTTACAATCCAGTATTTAAATACCGTCCGCGCGCTGCGCCGCGCGCGCCGTGAGATCGGCAAGTATCCGATCTGGATCCTTCCGGCTGGATAATTTGCGGCTTCTCGAAGCCGCCGCCTTGGATAATTTCTACTCGCGCCGGAAATATCGGCGAAGTTTCCATTTCCACTTTAGTGTTAGAAGTAAAAGTAGTGCCACTAGCCATGTTGAACACCGGCCGTGGTAAGCGCCCTCCCTTCGCGCGGCGACGTGCTCCGTCCATGTTGAGGTTGGAGTCGTCCGTGATGCCGGCGGTAGTCTCGGGTTGACGCGTCTCCTCTTGGTCAGTGAGGTGGACCGCCGAGTTGCCAAACTCGCCCATCCACCCACATAGGAGCGTGGTGTCGAAATAGTCGCGGGCCACGTCGTTCGCGAAGGTCAAATCACAAACGGCCCGCTCGAACTCGTCGATGTCGGTGATGCAAAGCTCGTTGAGCTGGTCAAGTAGTCGTAGTTGGAGCCCGGGTTCTTGAATAAGTGCAAACTTCTGTACTTGCGTCCTAAGCCGTCCCGATTTCTTCGATCGTGTCGTCGATGGAGCGGCCGCCGCGGTGGTATCTGTCCACTTAGATGCCGCGGTGGAGGTCTTGGTCTGCGTCTTGCCGTCCTCCGACGCGCTGCGTCGGTGTCGGCGTTCCGTCTTCTTCTTCTTCTTCTTCTTCTCGTCGTTCTCCTTGGTCTCAGCGTTGAAATCGGCGTCGTCCTGTAGAGCCGTGCTGGAAAACGTCTTCAAGACGCCTGGAAATTTCTTCAGGTACGCCGCAATGTCTCTCGGCAGGTCGGTGCTGACACTGCCGCGAGGCGTCTGTTCGTCGAACGCACGCACCAACGAGCCTTCGATGTCGGCTTCGGGTACGTACGAAGCCTCGGAGAGAGGATGATCTCGCCAAACGACTTTGTACTCGTAACTGTTCTTGTTCTTGTGGCGGCGTCGTGCCCAAATCTGCTTGATGTAGAACTCGTTGTCGTCCAGATCGTGGTCGACATTGCCGTCGACGGCGCTCTTCAGCGTCGCTCCGGCGTCGGGATGGTGTTCACGGATCGCACGGATGGCCTTGATGGTGAAGGTGCCGTCACCCTTGCGATACTTCATCCAGGATGGAGCATCGATGCGGAAGTGAATGCCATCGGGGTCGATCTCTGTCACAGCGAACGGGCCGTCGGCCTGGACGCTGAGCTGCTTGTGTCGGGAGCCGGCCTGGTTTTGGTCAGCGCGAGCGTAGAACTTTTTGTGAAGCCACACCCACCACGACTTGCCCGGCTTGCCCCAGCCTGTAGGCAGGTCTCTGAACATCCCAGCCTGGCGTTCCATCATCTTTTCCGTCGCAGCTTCCTGTGCTTCGAAGTTGGACAGTCGAATCTCTTCCATAACTTTGTCTCTGTCCTCTAAGAGACGCTTGATGTCAGAATCTGGCATCGTGCTGACGTCGTGAAGCAGATCCTGAATGCGACGTGGCGCAAATGACATCACCAGTCGCTCTGGTGCAATCTCCGACTCTCCTGGCGTGATGTTGGCCATGATCTGTACGGTGATGCACGCAAACTTCCAGTGTGAAGCCCCGTGGTGCTCCATAACTGGCGCGAACATGCGTCGCAGTTGGCGAATCTTGTTCTCCACGATGCCTTGGCTGTCGCTGGAGTAAGCGGTGCCGACGAGCTGCTCAATACCCATCAGTCGCATGACATGTGGCCAGGCTCGCTTGGTGAGCGCGGCTTGGCCGTCTGATCGAATCTGAGTGGGCAGCCCGAAGATAGCGAAGCATCGCTTGTACATCTTGTACGCAATTCGAGCTGAATCCCAGGCATTGCCGCTGCCTGTGAACTCAGGATACTGCTTTCGAAAACTGCTGCTGACCAATCCCTTGGATTTCATCGGAATCAGGATGGTGTACTTGCTCCAGCAGCACACGATGACTAGAATGGCGTCGTAGCCTTCGGCCGTCGGTGGCATGTCCATGACGTCCATTGCCAGTGAGCACATAGGCATCGCCGGTGCAATTGTGACACGTGGACTGGCATACTGAGAGTGATTGCCTGATTTCCATTTGATGCAGGTGGTGCAGTCATTGCAGAACTGTTGTATCTGCTTCTTCATCTTTCCCGACTTCCACACGTACTTGTTGCGTACGAGTCTCCATGTCGCGATGCCACCGCAGTGTCCGGCGGCCTCGTGGTAGAACTTGACAATGAGAGTCTGCAGCTTGTGGTTGTCGTCGGGGACGACCACAGCATAGATGTTTTCAGCGTTCCCAGCTAACACCCGTTTCATCAGCAGACCATTGTCCACTTTGTAGTTTTCGAAGTGCACATTGGTTGCACGTACGTCTTCTGCACTGGCCTTGCCGTGCCAGCGGTCCCAAATCTTGCGTGCGAATGTCCCAGGAGCATACACGATAGCCGCAGTGGCCACAGCAATGTCCTGTGGTTGGAGAATGTTCGGTGCCGACTTCACCTGGGCTGACAGCGGGTCGACCGTGCCTAGCTTTTCAGACGGTGGTGGGTCGGTCTCTGTGTCGAACACCTCGTGGCCTGTGTAAGCGCAGCAGTGCACATGACAGGCACATCGCGGGGCGGTCCAGCCGGCGTCGGCTAGCATCGCCTCGGTAGATTCAGAATCAGGTCTGATGAAAATGGTGTGGTTACTGCAGCCGGCGTCGTTGCCAGGCTGTTGCAGCATCTGCCGAGGGAGAGAAGCCTCCTCTGCCTCGTCAACCGTAGCCAATTTCGGTCTCACCAGCCGTGTAGACCTCGAAATGCCTCGAGACACAGCGTGTGAGAGTATTACTTCATCTGAAGGGCGGCTGCAGCCGTCGCGCTGGCGTCGGCGGGCCGCCTCGTACACGTCGGCAGGCACTTTAGTCAGTGTAGACATAGAAAGTAGACCTGTGTCAGTGACGGGATCAATAACTTGTGATGTTCTCTGTGTCACGACGGATTCAGACGGAGTCGTTGAGGTTGCGCCCCCAGCGTTTCCTGTCTCTAGACTGTCAGCGTCGTGCTTTGGTCCGTCCCATCGCAGATCTGCATCCTTGATGCGCAGAGAAGACGTCTCATCTGGTGTGGATGAGTCTAATTTTACGTCATCTCGCGCCCCCAGTTCTTGCGCAAAATTTCCGGTACCCCAACGGAGGTTCTCACTCCCGCCCTCGAAGCTACCGAGCTCATCAGCGTGTGTCGGCAGGTTCCGAGATAGCAAGTCAGGCGTAGCCATGATTGGAGAGGTACCAGGTGCGTAGCAAATGTCCAGCTTAAACCGATTGAATGCTTGGAGCTCGCTAGCTTCCTCCTGTGTGAGAATGCCGGATTTCTCGTTGTTAACTAAGCTTTGCAACCCTTTGTGGTCAGTGCGGCAGACAATGGCTAGCCGCTGGCCGGACAGGATGTCCGAGAACTTGTGTAGTGTAGCAAGTATGGCACGTCGTTCCAGATGTCTGGGACTCATTGTGCGCTCTCTGTCATTGGCCAGAGGACGGGCGAAGAAGCCGAGAGGCTGCAGAATGCCAGTCTCAGGATGGATCTGTGCCACAAATCCAGCCAGTCCACCTGGATGCTCCGATGAGCCTTGACAGGCGTCGGTGATAACCACTTTCTGGTAGTTGCTGTTGGCCGGAAAACGGCACGTAGCACGCGCCACCGCCTCTTTTAGCAACTGCCAGTCACGGTCGTGAGTAGCATTCCAATCTCTCGCCACATTCTTGCTGTTGCCCGACAGCGCATACAGATTTGCTGTGAGCTTGCCAAAGCCCGGCGTGCTAGTCCGCCACCATGCCACAGAGGCAAGAGCGGACAGCAGCTGGCGCTTGTCTCGTTTTGGAGCGGGCATTTTCATGAACGCAGCCACACGAGAACGTTGAGCGTAGACACGAATCTCACCGTTGACAAGGGCGATGGTGTTGCCCAGAAAGTCAGCAGCTCGAACGTGCGTTTTCAATTTCTTTGGATTCATCCACATCGAAGCCTTGGTGCACACATAACTGAGCATGTGCAACCGTCGGTCGCACTGTCGCAGATCCATGCCCAAACTGGCTGTGTCATCGATGTAGCTGAGACACCAGTTGTACTGATCATCCGGCGTAGACTTCTCGTCCTCACGGTACGACCAGTCTCCGTACTTAGAGTGTTCGGTGCCAGCATTGTCGCGGCTGAAAATTGTGTGCATCAGACGGCCGTCGTCTGTCAGCTTAGACGGATCGCACCTCGTGCCACCACAAATGCCATATGCGTTCAGCATGTCAGTCACCGCGCGTACGAAAATAGCCGGACTGTTCTGTGCTCCCATGCTCGCAACCTTCCACATCATGTTGCCTCGGTGTGTGGAGAAGGTTGTCAGCTCCTGTGTCAACCCTGGCTTGTATCGCATGGCATGGAAACCCTGCGAGAAATCGCAGATGTTGATGTATTCAGCACGGGCACACGGGTCGGCTGGAGTCGCCCGACACGAGCCCTGTAGCGATTCTGGCAGCTGGTTCAGCACCTCCTCGCACGACGGCAGGTGTACGTGGACAGTTTCGATAACGCTATTCAAGCGTCTCCCATCAATTAGCGCTCTCCACCCGCCGCCGCTGCGTCTGACAAATAGAAGTCTCGATACAAATCGCGACGAGGTGGACGGCACAATAAAACCACGTGCCTGTAGTTTGTCAATGTATTCGTCTGCAACCACTCGCATGGCACTGCTGTAACGGGCAGCATGGTACCACGAGTCATCTTCCTTGCCCTTGCGAAGCTTCAATTCGACTTCCATGTCAGCCAGAGAGTCGTAGTGCATCTCTTTCTCGCAGCCACAGTAGCCTGGCTGGGACCAAAATTCATCGTATCGCTTTTTTAAAACCTCTGCCGCAGCATCAGGTTTCTTTAGTTTCTCGACAAATTCAGGGCAAAGACCGTACTCCTCACTGAGTGTGTCCGGTTTGAAGTCCTTGAGTAGTTCGTTCTCTTCTCCCTCCGCCACCGTGACCTCGTCGATGGCCTTGATGAGTAGCGATTTGTCCTCTGCGGGCAGGGACGCATCGCGTTCGATCGCCGAAATCAGCAACTGGCGCTCTGTGGCGGCGTCGGTGTTGCCAGAACAGTAGTGGAGGTCGTAAATATCTTCTCCGTCGTCGGCAATGCCTTGCATCTGCCTGCCTAGGATGGAGCCAGCGGTGTCAACGATGGATTCATCAGTGATGACTTCAAAGTCGATGCGCTCGGGCTTGCCGTCGCCCCCAGTGATAGTGAGGCCGAGCTCGTTCATAGCCTCCGCTGCGCTGGTAAGAATCTCGTGTCTGTCGTCATTATGTGCCTCAATGTAGGAGAGCATCTGCTCTGCCTGATGCAGCTCTGTCGAGAGACATTCGTTGCCGTCAATGATCTCCGTGATCATGTTGAGAGCATTGGTCGCGCCCTCAGCGTCACGTGCCTCGAGCTGAGACACGGTGGCGGCCACGTCGGACACTGACTCCTTCAGTGGGCACAGCGACGGCTTGGTAATGACAGGCCGTCGCAGCTCTAATATCGGTTTGTCGCATGGTGCGTCGGAAGTCAGATCTCTGTCTTGGTGTCGAAAGACCAAGCACGGAGCCTTGGGCGCCACCAGATGACCGATCTCTGTGTCAATGTTCAGTCTGCGCTTCTCATTGAAGCCGAGAATGAGGCCGGTGGCACCTGGCAAACTGTTGACAAAGTATGTCTGAGTGCCGAGCGGTATGCCTGCGAGACTGATGTCAGCTCGCACAGAGCCGAAAGTCGTGTGCTCGCCCCCAGCGCCGTCACCACCCGCAGTCATGATCTTGACTTTGTGTCGAGTGTTGATGCGCAATCCGAGTGCGAGAGCCACACGGATGTCCATGTAGCCGGTAGTAGAGACGGGCAGCCCTGTGCTGCCTTCGTCTATACACACGTAAAATTCCTGGCCCGGGTGGCCTGTCAGCGCTCCTTTGGCGAAGGCACCGATAGGTTTCTGCGGGTCCATTTCCGTGCATCCGTCTCCGAGCGGGTGTCGGAGCTTGGCACGTGCAATGCGATTGTTGTGGAGGTCGACCCCGGCCGTACTGTAGCCAATCGGCGCAGCGGGCGTGTAGCTCCGCCCCCAGTAATTGCACGGGTCGGCGGAGTCGAGATCGGTGTCCATATTGTCCAGCTCCACAAACTGTGCTGCACCGCTGCGAAGCGAGCGGGTGCTGTCACTGGTGTGCCAGTTTGCGTCGGCTGTGTCAGCGGAGGAACTTGAGCGCGGCTCGAAGTCCTCTGCCTGTCGCTTGATGTGATTCAGCTGATCATTCAGTGCCGCAGCGGTTGCTGGGGCATTCAGTGTTAGATCCTGATACAGATCGAACCGCTCGTCGGGCGGAAGCACAATAACGTTGATGTTGTTGCTGCGTCCCCGCGCCAGAACACGGCGCGATGTCTTTTGAAACCTGAGCTTGTTGCGCTTACTGTCGGCGTCGGTGAACGCGGTGCCATCGAGAGTGCAGACCGCAAACGGTAGTGTGTTGGGTCTGGGACGGCATGTCGGAGCGTACGGTACTCCACGTGGGAAGATGGAGCAGCTCTTTGAGATGCAGTCATTGTTACTCTTTTGTGCAGCGCAATCACCGTACAGGAATAGATGGTCCGGGTGCTCATCGATATACTCGGCAGAATACCACGACGAATCCGGTGCAACCACTACCTTGTACCCGGTCGGATCGAGCACGCCGGCCAAGGAGAAGGCGTCTTTGTCGACTTCCTTGTCCATGTCAGCCGGTCCGAGGCCCATGTCATGAGCTCCAAACGCGGCTTGGTCGGCGGCCCGCTCGTCTGCAGTGCGTACGTCATCGAGAGTGACATTCAAGCTTGTCAGCAGTGCAAGATTGACCAGTTGGCCTCGCATGTGCATCAGCTGTTGCAGGTATTGTGACGGAGTGAACTCGCTCTCGTCATCGTACTGAATCAGATTATGCAGACGGTGAACCTCGCTGGTGGAGTCATGGAGGCTAGCGCGTCTGCGTCTCTGTTTGGTTGCAATGAGCCGTTGGGCCGCTGTCAGCGCCTCGTTGGCGGCTGGTCCCATAACCGGCTGCTGCGGAGGAGTGCCGACGGCGTCTGGCTCGTGCAATGCGACAGAGTTGCTGCCATTGGGAATAGCAGCGGGGGAAGAATTACTCGTCTGGTCCCGAACAGACGGTTTGGCGGTCGAATTTGAGCCTACGTCGCCCGAGCGCGCTGTAAACAGCGGCTGTAACGGGACGATGACGTTTGTGACGGCAGATTCGGCCTTGCGATTGGCGTTGGCAGCGCTTCTCGCGGGATCACAGCTGGCGTTGGCAACGCCGTCTGTGAGGAACATACAACTTTCGAACAGTGCCCTGTGGGTAGGGACGACGGAGCGGGCAGCTCCATCGCCGACCGGCTGCAATTGGGGAACGGGATGGATCCGGTCATCACCCGCCCCAACGTAGCCTAAAACACCTTTTGTGCGGACGGATGTGTCAGATCCGCCCGCACCTCCCTATTGGGAGCCGTTTCGGGTTGTATTGTTGAATAGGCCAGCGTCGCGCTGGGCCGCGCGCAGTTTGAGGTGCGCTTCCTTTGTCCGTGGCTTGCCGTTGGGCCGATTGTACTCACTGCCCTTGCCGAACGCGTTCTCCATCAATTCCACACGGAACTTGTTGCGGATGATGTTGGCGGCGTGACGAGCGTCGGCAACATCCGGATGGTCGCGAAGTTTGATTTTGTCATCGATTTCAAACGGGCATGCAACGCGGTGGTGGTTGAAGGTAGAGGCAGCGCTCTCCGACTTGTGTGGGTTGAGCTTGAGAAACTCCTGTGACTCAGCCATACATATCGGGTGATTGCAGTAGAGCAGGCCATCTTTCGACTTCTGTGTCTTGGCAGGGATGCAGTCACTTGTGCTCCACGGCTTGCCAGTGGCATTTTCGATAGAGGCTGGGATGTCGCGGCGGCCTTCCGTTTTCACGAGCGGCGGCTCGGTTCCCTTGGTCGGCTTCCCCTTCGAGCCTCCCTTGCCTTTACCCTTGCCTCCTTTCCCTTTCGGAGCACCACCAGACAGCACTCCCAGTTCCTGTTCAGTGCAGTCGTCGGCTTGGTCGCCGCTGGCGAACAGCGCGGCCTGGTTGGTGGTCTCTGCGGCCTTGAGTTCACGGCCGCCCTTGGCATGCTTCTTTCCGCCCCCAGTGCCTTGCCCTCCACCTTTGCCCTTGCCTTTGGTGGCGGCGGCAGTCTGGGTAGGCTTCGGCTTTGCTTTGCCCCAGCTGTGTGCAGGGCTAGCTTGGAAATTGCGTAGAAGCTTGGCCTGGGTGAGGAGAGCTCGGATCTCTGTGCGCATCCAAGCCTCGTCCCAGGTGCTCTCTTCGTCAAAGATGGTTTGGTCATGCTTGTCCCAAAACAGGTCTTGTACCGGAGACGGGCACGCGTAGAGCATCTTGATGACCCAGGTGCGGTTGTCGTCGCGGGCCATCGTGTCAATCAGCTTCTGTCGTGCTTTCTCCGTCTGCAACCGTTGCAGCCAGTCAGAGAATGGCTCTACTTTGAGACCGTTCTCCAAGATAATCATGTACATGGTGGACTGTATCGAGAGACGTGATTTAGCATTCCATTCCAGGTCCTTGCGTTTCGACTCGGAGAGCGAGTTGTCACGGCAGCACAGGAAGTACAGGCACTCTGCGTGCAGGTACGACTTGTGTCCAAACATCGGAACGTCACCGCCGTAGATCTTTCGCAGCGCCTCGTCATTCTCGCACACAAATGCAACCACATCGCTCTTGCAGGTATCATCGGCAGTGCGGGAGCGGTTGGATAGCTCTTGCTTCCAAGCCTTGGTCAGATCGGCACCCGCTGCTTCCAGCAATCGGGCGGTGGCCTTAGCTTGACATTTGTGGAGACACAATTCCAGAATGCGGGGCAGCCAGATGCGTCGTGCATAGTCAGCGATCGGCATGTGGGCCGGCCGCTTCGGTATTGCCGCAAGCATCGATGCAGCTTCTGCCGCTGTTTCTGCCTGTTTGAGATATTTGTCATCATCATGTAAGCCGTGTATGAAGATAGTGATGATTGCCTTCCTGGCAAAGATCTGCCCAGCTACATTGCCATCTGCATCTTTCGCAAGCAACTTGTACTCTTCAGTGGTGGCCTGGCGGATGGTGCCTGGCAAGACACTCTGCGAGCGCTCAATGCTGACCTTTTTCACTCTGGATCCGTCATTGAGGGTCACGTATTGGTCGTCATCCTTCTGCGGTCGGTGATTCAGCTGATCCACCAATGATTGGAGCACAGAGGTTTGAGAGGTGATGAATTCCACCATTGATGCGTCTGGCGGTGCACCAGGAAGTGGAGATGCCGAGCTTGCGATCGGGCTCATTCCTGTGAACGAAACTTTTTGATTCTGATTGTCATCTTGAGAGGTACCCAGTACAGCCGATCCCTTCGCGCCCCCAGCGTTTGCAGGCGTGTGAGGTTGTGAAGCTCCAACGCGTGCAGGCGCTTGATCTGGAGGGGAGGCTGGAGGAGAACGAGGGCCGGTGCCGTCGTCTCCGTCATCATCGGCAGAGTCGTGTGGCTGTGGACAAGCCGTCGGCTCGAATGAGTCCATGTCTTCACACGCGCCGAGCGCATGTCGCAGCACGATGCGCATCCAGGGCGCAGCGAGCAGAGGGAAGTCATCGGACTCGACGATGTCGTGCAGCCCAAACATGCACAGATGCGGACTCGCATCGCGCAAAACGGGGCAGATGGAACCGTCCGCATCGACAGTGCGCTCCCAATTCACCACGGGCAGCGTGCAGAGCGCCAGCTCGCGTTCCGTGAGCACGATGCTGAACAGGACAGAGCCTGCAGGCACGTGACGGACGGAAAGACGCAATCGTTCGAGGTCGACGAGAGGCGTCAGGTTATCGGGGAAGAGCCGCTGCACAACCGCGGCCGCGTGTAGACGTGGGTCTGACGTGTCGTCGGCGGTGACGGCGACACGGTGCAGATAATACTCCGGGTGTTGCAGATTGTCCGCCGAGGGCTGTTTGGGCAGCAGGACGCGATAGTGCTGCTCAAATAGCAGGACGTAGATGTCATTTGGAGGTTCTGGCTCGGGCTGTGCGAGGCCGACGCCATCGCCGGCAGACGACGTGCCTGCCAGGTCGCGGTGCTCCGACTCCACGTACTCTGTGAGCAACGCAGGTGCCACATGGCAAACGGCCTTGGCCGACGGGGCGATTTCTATCATATAGACTGCGTGTAAATGCCCAGTCGCCAGCGGGCAACTGCTAGAATCGGTGGAGAGGGGCACGGCGGCGGTGTCGGTGTCGATTGCTAGCACAAAGCCGACGTGCCAAACGTCATTGTATGAATAGACAAACTTTCGATACATCTTATACTCCGACGGACTCCAATCGCGGCGTCCATCCCGCTCGCCTGCGCGGATAGACTGACGGAGAGCTTTGGCGTCGGTGCTTGAGAGGAGAGTGATGCCGTCGTACGGCTGTGTCTCAGTGCCGGCGGCCTCCTCGTCGGAGTCACTGATCACCAAGTCTGACAGGTAGGTGGATGCCTCCTGGGCTTCTGCAGCCGCGTGATGATCGAAGAAGCGAGTGACGGCTTCGAAGAGCGCATAGCGCTCTGTGGTGTCGCCGCCGAGCTCAAGCAGCATGCGGTCGACGTCACGGCACGACTGCAGCACGCCTGTATTTTCCCGAGGGCTGACCACCCGTGCGCGGGGCAGCGGCAGCGTGAGATGTGCTGCCGGCCAGTCCGGTGCAGAACCGCGTGAGCCGTACTGTGAGTCGAGGCGTACAGGTCGAATGTCCAAGCTGCAAATAATTGCAACCACAGCGCCCTCCGAGTCCGTGACGACGCCGGGTCTGTCACCGGCATGCATGTGCAGGTGGCAGAGGTTGACATCCGGATCGTCTGCATTGACGTGCAGCCGTTTGTGCAGAATGGTGCGGAAGAAACGCCGTGCCCGAGCAGCGCTGACGTCGCCGGTGGGCGTGTCATCTGTCTGCAAAAGACGTGTAGAGATAGTTTCGTGCGCTGCGAACACTGAGAGATCCAGTGCCGCCTCGGCATTGTCATCGTCGCAGTCGTCAGCTGACTCGTACGAACGAAGCACAATGCCCTGCTGTGACTTGGGGAGGCCGTCTGCGCTGGCAGCCACGACGCCGAGGAACACGTTCGCCGGTTGGCGCCAGGCAGCGGAGCCTGAAAGATTGGCCGTACGCTCGAGCTTGAGCGCACGGCTGCGGTCCATCCGATTGTAGTGAGACCACATGGCGTTGTTGAACTGGTTCTCTGGCCTGACATGGTTGGCACAGTTGCCGCAGATGCCCGGCGAGAGCATGTCCGCACCTCCAGCGTGTGCGCCAGCGCAGCGCTCGTGGTACGGAAACATGCAGCCCTGGCAGAGCAGCGGGACTTCGGTCGGAGCCGCAGGGTGTTTGTGCCAAAGGCAGAATTTGCACTTGGCGACGTCGAGATTTACTCCGCGGTCGACCAAGGTCCAGTGCGAGCACGACGGGTCGTCCACATTGAAGAAACGGATCGTCCAGCCGTGTCTAGCAACGAGTCGATCAAAAGATGCGATAAAATCGCCGAAGCGAACGCCAGAGGCTGAGTGTTGGTCCGAATCATCGATTACAGATTCATCCATTGACATCCCCAGCTCGTTAAACACCTCGTGCAGCGTCTCGTTGCCAAGGTTGGCTGCCATCTGTTTGCGTAAGCATGACATGTCCAACACGAGAGGCCGCTCGCCCCATTCTTCGATGGCAGGACGGTTGCGTGTACTGCGCCATCCCTGCTTAATAGCGGGGGACACACTCGGGTGATCCGTCAACCGCGCAACAAATTGCTTTGTGGCGGCCTTGAAAGCCTGCAGCACTGGGCTGCCACCCGTGGTCACCGCGCCGTCTTCCGCATCCATCGTCTTTGCACGACGGATGCTGTCAGCTAGAGCCACTCCGAAGCCTTCGAGAGTGCCTTGCACAGAGGCAGGGAGCACCGCCGCCTCACTGTGCTCGGAGAGGTTGGTGAAGTCAGCGGCGCTGCAGAGCTCTACAGAGCCATTGTCAATGGAGACAGGGTCGAAGCTGTCGTCCTGGTCAATGCACAACGTGCGGAAGAACTTGGCGAGGCAGAAGTGCTCTGCAACGAGATTCACAAACTCGGTGGGCAGGCTGGTGTAGCCGATAGAGTCGCGGTGCCACACGTGCGGCAGCACGCCACCCAGACCCAGTCCGATTTCGTACTGATTCATCATTGAATGCCGCAGCCGTTGCCAGTGGCGACATATGCGATTCCAACCCAGCAGTTTGACGGCGGTGCCCGGATCAGTCAGCGACAGGCCGGCGTCGTCAAACGCAGACGCCAACTGCCTCATCATGCGGGTCTCGGAGTCTTCCTGTAGAAAGTCGCCGTGCCAGTCGAACCCACCGTAGGCAGATTCAGTCATCATAAGGGGCACGGATCGGTAGTGCATGTAATAATCCAGAGTCGATCGGTCGCCATCTCGTATACGATCATACACGGCAGCGCCGCAGCACTCTCCACAGGTGTCGCTGCGGAAGGAATAGTAGACGATTGGGCCAAGTGGCTCACGGCCGAGCTCGGACACCCAGAATTGTCGGATTTGTTGCTCTTTGTCCTCGCCCGCTCCCACGTTGATTGCAAACGGGAGTGCCAGATCCTGATCGGAGGAGCTGGAGAGAGGGACGCCAATGTGCACGGCTACCTCATCTAACGTGTCACTGACGCCGACCATCACCACATAGATAGTGTGAGACGGCCGCTTGGACTTGGCGTGGCACGATGAGCACCGATGTTTGTACGTGGTGGCATCATGCTTGCAAGCCTCCTTGAGGATGAAGGTGCCGCAGTCCGCGCAGCGGACCATCTCCACTGGCGGTGTAGACTGGCCGCCCGTAGGCTGGCTCGGTGTCACAGGCGCCGAAACCGGCTGTGGTTCGAGAATCGACCGCAGCAGCTCCAGATGGCTCGGGTACTTCAGTTTGCAGGCCCAAACGCCGGCTGCATTCGGGTCCAAGTCGGCAGATGTGATCCAACAGAGCGGGCGATCCGACTGCTGTACCACCTCAGATGCTTCCACCGGTGCGAGAACCCATGCCACCTCATGACCGCGCTTCGTATCCGCCATGGCGATCCAAAGAGAGGGATTAGGCAGGGGTCGAAGGCGTGCCTCATCGTAGTGAAGACCCGCTTCGTCCCGCAGAAATCGTACGGCGTTGGCGGCGTACGGTATCTCGCCGAACGCATTTGAGCCGTAAAAGCGGCCGCCGACCGGGCATAGACCGCTGTCGGTGATGCACATCAGCAGCTGGCCGCATTCATTGAGCACCAGTGCCCGCACGACGTACGGTGCATCTGGAGATGTCTCCGACTCGGGTTGCGACAGGAGATCAACGGGTTCACCGCGCTGATAGGCCTTGATTGCGGCCGGGTCCGTGATGTACGGCGGCGGTTTGGTGGAATAACTTTTAGTCTGAGAGATAGATTGCTGAAACTGTTCACTGTCACTGCTGATAGAAACTGCGTCGCTGGCACTGCTGTCACACCGCGTCGGCCGCGTGGAACCTGGTCCACCGGCACTCTGTCCCATCACTGATCTAGTTGAACTGCCCCGATGC
>ERZ888423.2219-NODE-2219-length-14894-cov-21.145630_pt1 | contig 14894 bp, 12 predicted proteins | sample MGYA00520523_ERZ888423 | MGnify/ENA primary metagenome ERZ888423 (study PRJEB32303, sample SAMEA104408611) | aquatic metagenome | biome: Brackish water; feature: Pelagic; material: water | place: Baltic Sea | collected 2014-06-08T10:24:00 | depth 30,27 m ...
AATACATCGGCAATTGCGTGAAGTGAAGTATCGATAATTTTTGACTTTAAACCTGGAGGAATTTGCTGGGGGAGTGCAGCCCAATTTTGAGCTAGGCTGTAATCTGCTGGAGTTTGTGCATAAAGCCCTGTTGATATAATTGGAAGGTACAAGAAAAGTAAGGTTTGAAAACGCATTATTTTTGCAAGGTAATGGCTTTATTATCCAAAAACACATTTTTCTTATTTATGTTTGGTCTTGGAGGTATCCTACCCCTATTCGCCCAAGATTCAACCGTATATTGGAAATTTAAATCGCTCTATTCGTTGAGCGGAACCCAAACTTCTTTTGTCAATTGGAATGCGGGCGGCCGCAATAACATCTCTATTATTGGTGCAGCAAGTGGTTCTGCCTATTACACCCGAGACAACATCAAATGGACCAACGACGCAAGTTTTGCCCTAGGAGGCATTAAATACTTCGACAACAAAGGAATTGGCGCCCAAAAAACCGATGACAGGCTAGACCTCTCTAGTACATTCGGAATGCAGCTCGCCAAGGGCTTCTTCCTTACTTTTGTCTCGAGCTTCCGGACCCAGAGTATCAATGGCTACGCCTACCCCAACGACTCCATTCCGGTGTCTCGGCTCATGGCGCCCGGCTATTTGAATTTGGCGCTTGGGGCAGACTTCCGCAAAGACGACAACTTCAATATATTCTTTTCATCGATCGCCATCAAATCTACTTTTGTGCTGGATGATAGCCTCAGTGCAAAAGGATCTTTTGGGGTAGAGCCCGGCATGCGCTACCGCCAAGAATATGGCGCCTATCTCAAAATGAAATACAACCGGCCTATTGCCAAGAACATCGAAATGAAATCCAAGCTAGAATTGTTCAGCAATTACCTCAACAACCCTGAAAATATTGATGTCAACGGAGAGCTTTTGCTTCTTTTTAGGGTCAACTCGTTGGTAACAGCTTCAGCGCAATGGAATCTTATTTACGACGACGACATCCGCATTACCGACAGCGATGGCAATACAGGGCCGCGCGCACAGTTCAAATCTGTTATTGGTATTGGTTTGTCGTATAAACTCGAGCGCTAATGCCCGCCAGGTTGGCAGCAAAGTGGTAAGGCTTTTTGTGCGGTAGCATCTGCTTTTTGATCGTCGGCGTCATAGCCAATTGCCGTCAAGGCCTTTTGCAACGTTGCCACATCCGTTTTGCCGGGCTTATACTTGACTTCGACTATTTTTGTCTCCAAATTAAGTTCGGCATACACCACCCCTTTATTCTGGTTAAGGGTGGTTTCAATGCGCTCTTTGCAATCGCCACACTGCGCGTTGGTCTGGATCGAAACAACAGCCGGTTTTTGGGCAAAGAGGGTGGTGCTTAGTGCTAAAAAAAGAAGGCAAATGATATTTTTCATGATTAAAGATTAAAGTAATGTTTGAACTTTTATATAGAGGAGGATATGGTTATTTGATTGTAAATCTGAAGCCAAGATAAGCATTCCAACCCATAATTGGCGCCCAAATTTCTGTCGCATCAAAATCCGGACCAAAAGGGTTTGCAGCACCAGTAATGGGCTGATCTTGCATGATGTTCAGGAGGTTTTCACCTCCTAAATACAATTCTGTTTTTTTCCAATTTCTCGTGATTTGGCCATTGAGCAGCGCCCATGGTTTACCCTGTCCATTTTGCGGCAAGCGCACGGCGCTATAGCGCGAGTACGTTAGGTCATAAGCCCAGCGTTTGTTGCGCGTCATGTAGGCGACATTGGCAAAATAGCGCTGGCGCGGCAGCAGCACTTGCGTTTGTAGTTTGCCATCGAAAAGTGCGCGCACGTCCTGAAACTTATAGGCCAAGCGCAAGTCTAGGCCGCGCAAAACTTCATAGGAAAACTCGAATTGCACAACACTTGCCACCGAGTTATTGCTCAGATTTTTAAAAACCACAACATTAGAAAGGGTGTCGCGGTCGGCCACTAATTGTTGCGAAAACCGCGTATAGTAGGCATCTAAACTGAGGCTGCCCTTGCGTTTGTTGAAAATAAATCCTTGCACCACAGATGCACCTATGTTGTAGGAAATTTCGGGCAGCAAGGCCTGATTACCAAGCCAAGTTTTCGAACTAGCCAGCAGGGAGAGGTTGTCCATGACGTAATTGGGCAAGCGCCAAGCACGGCCAGCGGTGGCGCGAACGTCCAGTTGAGGAGTGAGGGCGTATTTGAGGTGCGCGCGTGGGGCTAACTGTGCGCCTGCAAGGTTGTGTTGGTCAAAGCGCGTACCTACAACCGCCGACAGGCGGTTGCCCGAGTAGGTATACTCGGCAAATACGCCCGGCACCCATTCTGTGCGCTCATTGCCCAGGGTCATGAGCCCATTGGGCTGCGCGGCAAACTGCCCAATTTGCAGGCCCAAAAAACTGGCACCTACCTTGATTTTGTGGTCGGCCGTGCCGATGATATCATCGTAAATGGCATTCAGATACAGTCTTCTTTCTTTGCCATCAAAAGTGCGCAGGCCATAAAAGCCTTTTAGGTCTTGAAATTTGACGTTGGCAATAAGGCCCAAGCTTTGGCCTGGCTTTTTGCCAAAAAATCCGGTTTTCGAAAAAGCGGAGAGGTGCTGACTTTGCAGCCCCATACCAAACCCAACGGGGTTTTGCTTGCTAAAACTCATTTGCCCGCCCGTTTTGTCGTCGGCGTAGGCTTGAATACCCAATTGCGCCTCCATGCGCGGGCCTTGGTAGCTGAAGCGCTGCAAGAGGTTAAAGGTATTGGACAGCACTTGATCCCTGAAACCATCATTGTTGTTGTCAATGTTTCCATAAACACCGGCGCCAGCAAGAAAAGTGCCCATGTGCCAGCGCTCGGAGAGCCGCTGGCCACTTTGCACATTGAGTTCTGTGCGCCCAAAGCGGTTCTGATACGCATTGAGATAGAGCAAAGGAAGGTCTTTGGGTTTTTTAAATTCTAAATTGACCAAGCCCGCCATAGACTCATAGCCATTCACCACAGAACCGGTTCCTTTGGTGATCTGAATAGACTCGAGCCAAGTGCCGGGTATGACGTTCATACCGAAAGTGCTTTCAAGGCCGCGCAAAAAAGGAATGTTTTCCATTTGCAGCTGTGTGTATACTGCATCTAAGCCCAAAAGTTGAATTTTTTTAGCGCCTGATATGGCATCGGCCATACTGACGTCTATGGTGGCATTTGTTTCGAAAGACTCCGACAAATTACAGCAGGCGGCCTTTCGAAATTCGGCACTTGTGAGCTCCTCGACGTGTAAGGTTTTCAATTTGGCAATGCCGTGGGCGTCTTTGCCGCCCTCTACGACGATTTCTCGGATCAACTGCCCCGAAACCAACACCACATGTAGCGCCGCAAAACGGTCTGAACGCGTCACCACCATTTGGTCTGAACGATAGCCCTTAGCGCTGAACAAGAGCGTATCGGGGCTTTGCTTGCCCAATAAAATTTCGAAGGTGCCGTCTTCATTGGAGTAAACGCTCGTACCTGCTCTGAGCAAAGTAATTTTGACGTTTTTCAGCGGGATGGTTTGTGTGGAATCTACACCCTGTACCACACCCCTAATCTGTGCTTGAAAATGGAAAACCCAAAAAAGGCTACCGAATAAATAAAAGTATTTCATGACATATAAATTGATAAGACAAAAGTTGAAATCAACTGAGGTCTTGTCAGATTTGCCAAGTTTGGTATAAAGTTTGAATTTGCCTACCGGAAAGCCATAGTGGAGGCGGCCGATGCTTTGGGAATTTAAAAGTCTGAGTAGTTGCAGCTGTAAGGGAAGGTGCCCATTCAAATTTTGGATTCAAAAATACCGGTAACTCCAAAGATTCAAAAGTAAACTGCTGCTGAGCAGAAGCAAGCTGATCTATATTGGTTTTTACCACCTCAAATTCATCCGAACAGCAGTCGTCTTTATTAATATGCGCCTCACCATTTTGATCTTGTTTGGCCTGACAACAAGGAGGTAGCTCATTTTTAGGCGCTGAATCTTCACATTCGTGATCAACCTTCACAAAAACCGAAGCGAACGCACCGTCCATTTCACAAAAATGCTTATGAATAGGAATACCGACTTGCAAAGCGAGTTGAAGGGCAATTAAAAACACGATTGCTAGTGATTTCACAATGTAAATTTACAAATAAAAAGTTACCTTTGCCACCAAATACGCAACCATGAGTGATCCAATTCAACACGAGTGTGGCATAGCCCTTTTAAGGCTCAAAAAACCACTGGAATACTACCTCGACAAATACGGATCAGTCTTATGGGGCCTCAACAAAATGCATTTGTTGATGGAAAAGCAACACAACCGAGGCCAAGACGGCGCTGGTGTTGCCAACATCAAACTAGACATGCAACCCGGAGAGCGCTACATCTCGCGTACCCGCTCCGTTCAAAAGAACCCAACCCAAGATATTTTCGACCAAATCAATGCCAAATTCAAGGCCGTTTACGACGAAAACCCAGCAGCGCTCAAAGACGTCGACTATCTTAAGCGCAATGTAGGCTTTACCGGCGAAGTCTTTTTAGGGCATCTGCGCTACGGTACCTACGGCCGCAATTCTATTGAAAGCTGCCATCCATTCTTGCGTCAAAGCAACTGGATGACCCGCAACCTTGTTGTGGCAGGTAATTTCAACCTCACCAACGTCGACGAACTCTTTGGCACGCTCGTCGAGCTCGGGCAGCATCCCAAAGAAAAATCCGATACCGTCACCGTCATGGAAAAAATCGGGCATTTTCTCGATGTCGAAAATGAAGAACTCTACGCACACTACAAAAGTCTTGGCTATGCCAAAGCTGATATTTACAGCCGCATCCAAGACGAAATCAAAATTGACCACATACTAAAGAAAGCCTCTGACCGCTGGGACGGCGGCTACGCCATGGCTGGCTTACTAGGCCACGGTGCTGCTTTTGTGCTCCGAGACCCTAGCGGTATTCGCCCTGCATTTTGGTACGAAGACGACGAAATTTGCGTGGTCGCTTCAGAGCGCCCAGTAATTCAAACGGCCTTCAACCTCAAAGTAGAAGACATCCAAGAACTCAAGCCAGGCCATGCCCTCATTATCGAAAAAAAGGGCCAAGTCAAAGAAATCGAAATCAATGCACCGCGCGAGCTCAAGCAGTGTTCTTTTGAACGCATTTATTTCTCGAGAGGCTCAGATGCAGACATCTATAAAGAACGCAAGGCGCTCGGTCGTTTAATCGTCAAGAATGTGCTAGATAGCATTGGCCACGACTACGACAACAGCGTGTTTTCTTTTATTCCGAACACCGCTGAAGTTTCTTTTTACGGGCTTATCAAAGGCCTAGAAGAAGCACTCAATGCAGCTAAAATCAAGCAAATTCAGGCGCTGGGCGCTGGTGCAAGCACAGATGCCATCGCCGAGGTGGTGAACCGACGCGCGCGCATCGAGAAAATCGCCATCAAAGACGCCAAGCTCCGCACGTTCATTACCCAAGACGACTCCCGCGACGACCTCGTTGCGCACGTCTACGACATCACTTACGGGTCTGTGCGCCGCGGCACCGACAACCTCATCGTGATCGACGACAGCATTGTGCGCGGCACCACCCTGCGCCAAAGTATTCTGCGCATTTTGGATCGATTGGGGCCTAAAAAAATTGTAGTCGTTTCTTCGGCACCCCAAATCCGCTACCCAGACTGCTACGGCATCGATATGGCCAAAATGGGAGACTTCATTGCTTTTGAGGCCGCCATTGCCCTGCTTCGAGAAACGGGCAAAGCGCAACTCATCGACGAAGTCTACAAAGCAGCGCTCGAACAAGTGCAATTGCCCAAAGAACAAGTAAAGAACGTAGTGCAGCGCATCTACGAACCATTTACCGATATAGAAATCTCTGCCAAAATTGCCCAAATGCTCACGCCTGTTGGCATGCAATCCGAAGTCGAAATCATATATCAAAGTGTAGAAAACTTACATCTTGCCTGCCCTAAGCACACCGGAGACTGGTACTTTACCGGCAACTACCCTACCCCTGGCGGCAATAAGGTCGTGAACAGAGCGTTCATCAATTGGATGGAAAAACGCAACGAGCGCGCTTATTGATAAACTTGTAATCTCAAAACCAAACTTTCAATTAACAAGTTTATCAAGTATTTTTACTTGCATATTGAATACCTTCTGGGTTATAGTCTCTTGGTATTTTTCTTGCTGCTCCATAAAGTACCTAAGGGCCATATCCAATTCTTTTGCACTCGAAATTTGCTGCGCAAAGCCCAAATCAAGGAATTGCTTTGCTTCGGGGAACTTCTGGTGCTTGGGGCCAAACAACACGGGCAAACCGTAAGCCAATGGCTCTAATATGTTGTGCAGACTTCCGCTAAAACCACCGCCCACAAATGCCACGCTACCGTATTGATAAGCCGAACTGAGTTGCCCAATTGTATCGAGGATCATGATTTTTGCCGTTGGGCTAAAAGACGCAGGGTTCTTTTCTACTTGAGAATACCACAAGGCCTCCGGGAATTGTGCTTTCAATGTATCGAGATGCGCCCGCGATACATCATGTGGTGCAATTAACAGATGAAGATCGGTCTGCAATTGAGCCACCAAATTTTCTTCTTGCGGCCAACTACTTCCTAAAATCAAGAGCTGGCTTCCTTTACAAAAGCGTTCTATGATCATATTTCTTGGCGCATTTTGCTTGGCTTCCAAAACCCGATTCCAGCGTAAATCTCCTAAAACTTCGATTTGTTGTGCCGCAATACCCACACCTTTGAGTAGCTCTTGAGTAGCCATATTTTGAACCCCAAAATAGGCAACACGTTGCAATGCCTTTCTAAAAAAGCCACCATACCACTTGAAATACACTTGCGAAAGGCGCAAAATGGTATTGACAGCATAGATTTCAAGCTTGGCCTTTTGCGCTGTTCGCAACAAATTGGGCCAAAATTCATATTTCAGTAAGTAAAGCCGGTCTGCAGCAACAGCCTGCACCAAACGCCTCATAGTAGAAGGTAAATCTGCTGGCAGATAAAACACCGCGTGCGGTACAAAACCGCGCTTGTGAAAATGTTGCATCCCGGAGGGCGAATAAAAACTCACGACAATCTCTACCTTAGGGTCAGTAGCTACACAAGCGGCTATCAAAGGAAGCGCCATGTCGTACTCTCCTAAAGACGCACAGTGGAACCAGTATCTTTTGTCGGAGGTTCGGGGAAGCTTCTTTAGGATTTCAAATGTTTCTTTCCTTCCATTGACCAAGAGCGCAGCTTTTGGGTGCCATAACGCTGCCAATTTCAAAAGTAATTGGTAACAAAAGATGGAAAGGGAATAGAAAAGTCTCATCAATTATAATAATACTCTCGGGGCTCGGCAGAATAAAACGGAATGTACCAACCTACTCTAAAACCTGTTTGGAGGTCGAGGCGGCGGGCTGTGGAGACAGGGATGTCGGGTTGGTCAAAATTGATGGTGCGGCGGTTGTAGGTAAAGCCTTGCTGAAAATAGAGCCCTGCGTAGAGACTGACAGCGCCGCGGTTGTTCAAAAAAGAGTAGCCCACAAATTGCTGGGTATTGAGGCCTGTACTGAGGCGGTCATAGCCTTTTTTGTAATCGAGCTCGATTTGCGGTACTACGTTGTCATTGGTTTCTATGCGCAAGCGGTGCAGCACATAGCCGCCGCTCAGCTGCACTAAAATACCGCTATTTTGGTTGTTCTTGGATAGTGCAAATAGCTTTCCAATATACGCATTGACATGAACCCCTCGCGGGTACACCAATACAGACGCTGGCATGCCGAGGTCATTGGTGATGTTGCCAGCGTTGTCTACCAAATGATCAAAAATACCAGTGAGGCGCACGTTGTCTGAGAACCAAAAGTCCGACTCCAGGCCAAAGCTCCAGTTGCTCTTGAGCTTATAGCCTGCGGTGAGCCCTACCCTATTGAAATAGCCATAGCGCGCTGCCAAATCGCCACCGCTAAACGCACCACCGTAATGAATGCCTACTACGGGCAGCGCCACGGGCTCTGAACCCGATACCTGAGCGTGGCTGAAGTGGCAAAGAAAACAACTGCCCAATAGAAAAATACGTATAAACCTATTCATGCCATAAAAATAAGGAATTCAAATAGGAGAACCCTATCTAAAATCAAGGGGACTTTAAATTAACTGAAACATTAGGCAGAAAACAGCGTAAACGCCTTGGTATTTCTTACTTTCACCATCAAAACAACAAACAATGAAACAATTATTTACACTAGTAAGCATCGTTCTTTCTGCCAATGCTTTTGCGCAAGGCTGGAATATGCAGGCAGGCGTTGGTGGTCATCTTTGGAATATCTCTGAATCCGTAGGCTATGGCCTCAGTATTAATGCAGGTACAACCTATGACTTCAACAAAGTAGTAGGCGCTCGCCTAGACTTCAATTACGATATCGTAGGTGGAGAAAGAATCAAGCGTGCAGGCTTGCAAGCCAACTTCCACCTCTTACCAATTTTCTCTGAAGCGCCAAGTAAATTTGGCATCGATCTTCATGCCGGTTTGGGTTGGGCGAACAACAGCAACGCTATGTATGATGACGGCTATTACTTCCGTGGCGACGACGCCTGGAACCGCACTATTGGTCTTACGCCAACCATGCAATTGAACGAAAAATTAATGCTTACGCTTGATTTTACACTTAACAACAACACCAAAACCGACACACAACTGAAGAACTACGCTAACGCCATCGTGGGTGTGCGCAGATCTTTTTAAGTTCCCTTCGTCAGCTTTAGCTCCAACAAAAAAGCCGTGCTCAATAGAACACGGCTTTTTTGTTGAGCAATTAGGTTAATTAAACTTGTTTCTTTTTATCGGCTAATACCTTTCTCACCTCAATGATGCGGCGTAGGTCTCGTAAATACAAAGACAACACAATACCGATGCCGAGAAGGATACTTGCCACTACCCATTGTGGTGCGAGTACGCTCGTTTGCCACACCAAAAGCATAATGCCCACATTGAGCAGTACAATAACAAAAGTTGTTTTGGGGTGCTTCCAGCCGTGGTAGTCCATGAGGAGGTGGTGAATATGCGTGCGGTCTGGAGCAAATGGCGACTTCCCTTCAGCAGCCCTTGCAATGAAAATACGAATGGAGTCAAGCACGGGAATATACAACACGCCAATCAAGACATGCGGTAAGTTACTTGCCTGCATCGGCTGTACGTATTCGTTAAAGTTACTCGACATGATTTCAATGACTATAGCCGATAGCATAAAACCAATGAACATAGAGCCGGTGTCTCCCATAAAGATTTTTTTGTCTGTGCTGAGGTTGTAGCGCAAAAAGGCAACGAACATGCCTACAAAAGATACACAAACCATAAGTAAAGTATACTCTTGCCTAAAAAAATAAAATACGGCAAAAAAGCTAAAGAAAAAGGCAGCTAAAGAAGAAGACAAGCCGTCAATGCCGTCGATAAGATTAAAAGCATTGATAAAGAAGATCACTACTGCATAGGCCAAAGGGATAGAAATCCAGAGTGAGATATGGTGAATACCAAACCAACCCCAAAGTTCGGTGATTTGAAAATCAGCAGATAAAAACAACAAAGAGGTAGCCATTAACTGGCCAATTATTTTATTTCGGGCACCCACCCCAGTGAGGTCGTCTTTGAGGCCAATCATAAAAATGATGAGTGCGGCCGGAATCATGTAATAAGCGAGGCCGGAATTAAAAAACTGCTCTGCAAAAGAGAGCGCCATCACAAAAACAATGAAGAAAGAGATACCGCCAAAACTTGGCACCATGACCGAGTGTGAACTGCGGTCGTTGCGCTTCTCAAATAAGCGGCGCACCTTAACGACATTGCTAATAACAGGCGTCAGAAAGTAAGTGAGCACAAAGCCACCCGTGAAAAATAAAATCAGGACAAAAGTAAGATAAGGTGTCATGAACGTAAAAGAGAATTACTAATGCTAAGATGCAAAGACTGGGCAAAAGGTTGCCTCTGCGTAGGATATAATTTAAGAGAATTGCATGTTCTCCTATTTTGTGTCATCGAGTTCAATCTGCGCACCCCAATTTATGACCTTCATGCGCTTGTCTTTAGGGTGTTTGGATTCATGTAAAATCTGGTCGACGTCTACTGCAGTGAGTAGCGCAATTTTGGTGCGCAAGGCCTTTATGAAACTTTCTCGGCGTTTTTTGAGCGTTTCATATGAAAGTTCTTCTTCGTCAAATAAATCATTGAGCGCAGAGAGCTCTATACTTTGGTGTTTTTCGATGAGCAGTAAGCACTTCCATTCTATTTCTGAGAAGTCGTCTTTAAGAAGAATGGCGTTTCTACGCCTGAACCAATTGGTTTTGTGCACCCTTCGGATATAAAAAAGTAATAAAAACAGAACCAAATTAATGATAAGCGAAATCCAAAGATAGGTTTTGGTCGGAATCTCAATAAATGCCGATACCTTTTTGTAAAAATATTGTTCTCTCGGCTCTTGGCCATTGGTGAGTTGCTCGAGGGTCTGAATAGCAGCGGTAAAATTGGATTCGTTACTACCTCTTTTGAGCACTAAAAATTGCTGCTGGTTCGTGCTTGCGTAAATCTCAATAATATTCTGAAAATTGGGGTTGTGGTAGGTAAAAATCTTGTTTTTTTCTAGGCTGGTATGTACGAGGTCTTCTGCGCTGATAAACCAAGTAGATGGCAATATATTTAAGCTATTTGTTTGTCCAAAAAGACGCTTGTAAAAGGGGTTAATGTTGCCAAGTTGCTCCCAGGTTTGTTTTTTCAAGTCAAAAAGCCAGAGGTCGAGCAGGGCTTCTGTTCGGTAACCTCTTCTGCCATAACCGCCCCAAATATATAATTTTGAACCTATTTTTTGGTGCTGGGCACCTTCCCGAGAGCCGGGCCGCACATCAAAGTTTTTATTGATGCGCTCATACCATTCTCGCACCAACGGATCATAGTAAGTAACAAGATTTTTTGTTCTAAAATAGCCGTAGCCACCAAAGAAATGCACTTTGCCATTATAAGTAAAAACAGCAGCGTAGTATTGGTTTTTGTGGGCATAAGAGTTGTCTATGCGCCTTAGGGTGTCTTTGTACAACTGATACACAATACCGCAACCGCGCTCAATGAGGTACACATGTTGGGCGTCTGTGGCATGTGCAAGGTAGTTTGATTTGATTTTGGCCCAGGTTAACTCAGACTCCACAACAAGCGCCTGCTTGAACCAACGCTTTTGCCCAATAGAGTAACGCCAATAAGACGTGGAATCATCAAAAAGGTAAAAGCTGCGGTTGCCCGGATTGTAGCAAGTTAAAACGTGATCTGAAACCCGAATGCTCTTTTGTTTTTGTATTTGCTCTTGAGCAAAACCTATTGTGCCTAAGAGGCCAAAAGCCAAAAGCAATAAAAGGTTGTGTAGCGTTTGTTTGGAAAGTTTCATAAGCGTAGAAATGATGCGTTGCGCAGCTTGGCCATCCCAGCGCTCTGGAATGCGACCTTTTTTCCAGGCACCGGCAAACAAGCGCTGCAAGGCAGGCGCAATAGCTGCTGGATCGGTGCCAATGAGCTCGTTGGTGCCTTCTGTAATGGTTTCGGGCCTTTCGGTGTTGTCGCGCAGCGTCAGGCAGGGCACGCCCATTACGGTGGTTTCTTCGGTAATGCCGCCAGAGTCTGTAATAACGGCTTTGGCGCGTTCTACCAAATAATTGAATTCTAAGTAGCCAAGTGGTTCAATTGTATGTAAACCAGGATGCGCAATACCTAGATTTTCTAAAATCTTGGCCGTACGCGGATGCACCGGAAAAATAAGTGGCAAGCCGTTGGCATTGTTGATGATTTCAGCTAACAGTTCCTTTAATTTCTGTGCTTCATCGACATTGGCAGGGCGGTGCAAGGTCATGACGATATACTCTTTTTCTTTTAAGCCCAGCTGATCCCAAATTTCTGGCTTGCAAAATCGGGGGCGGTTTTTCAATAAGGTATCTATCATGGTGTTGCCTACAAAATAGATCTGCTCTGGGTTTACACCTGTGCGCTCGAGCTCAGCACCCGCGCTTCTGGTGGTGGTAAAAAAGTAATTGGTAATGGCGTCGGTCACGAGCCTATTGATTTCTTCTGGCATGCGCCAGTCATTGGAACGAATGCCCGCCTCCACATGCGCTACTTTCACGTGAAGCTTTTGGGCCACAATAGCACAGGCCATGGTTGAGGTGACGTCGCCAACCACCAAAACGAGGTCAGTAGGGTTGGCCAGTAACTCTTGCTCAAAGCGCACCATGATTTGTGCGGTTTGCTCGGCTTGGCTTCCGCCTCCGGCTTCTAAATTGGCATCGGGGGCCGGAATATTGAGTTGTGCAAAAAAGCTCCCCGACATTTTGTCGTCGTAGTGCTGGCCGGTGTGCACGAGGCGATATGCAATGGCTGCGCCTTCTGCTTTTGCAGCCTGCAGCGCGTGAATAATAGGCGCAATTTTCATGAAATTGGGCCTAGCCCCAGCAATGAGCGTGAGGTGAAAAACGTGTTTATCCAAGGTACTTATTCAATAAAAAAGTCGTAGAAGCATCGTGTGCTGCCACTTTTTTGGTTTCGATGTCTTCGAGGATGGTATTGGCCAGTTGCTTGCCCAATTCTACGCCCCATTGATCATAACTAAAAATATTCCAGATGATGCCCTGCACAAATAGCTTGTGTTCGTAGAGCGCCACCAAAGCACCCAAACTGGCTGGCGTGAGTTTCTCAATCAAGAGCGTGTTGGTAGGCTTGTTGCCCGTAAATACTTTAAACGGCGACAAACCAGGCGCTGCTGGGCGCCCCATGAGTAAGGCCTCCGTTTGGGCAAAGAAGTTAGACATCAGTTTGTCTTGGTGTTCTTGGTTGCCATACAAAGATTGCTTGAAACCAATGAAGTCAGTAGGGATCAGTTTGGTTCCTTGATGGATGAGCTGAAAGAAAGCATGCTGCGAGTTGGTACCAGGCTCTCCCCAAACGATGGTTCCGGTTTGGTAGTTTACTGGCTTGCCGTCGCGGCCTACGCGCTTGCCGTTGCTTTCCATGATGCCTTGCTGAAGGTAGGGCACTAATTTTTGCAAGTATTGGTTGTAGGGAATAATGGCTTCGGTTTCGGCACCATAAAAATTGTTGTACCAAATGCTGAGTAAGGCCAGAACCACAGGCATGTTTTGCTCGAAAGGCGTTGTTTTGAAATGCGTGTCCATGTCATGGGCACCCTTCAGTAGGTTTTCAAAGTGCGCGGGGCCCACTGCCAAACTGATAGACAAACCCACGGCACTCCATAAAGAGAAGCGCCCCCCTACCCAATCCCACATCGGGAAGATATTTTCTGGGGCAATGCCAAATGCTTGTACTTTTTCTAGGTTGGTCGATACCGCCACAAAGTGCTTCGCGACATCTTGCTGGCTGGCTGTTTGCAAGAACCAACTGCGAATGGTTTGCGCATTGGTCAGGGTTTCTTGCGTGGTAAAGGTTTTAGAAACAATGACAAAAAGGGTGGTTTCGGGGTCTACTAACTTCAGGATCTCTTGTACGTGGTCTCCGTCGATGTTCGAGACAAAGTGCACGTTCAACTGATTTTTATAATACTTGAGTGCCTCTACCATCATGGCGGGGCCTAAATCGGAGCCGCCAATGCCAATATTGACCACATCGGTGATGGCTTTGCCGGTAAAACCTTTGTGAGTACCTGAAATAATGCTTTGTGAAAACGCTGCAATTTTTGTGTTTACGGCCGCAATTTCGGGTAAGATATCTTTGCCATCGACCAAAATTGGCTCCGTTTGTTTGCTGCGCAATGCCGTATGCAGCACGGCTCTATTTTCAGTCTGATTGATGAGGCCACCTCCAAAATAGTGTTCAATAGCGCTTTTTAAATCTACTTCGCTTGCCAACTCTTGCAACAAAGCCATTGTTTCTTCCGAAACGATATTTTTAGAGTAATCGAGTAAGAAATCATGCCATTCGATATGGAATTTCTCTGTTCTGTGGGCATCAGCAGCAAATAAATCTTGCATTTGAGCGGTCTTCATTTGCTCAAAGTGCGCTTGCAACTTTTGCCAAGCAGCGGTTTGTGTGGGGTTAATTGTTGGGAGTGACATTAAAATTGAATCAATTTTACACCAGGTAGGTGCATTTAAATATTAACGTCCAAAATCGTCTTGGACCCGAATGATATCGTTTTCGTCTGAAGGTTGTGCGGCATCAGTATGCTGCCAAATTTCAGCGATAATTGCTTGTTTGTCTAGACCAATGAGGCGGTGGCGTTCGCCTTGTGCCAATTTGATGGTTTCGCCTACTTGATACACTACGAGCTCGCCTTCTTCATCTGTAGGGCTGCGCTTCACAGCCACTGGGCCTTCCACTACCTTCCAAATCTCTGCTCGGCGGTTGTGGTATTGCCAAGACAACCTTTGATTAGCCGCCACTAGCAAAATCTTGGGGCTCAGCTTCCCTCCAATGGTAAGTGTATTAACATCCAGGCCATCAAAAAAAGTATCGGCAAAAAGCTGCGCTTGTGTTTCATCGATGACATAAAACCCTCCCCACGGCCTTGTGAGGTCTGAGTCTATGACGTTGAAGGGTTGTAGTAAGGTTTCGACGTTGGGCATTGTTTGATATTTGAATTAAAACTTCACTTCAATATGCGTTGGATGCACATGCACGTGCTTGGCCTTTTGGTTGATGGTTACACTAATGCCATTGACGATGAGTGTGATGTCTTGCACCTTGGCTTTTGTTTTTTGAACCGGGTGCGCATCAATTTGTATATCATTGGCCATTGGTGGCTCAAGTGAAGGTTTTTGTACTGAAGGCTTGATGTTTTTGGCTTTCTGCAACTTTTGACCATTCTTCTTGAACTTCATGCGGTGGTAATTAACCGTCGGGACGGAGATGTTGA
>ERZ888423.2220-NODE-2220-length-14889-cov-25.382567_pt1 | contig 14889 bp, 11 predicted proteins | sample MGYA00520523_ERZ888423 | MGnify/ENA primary metagenome ERZ888423 (study PRJEB32303, sample SAMEA104408611) | aquatic metagenome | biome: Brackish water; feature: Pelagic; material: water | place: Baltic Sea | collected 2014-06-08T10:24:00 | depth 30,27 m ...
TTATAATAAAAATTTATATTCGTTACAAATAAACATTTTTAATTATAATATTGTGATTTATATGCATTATACGTAGGTGAATTATGAGTATATGCATTATAATTAAATTTTACACGTGGTCGTCTATATACAACTGTTTTAGTTGTTGATTTTGGCGTTTTAACTTGATGTATAATTAAAAAGAAAAATTATACATATAATTATCCCTATTTTGTTAATTTCCATTATAATATAATTTTAGATAAAATCTTCTAATTTATCATTTTTATATAAGAAGAGATAACATCCTGAATCTTTGCATTTAAGACGAATATCAATAGATGCCTTTGTAGGAATATTTGCAGATATTTTGCAATTTGCATCATCTAACAATTTTCTTAATTTTTCAGAATTAGAATCATCTAATTTGTGTATTTCATATATTTTGTCTAAAAGATCAACAAACTTGTTTCTGTTAGTATTTCCTATATTAGGATTAGATGAGGATGAGAAATGTTTCTTATATTTTACGATCCATTCATTTGCAATTGTTTCGATAATATTGCGCTTTTCTTTCACCTGATCACGAATATATAATTCTGGAACTGTTTGACTTTTGTTCAAATTTTTAAATATTTCAATTAAATCTCCTACAGTAGCATTAAAACGGATATTAACAATAATATATTGATTATATAACCAATTAGCATCATTTCCTGAACCAAAATCGGTTTGTTCTAACAAATTAAGTGGCTTTGAATTTTCTTCTTTAATTATTTTTAACGCAGTAATTCTATGAATTCCATCAATTACTTCAAATATTTCTTTTTTATTGTTAAAACTTAAATAAACCATTGTATCTACTGGTTTTCTAGAATTATAAATATATCGGGCGATATCTGGACAACGTACCATATCTGGAGGTCTATTATATTGCCAATTTTTAACTGTATCAACTAACAAATCATTAATAGTAATTTTATAAATGGAGTGATTATCATTGTAAGATAATAGTAATTCAGAACTTGCAAAATGATGTTTCATTATAATAGATATAATATTTGATGGAACAAATTCAGAATAAATATAAGGAGCGCGTGCAATTGTATAAAGACTCGTATTTAATGATTCTTCGACAATTTCTAATAAAATATGCGATTTATTTAACTTTTTCGTCCTCTTTGCAATTTCGGTCATTATAAAGACAATAGTATAAATATAATATTGTCTTTATATCTCTAAATTATTTTCATTTTTTTTATTTATATATACTTTGAGAAATTAATATCGCCTAATATGACGATAAGCCGATTGAGAACCACTATATTCATTTCCACCAAATGATCTATCATTGTAATTTCTATTGACTGCTTGATCCTTCTTAAAACGAATATAATCTGAACCATCATATACAAATTTTACATTACAAGTTGACGATGGGATATTTGGATCTACTTGAGTTGAACTCCAAAGCACAGATGGTTGACATGAGTTCGAAGTTGAACCAAATCTTTGCCTTAAACCATTAAGACCTGGTCTACTCTGATAGCTTTGACATGTGCCACCACATGAATAATTTTGACGACTTAGCAAATCCCCAGCATTATTTACTGCTCTAAAAGGAGTTGTTATTCTTTTTGGATTTGAACTACCAGAATAACTTGTTGTGTTCCACGCATCTCTTAACATAAATCGAGTACGAGCAAATTGCGATGCATTGTCATGATCTATTATTGGTTGAGGCATTAATCCAGGAAGTCCACCTCCTAATTTTGGTCCAGGACCATTATATGGATACCCAATTCCAGATACCAATGCCAATAAACTACCTAAACTTCCAGTTGTGAACCCAGAACTTCCCGTTGCAGATCTTCTACCACTTACACCAATACTATTAGTCATATTATATTATACTAGAATAAAAAAATAATAAAACATTCATTATATTTTATTTACTTAATATAATGTTTTACATTTATAATTTCAACACCATTTTCTCATTATCTAGATTTAGAAACAGAAATGTAGATGAAAAAGAATATGGATTTATATCAAAACTGTTTGAAACCCTTATTTACAACACAATTACATCTTAAAATATTCAAACATACAATTCATCAACCAATCCATATTTTATTGATTTTTTAGCATCTAACCACAAATCATGTTTCAATAATTTATTCAATTTCTTCGGAGTCAATACTGAATATTCAGTATAAATATCTGTTATTTTTTTCATTAGTTGTGTCAAATTCTTGTATTCGTCTATTATGGAATCCATCTTGCCCCAAATTTCACTTGATAGTTGGTGTATTAACATATATGCATTAGGTCTTATATATCTTTTTTTACAAACTAGGGATATTAATGTACCAGCAGATGCAGTAGCGCCTTCTATAATAGAATATACTGGAATTTTGCTACAATTAATAACATCAATGGCAGCAAAAGAAGAATATATATATCCACCATTCGAATAAATATGTAAATATATCGGAACTAAATCTATGCGCAATTTAAGAGCTAATATAATACAATATTCTTCCGCCTCTCTTAATAATATATTTAATTTTGAAATAGTATTTCGATCAATTTCTGCATAAAAATAAATGTGGTTGTTTTCTCTATAAATTTTGATATCATATTCTTCGTCTTCGTCTTCTTCTTTTTCTAAAGCTAAAGTCTTTCTAACTTTTGTTTCCATAATATTATTATTATATAGAAACATTTAACTTGTTATTTCCATTTTTATTTATTTATCTGTCATTATTCTTGGAACAACATTCATTGTTGTTAACTCTTGGAACAATAACTTGCACGCATAGGGAATCTCTACATATGCAAAATCTACGCGATTATCACAAGTGCGACAACAATGGATATGTAGTTCATCATTATATGAAGCAATAAGACCACACTTTTTGCATACATATACTTGATATTTATCTGATGCATCATACATTCTTCCTCTAGTAAACCTTGAAGCACCATGAGATACCATGCAATCGCGTTCCATCTCACCAAATCTTAACCCACCATCACGACTACGACCCTCGGCTGGTTGTCTAGTAAGATTTACCATTGGACCTATTGATCTGCTATGTTGCTTATCATTTACCATATGTTTCAAACGTTGATAAAACACCGGTCCCATAAATACACTACATTCTATTTGCTCTCCGGTTAATCCATTATACATCAATTCATTACCATTCGATTCATATCCTAATTCTAATAGTTTCTTTGAAATTGTATCTACATCTAGTTCACCAAAACTCGTTCCGTCGCCAAACAATCCTAATTGCACCAAAACCTTTCCTAACAATGTTTCTTTTAGTTGTCCAATTGTCATACGCGAAGGAATTGCATGAGGATTAATTATAATATCTGGTCTAATACCATCCCGAGTAAATGGCATATCTTCTTCAGGAATAATATTACCTACTGTACCTTTTTGTCCATGACGCGACGAAAACTTATCACCAATTACTGGTTTTCTTAATGATCTTAATCTTACTTTCGCAAAACTATACCCATCTCCATTTCTATCAATATAATTTTTATCAATATATGTCTCTTCGACTGTTCTATATTGTTTACTACCATCTTCATATTTTATTACTTTTGTATGATCGTTTCTATTCTCCTTGATAGGATTTACTTTTGCTATAATAATATCGCGATTCTCAATCAATGTATTTTCTGGAACAATACCCTTTGAATTTACCTTATTATAGTTACCAAATTTCATACCTTTGGTTTTTGTAGGATCTGGTTTACATCTAATTTCTTCATCCCCATTAATCTTTTGTTTATCTTCATCTTTTTCGGTATGAGTAATCGTAATTTGAAGCAATCCTCTATCAATTGATCCCTTATTTACAAGCAAAGAATCTTCTTGATTATAACCAGTATGTGTCATAATGGCTACATTAATATTGCAACCTGATGGATTTTCATTTAATTTAATTAAATTCATTACACGCGTATCTACCAAAGGTCTAGTCGAATAACTAAGAACATATGCAGTTTTATCCATTCTTTCACTAAAATTTGTTGCATAAATGCCCATTGCTTGTTTTGCCTGAGCGCATTGATAAGTGTTTCTCGGCGATTGATTGTGATCGGGATAAGGTATGCATGACGCTACAACCCCAAATATAGTTGATGGATGTATTTCACAGTGAGTAAATTTACTAGAATTATTTAAAATGTCTTTTGGTCTTGTAGCAATCATACTAAAATCTTGTTCTTCTGGATCAATATACTCAATAACGGAATTGTCTATTTTGCAGTCTAATAGTAAATCATCCCATAATAATTTATGTTCTTTAAGATCTGAAATTATTTTGTTTGTCAGAAGAATATTATTGTTCTTCACTCTTAGTATAGGTCGTGTAATTCTTCCACTATCATTGCATACTCTTATTTCTTGCAAACGATAGTTAAATATAATCGATGTATAAATATTGATAATTCCCTTATATTTCATCAATTTTAATCCAGTATATAATTCTTCAGGATGCAATGTAATACCTACCCAACACCCGTTAATAAATACTTTTACTTTATCATACATAAACCTAGGTGTTAATTCGTCATCGTCTATTTTTACAATATTAGGCATAATATAATCATATAATGAATTGCTATCAGAATGAATAGTAATGTGTGCCATATAGCTCATATTTTTTACAACACCAACTGAAGCACCTTCGGGAGTTTCTGCTGGACAAATAAATCCCCAAGAAGTATTATGTAATTTACGAGGTGGAACCAATTTTCCACTTTTATCCGTAGGTGTTGAAATTCTACGAAGATGACTCAAACTAGCAACATACGTCAATCTATTCAATACTTGTGCTACGCCTACTTTATTAGAATTTGTATGTTTAATACCGAAATCGCCAGTTGATAAAGCGCGTTTAAAACCATTTTCAATTGTATTCGATTTTATTATTTTATAAATATTTGTTAAATTAATAATATTTTGATAATCTTCTTTAGATTTCCAACTACCTGTTTTAATTTCTTTAATTACCTGTTTTTCCATATCTTTGACCAATTTGTTAAAATAGTTTCTAAACAAATTATTTAATGAAGTTCCTGTTAAATCTATACGTTTATTTAGATATGAATCTCTATCATCTCCCTTAATCCAGTCAAAGCTTACTTGTAATAACTTATTTGCCATATATCCAAGAAAGTAAATTTTTTGTTTGGTGGTTTGACAATGAGGAAACAAATCATTTTGTAATACTTCTAATGTGAATTGTCTTTTCTTAATAATACCTGTTTCCTTATCCATGTTCAACGGTGTATAACTTACATAATTTATAATATATCTAATTGAGTCTTCATAAGTCATATATTTGTTTGCTTCAATAATAGATGCTTGTAGATTTTCCAACATTGGTTCGTATTTATCTAATGAAATATCAAGTAAGATGTATTCACATATTTCTTTGTCGGTCAATACATTTAATGCTCTAAATAGAACAAACAATGGAATTGGTTGTTTAATTCGAGGGATTTGGATACAAATGGGCAATCCAAATCCATTATTTTTAGAACTAATCATCATATTAATTTGTTTTGGAGAAATACATTTATAATCAGGAACAGATTTAATTTCTGCTTTCCATGTATATTTTGAATCGTTTTTAGAAATATTAAAACAATAAACACGATTTTCAGCTGCCCGTTCTTGTCCTAAAACCGTTTTTTCTGATCCATTAATAATAAAATATCCTCCTGCATCGTATTTGCATTCTCCTGTGTGTTTATTATCAACATATTTATATTGATTTAAAACGCAAATATTTGATTTTAACATAATGGGCAATTTCCCTATTTGTATTTTGGGAAGTGTTTTATATAACGTCTTAACATTTTCTAATGATTCGCCGTCACGGATTATATATTTAATATTAATATCAATAGTCATAGCGGAAGAATATGTAAAATTTCTAAGACGTGCTTCTTGAGGAAACATAAGTTTAATAGCTCCATTATTTTCGTGAATTCGTGGACGATAAATATGAAAATTTTCAAATGTAACAAACATTTCAAGTGCGTATTTCCCACTCGTTATATCAAAATCTTCTTCAGATTTAATATGAACAGGATTAAACATTTCAATCGTTTTAATAATTTGGTAACCGACAAAATTATTATACGATTCTAATTGATGACGTACTAGTCTATCTAGATGCTGATCTTTAAAATATGCTTCAATAATAGTCCAAGGATCTTCAATATATTTATTATTTTCGATGGAAAAGTTTCCATCAGAATCATAACCATTAGCATTTGTATTCATTTTGTTATATGTAGGTGTGTTATATGTATTAATCATCCTTGGAGTTATTATATATATCAATTTTTTTTTAAGTAGTTTTTGAATATTATTTAGCAATTATTATGTAAATTATTTTTTTATGTATTTAAACGAAGACACATCAGAAATATATATTATTGGTAATTGATGAATAATTTCAATAACAAATTCTTATTTAAAAGTCGGGGAGGTTTTGGAAAACGGACATTTTAAAAATGTCCAAAAATGAAAACCTAAAACATTTTTTGAAAAATCATCGCAACTTTACAGTTTGTGACCATAATGATCTCAATATTGTTTTTCGGGTAGTTTTTTTGTTTCGATAAAAATTTGTATATTTTGAAAAAAAGTATTTAGGAACTTTTTAATGTTAACCAATAGTAGACAAATGGAAGACAAAAAAAGTTCAAAAAAGTTCAAGTGTTTTAATTGTGATTATTATACGTCACGAAAAAGTCAATGGAAAAGACATATTTTAACATCAAAACATGTAAAGACGACATTAGAGTTACATTTAGACGACAAAATAGTTCCACTACAATTATATAAATGTGTATGTGGAGTTGAATACAAGTGTCGTCAGGGGTTGTGGAAACATAAAAAAACATGCGAAGTAAAAATAGGTTCCAATGGAACAAACAATAAAGAAGAAACAGAACTAAAGATACTAACTAATCTAGTTAAAGATGTAATCAAACAAAATATAGATGTAATTAAACAAAATCAAGATCTAACTAACAAAATTGTAGATATTTGTAAGGGAGGAACAAACACTATATCACATAACAATGTTCATTCAAATAACAAAACATTTAACCTCCATTTTTTCTTAAATGAAACGTGTAAAGATGCAATGAATATATCAGATTTTGTTGAATCTATTAAATTTCAATTAAAAGATTTAGAACATATTGGCGAAGTTGGGTTTGTTAATGGAATATCAGATGTTGTTTTAGATAATTTAACAGAACTTAATACTAGACAAAGACCAATACACTGTTCTGATAATAAACGAGAAATATTATATATAAAAGATAATAATGAATGGATAAAAGATGATCAACCAAATTCAAAATTAACAAAGGTTATCAAAGAAATTGCACATAAAAATATGAAAATAATACCTGAATGGGTCAAACAAAATCCAGATTGCAATAATTATCAATCAAAGTATAATGATAAATATCTAAAAATTGTATCAAATTCAATGTCTGGTGGAACTGAATTGGAACAAAAAAATAATATCAATAAAATAATATCAAATGTAGCCAAGGAAGTAATAATTGATAAGAATAAATATCAATTAAAATGATATAAATAAATATTGATAGTTATATGAATGTTACATAATCGAAAGAAAAATGTTCATAAATTCAAATCATATACAGATATTCATAATTATAATAATTTTTTACTTGAATTAGATAAAAAACAATTATTAAAGAATAAAAATACGTATTTCGAAAATAATGAAGATGTGCATTTAAATACGAATACAAAAAAATCGGATATATTCGTAACCGAAAAAAACAATCAGAATACCAAAATAAATACAAATAATTTAAATAACCAAAAAATGGATAGACTAATGAAAACACTGGCAAGTTCAGTTGATACAAGTTATAAAGATGTCATTTTTAATAAATTATTACCCAAACTCTTAGCACTAGAAAATATAACCGATCCTAATTTATACGAACAACCAGAGTCAAATACTATAAAAGAATCGCCATTATTACATAGCCCTGTTAATGTAGAAAAAAAAACTATTACAAGCGATATAAATAATATTGGGGATTTATTGTCATTAATAGAAAAATATCCTATTTCAAAAAATGTAGAATACAATATAAATATGGAATCATTACATAAAATAAAAACTCCTTTAACAGAATTAAACAATATGATTGGAATGAACAGTTTAAAAGAAAATATAGTCGATCAGATTATTTTCTATATTCAAAATTTACACACGCTAAATTCGGATATTAAAGGTAATGATTTTATGCATACAGTAATTTATGGACCCCCTGGAACAGGTAAAACAGAGATAGCAAAAATAATTGGTTCCATTTTTTCAAAAATTGGTATATTAAACAAAGAAACCTTTAAAAAAGTAACAAGAGCGGATTTAGTAGCCGGATATCTTGGTCAAACATCATTAAAAACAAGAGAGGTAATAAAAAATAGTTTAGGTGGGGTTTTATTTATAGATGAAGCATATGCGTTAGGAAATGATGAAAAACAAGATAGCTTTTCAAAAGAATGTATAGATACTTTATGCGAAGCTTTAAGCGATCATAAAGATAATTTGATGGTAATAATTGCAGGATATGAAAGTGATTTAAATAATTGTTTTTTTAATTATAATCAAGGCTTAAATTCAAGATTTACCTGGAGATTTAAAATAGACGACTACAATGCAACTGATTTATATAAAATATTTTTGAAAAAGGTAAATGATAGTGGATGGTTCTTGGCGGAAAATTCAGAAATAGATGTAAAATGGTTTGAAAAGAACAAAAAAACGTTTAAATTTTATGGGAGAGATATAGAGACATTATTTGCAAAAACAAAAATAGCCCATAGTAAGAGAGTTTTTTGTTTAGATGTTTCTGTTAAAAAATATTTAACCATGAAAGATTTAGATAATGGCTTAGCCCTTTTTTTGAAAAACGAAGACTCTATATCAAAAGAAAAGGAATCTATCAATAAAATAATAAGCAGTATGTATATTTAATTATTGTGTTTTATTCGTAAAATTGTTTTTTTATTATATAACATATGTCAAATAAAAAAACAATTCAAATAAATCCTGAATTATTTAAAATGTCAAAAAATAAGACAAGAAAAACAAAAGAGAAAAAAGAATTAACGTTAAATCCAATAATATCTCCAAATAATCTTAAAAATAAATTGTTAAAAAGAATTAAAGATCATAAAACAGAAGAAACCAAAGGTAGAAAAGTAAATACTAGCGCAAGTATTAATACTTCTTCAAATATAACGCCATCCGAAAAAAGTTATACTGATGAATTTTATGGAGCTATGGATTATTTATCAGATTTAACAAAAAAACAAAAAACAACTCAAGCAAAACAAAGATTGATAAATACAAAAACATTGAAAAATCATCAAATTATAAGTAATCCAAATATATCATTAGACTTGCCTTTAGAATTACAAGAATCTGCAAATTCAACAATGTTTATTCCTGAAACAAATGATATACTTACTGTTAATTATAAATCAAATGAAGATGTTCCGTATGGTTGTTTAAAAGGAGGTCAAAAAAAAACATATAGAGAATGGAAAGAATTAATAAAACCATCAGATGTTGATATTCCAGATGTAATTAGACCACCTACACCGCCAAAAAAGAATATAGGTGTATTTTTACGAGGAGCAACATCTATAGAGAGTAACAAAAATGAGGAAAACATATCAAGAGAAGATCGATTAGAACAAATAAGGAATAAGTTAAGAAAAATTGAAGATCAAGATAATATAACAAACCGTAAATCATTAGAAGATTTTAGAAATATAGAAAAACAATTATCTACACCTTTACATATTACCTCATTAAAAGAATTAAGAGATATTGACGAAAAAGAGCCAAACCCACAAGAAATAGACAAATTAGTAAAACAGTATAATAATAAAGAGAGCGAAACTCCAAAAATATTTTTAAAAAAAACTGTAAGACGAAAATTTACATTGGGCAAATCAGATAAATTACGACGTGTATCTGTGTTAATAAATAATCGTCAAACACGAAAAAATGTGATTAATACTCAAAAAAAATTAAAAAAGACGCACATTACTGATATAAAAAAATATTTACGAGAACATGGTATAATAAAGATAGGAAGTACGTGTCCTCCTGACATTTTGAGAAAAACATTTGAATCCGCTGTATTATCGGGTGATATAACAAATACAAATAGAGAAACTTTATTACATAATTTTTTGGCAAATGATAAAGATTTGTGATTTTATTTTCTCATTTTACATAAATGAATAAAATAAGAAGTGATTTTCCTAAAGAGTTAAAAAATTTTTTCATAAATTTGCAAAATTATTTAGATACAGATTTATATTTTTATGGTTCAGTAAATAGATCAGATTATGTACATGGAAAAAGTGACATCGATGTTATAATTTTTACAGATAATGAGTATAGTACAATGTCAAAATTACAGCATTTTTTACAAGTAAAAAAAAACGCATTTGATAAAATAGTTTGGAAATTAGAAGGTAAAATGGTTTATGGTTATAAAATAAAGTGTGATAAACATACAAATTCTAAATGCGAAATAGCCATTTATAACAATGATTTTAAAAATATAATTGTATCAGAAATTAGTCAATATAATTCAATACCATTTCATATTGGAATACTGTTATTTATGTTGAAAACAATATATTATATTTTTCCAATAATATCATTAAAAACGTATTCAGCATATAAAAGAATTGTATTTAATAAAATTATGGTAGATAAAAAAGACTCTATATTTTTCTTAATGAAACAAGAAAACAATATAAGTTAATATTTTGTAGGGTTGATAATAATTGGAACTAACAAATGTTTTAAGCATTTGTATAAATTAGAAGTATAAATTAGTATTATTTAAAGGCATTTTAACATACATATTAATATGTCTTTAATTAAAGAATATTTGGAATTAACAACAAAATATTCAGAAGAATATGGTGAACTAACAATCATATTAATGCAAAATGGAGCATTTTTTGAAGTATATGGATTGAGAGATAGAAATGAAAATATTTATGGGTGTAGACTTTATGATTTTTCCAGAATATGTGATTTAAATATTGTGGAAAGAAATGTGACAATTGATGGCGTCCAGGTAGTTAACGCTGGGTTTAAAACACATTTAATAGAAAAATACATTAAAAAATTACAAGACAATGGATATACAATTATTGTATATGAAGAAGAGGGTGAGGATCCCATTAAAAAAAGTAAAATAAGGAATCAAACCGGAATATACTCGCCAGGAACATATTTTCATCCAGAATCAGACCCAGATCAAATAACGAACAATATTTGTTGTTTATGGATAGAAAATAATAAAAGTACACTAAAAAATAAATATACATCCAATATTTATATAGGGATAGGTCTTATCGATATTTTTACAGGAAATACAATTATAAATGAATATAGCAATGAATATATAAAAAATCCAACAACATTTGACGATTTAGAACGATTTATTTCTATTTATAATCCAAGCGAAACAATCATTGTAACGAATTTATTAAATGAGGATATAAATGATGTTGTTAGTTTCATTAATTTAAAAAGCAAATCATTGCATATTGTTAGTTTATTGGATAGTAAAACACTAACGAAAAACATTATCAGAGCACATAATTGTGAGAAACAAACATATCAAACAGAGTTACTAAGTAAATTTTATAAGTTCAACGATATTAATGCATTTATGAGCAATTTTTATGATAATGTTTATGCAACTCAAGCTTTTTGTTTTTTATTGGATTTTGTATATCAACACAATCCATATTTAATTCAAAATATATCAGAACCAATTCTAGAAAATAGTAGCAAAAAAATGATATTGGCAAATCATTCATTAAAACAGTTGAATATTATAGACGACGATAATTATAGGGGTAAATATTCTTCCGTATCAAAAATGTTAAACGAATGTTTAACTCCAATGGGAAAAAGAAAGTTTACAAACAATTTTTTAAATCCTGTAACAGATGTAGATTATTTACAAAAAGAATACAATATTACAGAAGCGTTATTGACTAATGATTTGCTAGATGAATATAAGGTAATTAAAATTATGTTAGTTCAAATAAAAGATATAAGTAAAATAATGCGACAAATAATTTTACAAAAGATTAGTCCAAAGTTAATATACCAATTGTATTCTTCTATAATGACATCAAAGATATTATATAATTTTGTTGTCGGTAATGAAAAAATAAACGAATATTTAAACGATAAATTACCAGATTTTGTTCATTTGATTGATAAATCGGACAATATAATTAATTATTTAAATGAAGTATTGATAATAGACGATTGTAAGGATATAGATAATATAACAAAAATAGAAAAAAGTTTTATAAAAAACGGTGTGGATCAAATATTGGACACAAAAATAAAGACATTAATGGATTCACAAGATGAATTAGAAGCTTGTCGTAGTTATTTAAGTTCATTAATATCAAATTATGAATCCTCGTCTAAAACAAAAAAAACAACGAAGAAAAAGGTTGAAGAAGATGACGATATTAAAGAATATGTAAATATTCACGAAACAGAAAAAAATAATTTTAGTTTATTAGCAACAGAACGAAGATGTAAAATTTTGGAAGAAATCATAAAAACGAATAAATGTGTTAGTTTAAAATATATTTCTAGTTTCTCTGGAGTGAAAACAGATTTTACGCTGTCATTAGAATTAGAGTATATTAAACAATCTCAATCAAAAAAAATGATAACGAATAGTCAAATTAATAGTCTTTGTAAAAATGTGGGATTAATTAAAGTAAAATTAATAGATACTGTATCAAATGTATTTCAAACAATTGTTAAAAAACTCCAAGATTATCAAAAGGACCTAGAAAGTATAAGTAGTTTTATAACATATATAGATTTAGTATATAGCAAAGCATTTATAGCAGCAAAATATAATTATTGTAAACCAGAAATATTAATACACGAATCAGGTAAATCGTTTGTAAACGCAACTGATTTAAGACATTGTTTGATAGAAAAAATTCAACAAGCGGAATTATATGTAGGGAATGATATTCATTTAGGATATAATAATGAACTCGATGGAATTTTATTATATGGAACAAACGCAGTTGGAAAAACGAGTTTTATTCGCGCGTTAGGAATTTCAGTAATTATGGCTCAGGCTGGATTATATGTACCTGCATCAAGTTATAATTTTTCTCCATATAAATCCATATTTACACGAATATTAGGAAATGATAATATATTTAAAGGATTGTCTACATTTGCTGTAGAAATGTCTGAATTGCGTACTATATTACGTTTAGCAGATAAAAATAGTTTAGTATTAGGGGATGAACTATGTTCTGGGACTGAGAGTATTAGCGCTGTTAGTATTTTTGTAGCTGGTATTCAAAAATTGGCGGTTATTAGTTGTTCGTTCATATTTGCTACACATTTACACGAAATAATATCATATGACGAAATAACAACACTACATAATGTCGGATTAAAACATATGAGTGTAATATATGACAAAGAACGCGACTGTTTAGTTTATAATCGCAAGTTGCAAGATGGTCCAGGTAATAATATGTATGGTCTTGAAGTTTGCAAATCGCTATCATTGCCTTCTGATTTCTTAGAAAATGCACATAATATTCGAATGAAATATCATCCTACATCAGGTAGTATATTAGAACAAAAAACGTCACGTTATAACACAAAACATATTACAGGAGGTATGTGTGAAAATTGCAAAATAAATCCTGCAATAGATGTTCATCATTTAATCTTTCAAAATGAAGCAGATGAAAAAGGAAGTATTCAAAAAAAAGGATTATTATTTAAAAAAAATGACAAGGCAAATCTAATGAATTTATGTGAAAAATGTCATTATGAAATACATAAAAGCAATAAAAAATATAAAAAAACCAAAACAACTAAAGGGTTCATATTAGATGAAACCATTTAACGTCGTCTATTTTTTTTAGTTCCAATACCAAAATTTCCAAAAAAATTTCGAGCTGTTTTTTGTAAATAAGAAACAGAACGTTCTCCTGTTTTAACAACTTTGGAACCAACATTTTCAATGTTATTTTTCACTTTCGGCATATATTTTTTGCTTGTGGATTTTGCAACAGAAACAGTTTTGTTGACGATATTATTAGAATTTCTTCGTTTTTTTGAAGATCGGTGTCTGCGACGATGAGCCATTTATAAAATATACGAATAAAATAAAATTGCTAAAGATTTTTAAATAATTATATAATATGAGCGAAATAGTAGTTTTTATAAAAGAAAATATAAAAGAAATAGGAATAATATCAATATTTGTATTATTTTTGTTAGTTTTAATAAATATAACAGGCGTGGATTTAAACGAACCTAAACCAGAATCAAAATTGGTACAACAAGTTACTGTCGAGACATTTGAAACGCCTAATGAAGAAATACCTAATGTAGAAACACCTATAGTAAGTTCGTCAGAAATATTTTGTGAAAGCTATTTAGGTAAATCGTCTGATTTAGAAAAAGGTTGTAATGAATTAACTGAAAGTAATTGTGGTCAGGTAAAATGTTGTGTATATGGGAATGATAAATGTGTAGCGGGAAATATCAATGGACCAATATATAAAACTGATAACGATGGCAAACTAATAACAATGGATTATTATTATTATTTAGGTAAGTGTCATGGTACAAACTGTCCTACATAATAAAAAATAGTATTATATATACGTTATCCTAATTTATAAATAGTTATATCCGAATCAGTTGACAATTGGTGTACTATTTCGTCATTTTTATAATCATTTAGATA
>ERZ888423.2222-NODE-2222-length-14876-cov-8.971055_pt1 | contig 14876 bp, 6 predicted proteins | sample MGYA00520523_ERZ888423 | MGnify/ENA primary metagenome ERZ888423 (study PRJEB32303, sample SAMEA104408611) | aquatic metagenome | biome: Brackish water; feature: Pelagic; material: water | place: Baltic Sea | collected 2014-06-08T10:24:00 | depth 30,27 m ...
TGTTCATACATCCGTTTGAATCTGTTACTGTGACCACATAGTCAATTACAGTTGCTGTATTTGGAGCCGCATAAGGATTCGATATTCCTGCATCGGATAATCCAGTAATAGGAGACCAAGAGTAGCTTATTAAGCCGGGCGTGGCATTCAGTTGAATGGAATCTCCTGCACATAAATAGCCCAAATCTTCTCCGGCATCAACATCTGGAATGGCATGAACGATGAGGGTCATCTCATCAGTGCCTGAACAGCCATTGTCAAGGCTTATAGTGACCGTATATGTAGTCGTGGTGTCAGGTGAGGCTGTAGGATTAGGAATGTCCCCATTGTTTAAGCTCTCTGCAGGACTCCATTCATACGTGTCTCCTCCGGTAGCATTCAGAACAATAGAAGATGCAATACATAGCTCTTCATCATCTCCTGCGTCAGGTGATGGTGTGGCTAAGAAGGTCAACATTACCTCATCTGCATTCAAACAACCATTAAAGTCTACTGTCCAAGTCAAGGTGATATCTCCTGGTATATCAGCTGTAATACCGCTTGTTCCAGAGAAGAGGTCATCTAGTGTATATCCTGCTGGCGAAACCCAAGTTCCAGTGCCAAGGTCAGTGCTGGCTTCTAAATCTATCATCAGTCCACAGACCTCTTGATCCTCCCCAGCATTAGCAGTAGGAATTTGATCAAAAATCACGGTGACCGAAGCTTGGTCTATACATCCATTTTCATTGTCCTCTGTCCAAGTCAATTGGAGTGCTCCATAGACATTAGTAGTTATGCCTGAGTTCGGGTCATTCACATCATCGAAAGTCACACCATTAGGTCCGGTCCATTGTCCTGTACCTGCAGAAGGAGTGGCAGCTAAAGAATAGCTATCACCACACACTTGATCATCAGAACCGGCATTTGCTAAAGGCTGCTCTACGAAGGTCAAGATGAGGTCATCTGAATCAGAGCAAGTTACATTCAGTTCTGTCCATGTAAGCGTGTATTCTCCGTATGCATCTGCAGTGATGTTAGCATTGGGATTATTCACATCACTGACTGTGATTCCAGGAGGGAAGTTCCATGTTCCAGTTCCAACAGAAACTACAGCCAACGCAGAATAGTCAAGCCCACATATGGCTTCATCTACACCTGCAATAGCTACTGGTTGATCAATAAAGGTTAGCTCTACTTGATCAGCATCTATACAGATACCACCATTCGTCTCCGTCCAAGTCAAGGTATAAGTTCCTTCAGTACTTGCTGTTGCTGCCCCATTTGGACTGGTTAAAGGGGATATTTGAATCTCCGAGGGGAAGGTCCATTGACCATTTCCTACGGATGGAATTGCGGTCAGGTTCATCACGCTTCCACAGAAAACACTGTCTATACCAGCATTAGCGATAGGTACTTCGAAAACAGATACCTGCACAGAATCAATGGCCTCGCATGAATTTCCGTCTATCATAACGACCGTATATGTTGTGCTTACATTTGGCATGGCCGTTGGGTCTGGTAGGCTTCCATCATCCAAGGTCACATCAGGGGTCCATGTATAGGAAACTCCTCCTGAAGCGGTCAATTGTGTAGTGCTTCCTTCGCAAATAGAAGGGTCACTAGATACTACAAGTATTGGAACATTGACTGTCACTTCAACACTATCTAGAGCTGAGCAATTAGCTGCACTGACGACAGTTACTTCATACATGCCACTGCTTATTGGATGAACCTGAGGATTAGCAGTATTCTGCCCAATAATAGTTGAGTTAGGCGTCCAGATATAAAAGCTACCGTCAGGGCCAGTAGGTGAACCTCCTATAGTAATGGTATCTCCGAGACATATTTCTTGAGCATTACCAGCGTCTATGCTTGGCAAGGGTAGGATAGGAATCTCCTTGTCAAATGGATCTCCTACACATCCGATTCCATTCGTAGAGGTAACTGAGATTTCTCCCACTCCCATTGGACCCCATTCAATATCAATCTCGTTTGTGCCTTGCCCATTGATAATCGTTCCTCCGCTCACTGTCCACACATAGTCTCCATTGGCAAAAAGATCAGTGCCATAGGTCTCTGTACTGAATTCACAAGCAGTATCTCCGCCATCTATGAAGCTGGATCCATTAAAGGGAATAACATTGATGGTATACACTACGTTAGCGCTCTTAGGAGGGCATCCATTGTCTGTCGCAGTTGCAGAGAAGAAATATGCATTATCTCTTCCTTGTTCACAGCTGGTAAACCAACAGAAATCCGCTTCCACCATTCCGTCTCCAACGAGCGGTGTGTTTATAGTAGCAGCTGGATCCACAAAGGCGACATCAAATACCTCACCAGCTGAAGTCATAATAAGACTGTCTCCGTTCTGATCTGATACGGTTACAGGGAAACAGATTTGCTCTCCTTCATTTACTTCAAATATAGTTTCTCCACTTCCGTTCGCTGTAATATTTGGTGGAGGATTAGGAGGACAATTAATTACGAGTATCTGAAGATCTCTTCGTGTAATGCCAATGAGGTTTCCATCACGGTATTCTCTAATCTCTACTGCGACAGCGTATTGACCACTGTTCTGAGCATAGTATTGGGTAAGACCGGTAGCTCCATTTATAAAGGCATAACTGCCTGTACCGAAGGGTTGATTCACATTATAACCACCTGAATAGGTCACCTGTGGAACTGGCCAATTCAATGGATTAGGATATCCAATGGCTCCTGGATTAGGGGTAACAGCTGAGCTGTATCCGCGCAGTGGTGCAATGAATGAGAACACAAGTAAGTCTCCGTCAGGATCTACTGCGGTGTTCAAGAATGTAGCAGTATCTCCAGCGCAGATGTATGGGGTAGGAGGTGCATTGAAGAAAGGTGAATTATTTACTACTAAAGGAGATGGTATATAAGTGGTAAATCCAACACCTTGCTGTTGCGGCAGATTCACTACTGCATCATTCCTGCAACAACGATCATAGAACAACCAATACCCACCAAAATTCAAGGGCAGATTCACGAAGGCTTCATAATACCCTTCACGTACACATACATCAGCAGCCACTGTGCAACTCGATGGTAATTCGGGCTGAATTTCTTCAACCGAAATCAATGGAACAACCAAGGAGGATGCCAATATCTTATTCGCATTAGGAGCGGCTAAGTCATTGATGTATATCCCAATGGGAATGGTCGCTTCAGGATCAGGAACGTTGGACGTAGGTCCACAGTCTGTATACGTAGTTGCAAAGATTCTGTAGCGATATGTTCCATCAGGATTTTGACCAAGATATTCATAACTCAAGCTTCCACCAATCAAATGGGTAGCATGTAACTCTTGGAATCCACATACGACTATGAGTAGGACGCAGAGTAGGTGTTGAAGTAGTTTCATCTGGGCGTGTTTCTTCTGTTTAGTCAATTATCGCTTTACGATAAACCTGACAGGAATCGTTGAATTTTCTGTGTCTAAAAGAAGGATGTAATTCCCTGCTTCCAAGAGTTCAAGTTCAATGATGCCTAATGTGTTCGTACTTGGTCTTAACACCACTCGACCTTGTAAGTCGATGACGCTCATGGCTTTAACTCCCAGTTCGCTGTAGTTCTCTATCTGAAGATAATCCGATGCTGGATTTGGTATAATTCCTACATGAATCTGCTCATATTCGAGCAATCCAACAGCTGAACATTCCCATGAAAGTAAGAATCCGCTGAAATTCGAGAAGAAATTGGAGGTTTGTCTCAGTGTAATCGTATTGCCTGTACTTGACACAGTTCCGCCATTAGGCGGTGTAGTTCCAGAATATTGGCCTATTAAAGGAGCGGTCAGATCTGGTCCATCATAGATGTAGAGATAATCGTTGCCCTGCTGAAAAGCGAAGCTGATAAAGCTTAAGGTTATGAGGTTCCCTGTAGTCGTTTCAATGGTTTGCAATCCATTCGAATTAGAAGAATAATTTCCATTGGGCCCTCCGTCATCAGCTAAGTATCCTTCACAGGAAGTCAAGTTAGGTAAACTACCATTCGTGGCCATTACAGCTGTATCACATACACCTTCGAAGTCTATTTCAATATATTCAAAGAAGGCGCTACTGTCTTGACCATTGTCATTTATGGCAACAAGTGAAACAGTAAATAACCCTTCAGTCAAATACGTGTAGGTAGGTTCGGTTTCAGTAGACATGCTTCCATCTCCGAAATACCACACGAATCCTGTGGAATTACTGCTAGATGCATTCATGAAATCTATTTCTCCATCGCAACTAAAAAGGGGTGCAGCGCTGAAATCAGCAGTAGGCAAAGTCAAGTCAGGTAAGATAATAATGGCATAATCCTCAGCTTGTCCGAATTGTTGATTCGCACATCCTGTAGTGTTGTTCCCTACAAAATCGGCAATCACTCTCATTCTCAAACGTGTATCAACCACTGGCACACTGCCTGGAATAAGTATAGTTCCAGCATGAGTGAATGCATTATTAGAGATAAAGACACGCTCTGCTATTCCAAAGGCTCCGTTATTGTCAAAGTCAATGAAAACGGCCACATCTTGAGGACTGTCTTCACCAGTATTGGATGAGAAACTGAAGCTAGTTCCTTCAGTAACGCTGATTTCAACGGCACAGCTGAAATCTTCATAGCCTACTGAAGCATTGGCTGATGCATTTATAGTTCCATTTAGATTTACGCTCAGTATTCCATATCCGCAGCAGAAGGCACTGGTCTGAACTGCACAAGCCGGAGTCAAGGCTTGTGATAGATCTACTATGATTGCAGAGGTCATTAGCGTATCATCATTTCCAAAGGAATTCTGCGCAGTTAATGTGACATCATAAGTTCCGCTCTCCGTATAGGTATGGCTAGGATGCTGAGTAGTGGAGAAACTTCCATCCCCGAACAACCAGAACCAAGAAGTAGGAACGTTCTCTGATTCATCACGGAACTGAACCATGCCATCGCATGAGAATTCGGGATCTAAAGTGAATGATGCTGTTGGAGCTTCAGTGTTAGAGACTATACGAATGCTGTAATCCTCAGCTTGACCACCAGTAAGATTAGCACAAGGACCTTGAGTTCCTATCAAATAGAAATCTCCTTGAATTCTCATGCGCAAAGTGCTGTCAGCCAGTGCATTTATGGAAGGGGTAAAGGTCACTGATCCGGTGCCGTTCACCTGCTGATTCATGAAACGTTCATTCAAGGTGAAGATTCCATCAGCATTATAGTCAATCCAAGCGGTGACTTGATTAATGCTTCCTCCACCCACAGCTACATTGAGTGTATAAGCGACTCCTTGATCCAAGGTGAAAAGTTCGCATGTGAAATCTTCATATTCTGAATTACCGGTACTAGAAGTATAGGTGTCCCCAGCCAATGAAACAGACAAAAGACCGAATCCTAAGGAAGGGTCTTGAGAAGTAGGCACACAGGACGCAGGCAAAGGAGTTATTCCTGATAATGCCACGGTTACTGCGTCATCAATAGCGACACTGTCAGCGCCATATGCATTAGACACCACTAAGGAAATAGTGTAAGTTCCATCAGATGTATAGGTATAAGAAGGGCTTTCTTCACTACTGGTACTCCCATCACCGAAATACCAAAGCCATGAATCGGGGATATTAGAGCTGTTATCCATCAAGCTAATATTTCCTGAACAGGCAGCAAAAGTTCCGATGGCAAAATCAGCAACCGGTGGAATTTCAGCTGATTCCCAGAGCAATCGAAGGTCAGGTCTGCCATTCACACCTGTTTCTGCATTCACATCATCGCAAGCTGAGTCATTGCTGTTATGATCGCTTTCCGAATAGCCCATGTCAGTTACTGCAGAGAATCTGATTAAGGTGCCGTTATTTCCTGGGCCACCGCCACCATTGGCGTTTTCATAGCAGGTTTCTACGATGAGGTCAGAGGTTCCGTTCCATAGGAATGGGGAACTGAATGAATGTACGTTGTATCCAGCAGTTAGTGAGTGAGTTGCTGACGGAACTACTTCTGTCAGACCGGTCTGAAATGTTATGTTCATAGGACCTGAAGCATTTCCAATACTCATTCTATATGCAGTAAGGGTAAAATTATTCCCAGGTGCTAATTGATCCACGAAGAATCCTAGACCAGAAATATAGCCTGTGCTCATTCCAGCATTTATCATTTCGGTTGCGAGAATTATGCTTTGGGATTTTTCCGTGCGCTGAAGAACACTATATGCTCCGTCTACCCCAAAATCTTGATTATCAAATGATCCTTGACCTAGGTCGAAAACACTTTGGGAATGAAGCCCTGTTCCTGCGAAAAATGCGCAAATGAATGCGAAGTAGAGTATTCTTATCATGTTTGGTTTGGTATCGTGAAATAGCCCTTAGAATAGCTCGTGAAAATAACTATTATGCTAGTTGAGCAGATAAAACTTTACGCACATAGATCGTAAACCTAGCTCTTGTAGTTCCTCTATTTAGTGCACCTGGACCTCGGTATCCTCTTTATGTTCAAGTTTCTTTAGGGCTCGATCATGTTCAATGGACAGAATATAGCGCACTCCTTTTTCAGTTTCATCCATTTCTATGACATTCCATATTACCAACCTGGCCAGCGTGTTCATAGCCTTTTTGTAGTGCTGCTTACTTATTTTGCAGTACTTATTGAAGGAAATTTCTCCATGCTCTTTTAAATACTTGAATAAAAGCTCTTCCTTGGAACCATACGTGAAATTCTGGCCTTTGATATTCTTCTTCATGTGCCAAATGCGAATGAGGACAGAGGAGGCTTTAAGGGTCATATCTCCCTTTCTGATATATGCCAATGCAGGCCCTGTTTCTTCTTTGACATAATGCTTTTCTTCAGACTTCTGTATGATGACTTCAAGAACATCCTTGCCTTCCACTTCATGAAGTTTACCCTGAAAGTTAACTTCAGGTGTGGAGAAAACCTGGGCTGCAGCTTCGACCATGTAAATTTCTTCCTGCGTATCTACACCCACTATCTTTCCATTGTCTTTAACCCCTACTAGTAATCTTCCACCATCTGTATTAGCGAAAGCACTGAGGGTTCGAGCGATTTTTCTGGAATCGTTCATCTCATATTTGAAATCCAATTCTTGATGCTCACCTTGAGCAATCAGACGGTAGATGTGGTCACGAGAATTCATGCGAATGGAAATGAAAAAAGGGCCACTTTTCAGCGGCCCTTCAAATATATCATTATGAGGTCAAATCAATGAACCACCAACATCTTATGACGGACAGAATATTGACCATCCTCGATTAAAACTTGATAGATTCCATCAGCCAGTCTTGCAGTGGAAATCCTGACAGTGGATGATGCATTCAGATTCACTTGCTCTGAACTTACCAGCTTGCCGATATTATCAAAAATCCTTAAGACTGAGCTTCCCATGCTGCCACGTAGCATGTTAATGTTCAATTCACCGTGATTCACGGGATTAGGATAAATCTGAAGACTTAAGCCATCTTGCTCTATTAATCCTGAAACAATGTCGATATCAAAGGCATTCAAAACATCATACAGCGTCATGGAGTTTCCAATGGTGTCAGTTGCCATAGTTAATCTTAAGTCAACATCAGCCAAGGAATTTTCACCTTCTATGACATCAAATACGAATCTATATGTGCTTGAATTAATCCATGAACTAGCTGTAGCATTGAATACAAGACTACTGTTAGGATTCTCAAGTGGGAAGTCAAGTACAGGCACATTGAGCGCCATTTCTTCACTGAAGTTCACTTCTATACTGAACATCTCTGTCCCTACATTGACATTGGAAATCAAATCAGGACTAATTACAAGGCCTGATACTGTGGGATTCTCTGTGTCAATGAAGAGGTCTAGATCACTGCTGTTAATCGTCAAGGCATTCCCATCAGCATCACTTCCGCTGGTCACCTGAACGTTGATGTTTTCTACAACTACACCTGCATCATTGATGAGGTAAGCAGCTGTGAGGCTGGTTGCAGAATTCCACACTTTATCTAACAGGTCTAGTGTACCGCCCAATGAACCACCCATGAATACTACTGTTGGAATATCATCCATGTCCATGTCTTCATCAAAGCTGAAGTCAACATTGAAAAGGGTCCCAGTTTGAGCATCACTAATTGAACTCTGATCAATGACAACAGCGCTCACTTGAGGATTTCTCATTTTAATGTCTAGCGCATCAGCAATTAGAAGGTCATCCATTGGATTTCCCGCCATGTCTGCAGCTCCACTTACTTGAAGGTCAACAGCGAGAAGGTCAGCATCTATATCGCTTACATCCAAACTGATGTTCAAGGTCATTGCATCTACCCATGTAACAGAAGCTACGCTCAACGCTGCACTCGCCTCCTCGACTGGGAAGCTAAGTGAAGGAATTGTCAACATATCCATAGCCTCATCGAAGATGATATCTAAACTCAGCATATCAGTTCCTTCTGACGCGTCAGTCAAGAGTGCATCTGAAAGCACTTCGCTGTCTACTAAAGGAGTGCGTGTATCTATGGATATTAGATTCATTTCAGCGTTGTTCGCCTGAATGTTTCCTGAACGGTCTTGCGCTGCTTCTACAGCGATATCAATGGCAGCAAGTTCTGCTGATTCATCGCTCAAGTCGAAGATGGCCACATAGGTGTCTAAATCTGTCCAAAGTCCAGATATGTTTTCATTGAGACCTGCAGCTGCTCCATCCTCTGCTGGGAAGCTAAGTTCTGGCATGAAAGCAGGATCCATTTCTTCATCATATACTAAAGTCACAGCCAATGCATCTAAACCAATGTCTGCTCTGTTCAATAAAAATACTGAAGGAGTAATAGAAGTCAACACAGGATCATGCAAGTCTATAGTGATTAGATCCACATTCTCTGACGTAATCATTGGGTTACCTGCTGCATCAAGTCCAGCACTGAACGTGACATCTAAGTCATATACTTGAGTGTCATCAGTGATGTCATATATAACTTGATACACAGTGTTGCTTAACCAAGAAGCACTGTTCAAGGTCAAGACTTCTGATAATGGATCTTCAACTGGAAACGTTATGGTGACAGAAGTTGCAGTATCCATATCTTCAGAGAACGTAAGTTCTACAGTTGCTTGTGCACTTGTTTCTGCGAAACTCATATCAACTATGGCAGGATTCTCTGTATCAATGAGTATAGCTCCTAATTGACCATAGTCCATTTGAAGTCCTCCTGAGATTCCGCGTGCTCCACTTAGATATACATCAAGTAGGCCAAGGTTTTCGTTAACGTCATTTACAGTATAGGTATATACGTAAGTTTGATTATTCGTCCAAGATGCTGAACTCAGAGTCAAGCTGCTCGAAGTAGGATCTAGAGGGCTGAAATTCAACTGAGGCAAATAGTTCATATTCATCTCTTTATTGAACTGCACGGTCATGGTCAAACTACTTGCGTCATCAGAATCATTAAGCGCATTATCAGAGACAATTAAGCTTTGCACAACAGGTCTTCCTCCAGTGAAGAGGGTGTTTGCATGAACTAGTGCATCCATTCCTATCTGATATCCCATCTTTCTCCCTCTGATGTCATCTTGAGGCGGGTGAATTCCCCCCCAAATTCTAGAAAGACTGCACTGATCGGCTGCGTCTCTGTATGTAGCCCATTCAAGCTCCATCTGGACACTTGGGCCTTCTTCGAAGACCAAGAAATCATTTTGAGGAGTATTAAAAACTCCCATTCCACCAGGGAAATACTCATCCCCTGTAATATCAGTCATCACTTCTGCAGCTGCTCTGGAGAATGTAGAGTGACCAGAAACATAGCCACCGAAATTCGGGCTGACAAATGAAGGTCTTTGATAAGGCCACCAATTTTCGGCTAATTTCCAACCCACACCTAAGGTGATAGGTACATAATTAGCCCCATCGATACAAGGGTCGCTATTATCATCAATGATAGGTCCTAACCAACACTTCAACTTTATTTTACCTACATTTTCATCATTGTCGCCAGCTAATGGATCGCCCACATTGACTAATTCTATATAACCCGGATATAAGTGTATTCCTCCCGGATGATAGTTAAGTAAATTAGAATCTGATGCCTGCCCAAGATCTGATAATGCTCTAATTGCAGAAACTGGACGTAAATAATCGTAGTATCCTTTGGCACCCCATGTACTCACAGCACAATCATGAAGTGCTCCTCCTAAGGTTAAATAAGCCTTTACATCATATTCAAGATGGGAAAGTGCTGTTCCTGTTCCTTCCCACTGCCATGTGAAGGCAGGATAATCGCTTACTGCATTATAGATGCTAAACCAGTGACCCGGAGGCGTTTCACTGCTCGGGCCATCAGCCCAGAATTCAGCTAGAATCCTCACATAATCACCACGTGGAACCATTTGAGGACTATACGGCATGCCCGTAGAAGGGTTAATGGCATGGCCTGGATTAGGCGTTCCACCATTGAACATGTCGTAGAATGACAAGTAGTCATCATGCCCTTGAGGCCAGTTATTATGGTCGAAGTTTCCTCGGCTAGCAGGTGAAATATCCCACATTACACCATCGTTGGCGTCCAAGTGAGAAGACCATATGGCTACCATCTCAAATCCTGTCTGATAATCAATGGTTTCGCCATCACCTTCCATCGAATGCAATGGTGGTGGTCCTGGATCATGATACACAGGCCAGTTATTTCCATCACGCGTATGCAATGTCTTTACAGAGTCGGCTAGAGCAAATCCCACAACATTTCCCCATTCTGGGCCTAAGAAAGGAGGCGTATACGGGAAGGGCTGACATGCTTGATCATAAAACAATGGAACACTGATGGGCTGCCATCTGTTCAAATCAGTGATGTTGGGGTTACCTACAGAGTCCAAGACCATGAAAATACTCTCGTTCACGGGCTGGTAATATTGATTTGCGTAGCTGTTCTGCTGATTTGCGCCATCTTGATAACCCGCTGCAATCAATTGCTGTCCTATATAATTCCCTAAAGCTGCAGGTCCCTGGTTCACATAATCTGTATTTGTGAATGATACAGGATATCCTCTCCCAGCCATCATGCTGTCCAATGTCATGAAGGTATTCGCTTGTCCTGGTGATCCTTGGTAGCGATTTCTTAGAATACGGTATGCTGCGTAACACACAGCTTGTTTGCGTGCTGCTTCAATGTCAGTAGGCAAAGTAATGCCGTTATATACGCAGTTATAGGCACCCAAACTCTTTCCTAGGAAGAAAGGCTCTGCAGTGTCGTCATAAGCCGCCCATGCGTCATACATGGCTACTGAAAGATGGAACAGGTTTCTAGCATGTACGGTAGGACGAGCGATGTCTCTCCGAATGGCTTCTAGGTTGATTTCAGTCCATTGATGGGCTACACTGTGCTGCCCTATTGAAGATAACGAAGTAACGCTGACCACAGCCAGAATCAGAGAATAGTATATTTTTTTCATACTAATGAAGGTCTTTTACCCAATATATATAAGAATCAGATGCGATTTCGTTGCTTAAATATTCAGTCAGGGTATAGGTCAAAGGTAGAGATGAATGGGAAGAAAAGCACTACGCGAGCGCTAATTTTAACATGATCTTCATCAGGTTAAGATTTTGACTTTGCGATAATTGGACTTCTTAACGTGTTAATGAATAGGCTAGTCCCACGTAATAGCGTCTTCCCTGATTAGGAGCAAAGACATAGCTTGGATCAAAAGACAATGCTTGTGGGTTTTCAGGGCTTGCAATCACTTGACCCTGTGAATCGAATTGAACCTGTTGATCAAAAGGGTCGAAAGAACGGGCAATGCTATTAGCAGGAGGAGTGAAATTCAAAATATTCTTAATACCCGCATAGACTTCCAATCCATGCACTAATTTCTTACTCAGCTTAATATTCTGAATACTCCACCAAGGGGAGTGATCAGCTCGCTGATCCAATGTGCCTAATAAGGGGAGTTTCATTGGTCCGTAAAGATTACCAGTATAGTCTATGTTGATTAAGGCTTCAGGGAAGGAGTAAGAAATCTTCCAAACGACCGAATATTGTTCGGTAAGAACCGGAGTAAATCGCTCCGCATTTTCTTCAACATAAACATCTTGGGCTGTTATTCCAATTTGAGTGTCCAGTCCACTGGCCCATACGATATCAGTGGTCAAAGAAAGTCCTTGTGAAACAGAGTGTCCATGCAGATTCGCATAGATAATTTTATTAGGATCGGTCATGTAATCAGGAAAAATGCGTTGTGAGAAGCGCGTGTACCATGCCGAGGCGTCAAGACTAATAAAGGTTCCATTAGCACAGCGCCATTTTTTAACCAAATTCAAATTGCTATTCCAAGAACGTTCTGGTTTTAGTTCTTCGAGAAAAACAACCTCTCTCGCTCCTGTAAGTGCTGCGTGATCTTCAGTAAACACATTGGCTACCCTATAGCCATTTCCAATGCTCCAACGTATGATATTCAACCTATTGGCTGAGGTCCATTTTAAGTTTGTTCTTGGAGTGAAGATATTTCCATGAATACTGTTCACATCCCAGCGCATGCCAGTGAGGACAGTCCAATGTTCATTGAGGCTCCATTGGTCCTGAACGAAGATTCCTGGGAGATGGGTAATTGAAGGCTGGTCCTGCTCGTAACTTCCTGTAGCAAATGTGTCATCGTTATAGTATGTATACCTGTATGCAGTGCCCGCGAGGAGCTCGTGACGCTTTGCCCATTCCTTAGCCCAAGTTAATTGGGCAAAAGCGATATATTGATTTCCATTGAAAAGAGTAGTTCCATATGCGGCATCCTGCTGATGACCATTTGCACTGACGCTCAAAGTGAGATCCTTAACCCCAGGAATACCATAGCTTCCCATAAGTTCCCAGCGGTTCATGAAGATGCTCTCAGCATACCGCTCATTTCCTCCTCTAAAGGAGGGATTCCAGTTCATCTCGCCTCCCCAACGATCTTCCCAGATGTATCTGAAAGCCAATGAGAACGGTCGGTTTTCTCTTCGTTGGAAAAGCCATTTATTGAAGAGGCTCATCCTGTTTTGCAAAGTGATATCAGTGAACCCGTCCTGGTTTTTATCAAAGGGTCTATCGTAGAGAAAGTAATTCAATCCCATTATCGATTTCAGCTTTTTACCTGCCTTAAAAGAATAGGATAAATCTGTATTAATCTCTTGCCAAGAACTCAGCATCACATCTGCGTTGAAGGCTTGATGATCCTTGGGGTCTTTTGTAATGATATTAATCACGCCCCCTAAGGCTTCGGAGCCATATAAAGTGGAAGCTGGGCCTTTTACTATCTCTACACGCTCTATCAAAGATTGAGGAATTCCTGAAAGGCCATATACGGTTGAAAGTCCGCTAACTATAGGCATTCCATCCATAAGTACCATGGTATAGGGTCCTTCTAATCCATTGATGTGAATATCCCCCGTATTGCAGACATTACAATTGAGTTGTGGTCTTACTCCGTTTACATTCTGCAGACCTTCAAATAGGGATGGTGTGGGGTTGGCTGAGAAGAATTTAGCGGTATAGAGTTCAACAGGAACGGGACTACTAGATTTACTCATGGGCCTCAAAGTGCCTGTTATTACAACCTCTTCGAGCAGATTATCGCTGGATTCAAGTCGTACAGTAATGGCCTTGCTTGCTTGAGTGGTACTCAACTTCACATGAACTTGCTTAACCTCAAAACCTACAGAACTGAAAACGAGTATGTGCTCACCTATGGGAAGACCTTCTAGATTGAATCGTCCATTTTCATCAGTCATACAACCCTTAGAGCTGTTTAATAGGCCGACATTTACGTATAGAAGAGGGGCTTGACCATCATGAACGTACCCAGAAACACTGTTTGACTGGCCAAGTGCTGGAAGTGCCAAAACACTGAATAGTAGCCAGGTATATATTTTATTTGTCATGGTTTCGTCATGACAAAGATATAAAGTTAGGCTAGCCTAAGAAATAGTATTCGTCAAAAAAACCCAAGCCTCCAGAAATTGCCATCTGCACACTTGGGTTAGACTTCTTGATTGAATTGTCTTATTCCTCCCAATGAGAATAGCCTCCTTGAAGGTCATAGAGTTGTTTAAACCCTGCTTCAAATAGCTTATCACTGGCTTTACCTGAACGTCCTCCTGATTGACAGTAGATGAAGACAGGTCTGTCCTTATCTAATACACTCATTTGTTCCATAAAATCATTCTCATAGAAATCTATGTTCACTGCATCCTCAAGATGTCCTTCATTGAACTCTTCTGAAGTGCGAACATCTACAATCTGAGGATTGTGGGTCTTCCCGATAAGAGCTTTCCACTCTAGCTGTGTGACCAGCTGGTTTTGTGCATTGACATCTTCACTACCACAGGAAAACAATCCCATCATCACTACGCTCATAAAGAAACCGGTGATTTTCATGTTCATAGTGTTGGAGCATCAGTTGTAGCGCCTTGCCATTCAGAAAAACCGCCATTTAAATTGAATACGTTTTTGAATCCTTGGGTTTCCATAATCTGACATGCCTGTCCACTTCTTCCTCCGCTTCTACAATAGACGTAATAACCCCTTGTTTTATCCATTTCTGATATGCCAGCCATGAATGCATGTGCATCGAAAATATTGAGGAGTTTCGCTCCAGGAATAATGCCTTCCTCCCATTCTTCAGGAGTACGAACATCTATTATCACCGCATCATTCGTGGTCAAACCTGCAGCCCATTGTCCTTGATCTAAATCTGTCATTATGTAATTTCTCTATTCATGCACAAAGGAACTACTATTGATAGAATCCGAAGGTGAGTTCAGTCACTTATCTTTTCATCACAATCACACCAAATTCCCCAAGTGGCGTTATAGACATGGACTTTATTGGTTTCTCCTATAGAATCGATAACAGCATTCCCCTGATTCATCCATTCGAATATGCCGCCATAGAGGTTATGCACATCAGTAT
>ERZ888423.2223-NODE-2223-length-14873-cov-10.717033_pt1 | contig 14873 bp, 12 predicted proteins | sample MGYA00520523_ERZ888423 | MGnify/ENA primary metagenome ERZ888423 (study PRJEB32303, sample SAMEA104408611) | aquatic metagenome | biome: Brackish water; feature: Pelagic; material: water | place: Baltic Sea | collected 2014-06-08T10:24:00 | depth 30,27 m ...
TGCATATGACTCCTGCCTTCGTTCTACCCTGGCACATTCTGGCGCCGTCGGGCCGGCGCCTGAGTTCTCAATGAAAGCGCAGCGCCTTCTCACACCAGCTAATACCTAGGCATCGAACTCGTAATCCGACCGTCACGGGTTCACGTCCCGCCCCCCTGCTCTGGGAATTCGAGGTTTTGAGGTGTTTCTGGCTCGATCAGCTACTCTGGCGCGGAATAAAGCCAGTTTTGTCGCCTTCGTCCCATGCGCGTCGAGAGTTGCCAACAGGGGGGTAGAAATTGTTTTTCTTCAGCAGCGCGGCTAGGTGCATTGCGTTCCACGACATGAACACCGTGTTGCGGTTGGTGAAGTCATTCTCTGGTCCACCGCTACCTTTGTCCAAGTAGCTCAGCCCCGGTCCAATGGTGCCAACCCACCCCGCATCCGCCTGCGGGGCAATGGTGTATCCGATGTGTTGAAGACCGTATAGGTTTCCCATTGCGGCGTGCTTGACGCCATCTTCATTGCCGCTCAAAAGTGTGCAGCCGACTTTTCCGTAAAAGCTGTACTGGCCTTGCTCATTCAACAGTCCACTCATCGCGTAGAGCCGTTCCATCAGGATCCGCATCACTGAACTGTTCTCTCCCAGCCAGATGGGCCCAGCAAGACACAGATCGCTCTGCATCCCTGGGGGAACGACAAAATCAGCGAGTCGGAAGCTGTTGGTTTGAACTCCACGAGATTCCATCGTTCGGCGACTCAGGTCGATTAGTCCCTGGGTGTGCGAGAGCGTGGGGGATTTCTTGAGGGTGCAGTTGATGTACAGGGCTTTGAGTTCTGAATACTCCATATCCGACGGTAGCAGGGCGAACTTGGAGCCTGGGGGGGGGCATCCCCCCCCCGGGGCGAGAACCTCAAGGCCCGCTTTGCTGGCTGCGGAGCCTTCGCGCCTCTGGCATTAGTTCTCTTAGGTGCTCACCACTACACATCACATGCCAGCGTGGTCTTTGCTAAACCGTGCCTGTTTATCAACTTCAGCAACACCAGCTGAGTGCTTCTAAGACCAGCTAATAGAGGCGTAAACGACACAACCCATCTCCGTTATTCGATTGCTATTAATAAATCGAACGTTCCGGTTGATGTCCTACCGGTATGGCTAGTAGGGGTTGGCGATAAAGAGTTCCTGAGCGGGGAATCTTGTCAGAACCTGTGCACCATTATCGGTAATGACCACTTCTTCCTCGATACGTGCCGCAGAGACACCATCAGAAGCCGGGCAATACGTCTCCAGGGCGAACACCATTCCCGCTTGGATCTCCACCGGGTGCGTCATCGAGTTCAAACGGGAAATGATCGGGCGCTCATGCAGGCCAAGACCCAAACCGTGACCAAACTGCAAACCAAAAGCGTCCATCTCGTTCGCGAAACCAAACTCTTGAGCTTTCGGCCACAAAGCAGCAACCTCATCGGTGCCAACACCGGGGCGAACCTTAGCGATAGCTAAATCCATCCACTCCCGTGCCCTACGGTACGCATCATGCTGTGGCGGGGTGGAGCTTCCCACCGAGAACGTCCGGTAATAACACGTACGGTACCCATTGAACGAGTGAATAATGTCGAAGAATGCTTGATCACCCGGGCGAATAATCTTGTCCGAGAAATTATGTGGGTGAGGGTTACAACGCTCACCCGACACCGCGTTGATAGCCTCAACCTGGTCAGAACCCATCTCGTAGAGACGCTTTGCGGCTAAGGCCACAATCTCGTTTTCGCGAATACCCGGTTTGAGAACATCCACAATGTCTTGATACACACCATCGACCATCGCGGCAGCCTGCGAGAGCAACATAATCTCATCCACAGACTTAATCGCACGCGCATCGAGCATGTGCTGCTGAATATCCACAACCTTGAGGCCCTGTGCCTGCATCTCGAACAAGAACGCAGGCTCCACAATGTCCACACCGATCGGGTCGTTAACAACACCAGCATCGGTGAGCATGCCCTTAATCACGCTCACGGCTTCTTTCATCAACCCAACCTCGGGGTGGATAGCACCACGGAGGCCCAACATGCCCGCGTGAGAGTGACCCTCATGCAACCAGGGAGCAAAAAGCTTGTGGTGCTTCGAAGCAGACCCGAAATCCCACAAGTGGGGCTTACCATCGGGCATCAAAAGTGCATAACGCGACATCTTGTCACCCAACGCGCCACCAATCCAGGTTTGCGTGGTGTAGCGGATGTTATAAAAATCAAAAAGCAGAAAAGCCCCGCACTCGCTGGCCTCCAACGACTTCATGGCCCGGCCCAAGCGGTATTCACGCAAGCGGTGGAAATCCACCCGTGCTTCATAATCCACACCCATCGAACCATGCGCAGGAATCTGGCGGTTCGCAAAATCTAGAGCGGGGATAAGCGGTGCGGGGGTGAAATCGGAGGTCATCATTACTCTTTCGTATACTGGCCCGAACGCGGAACGGTGCTCAGGTGGTCTGGTTTAACTTTGTGCTGATGATATCCCTGCTGAACGCAAAACACAATCGATTGCAGGCTGGTTCACTTTTAGATTTTCCTATTTTAACCTCTGCGGCCGGGCGCTTTTTCGCGCCGGCCTTCTATGAAACCACACAGCCTTAGGCTATTAGCCTTGGGCCAAAAAATGGCGACGCTGAGTGGGGACTGCGATTGCCGTGAGCACTACGGTCAGCGCGGCGGCGATTCCAAACAGTGCCTCCGGGCCCCAGTTAGTCAAGATGTGGCTTGCTGCGAAGATGCCTGCGCCGTTACCCAAAAACATGAATCCGGCAAACAAGGACACTGCAGTTGCCCGCGCCATAGGAGTGACCGACGTGACCCACGTTTGCAGAGTGGGGTGCATGAGTACCCATCCTGCTCCCTGGAAGAGCACAGAAACGATGACGGTCATTTCACTCAAGTAAACGCCGAGAATAACGAACCCTAGGGTTGTGGCGATACCTCCGTAGAGCAGAAATCGGTGCGGTGGAACGCTGTTTGTTTTCTTCCTAACCAAAACCGAAGTTAGCAAGATCGCCACACCGTACGCTGCCGTGACCAGGCCCGCTACCGACGCTGAGGAGCCGTCTAGTTCGAGTGCGGCTGGAATCAGTGAGAAGGCCCCTAGTAAAATTCCTGCTTCGAAAAAGACCAGAAAAAACAGGAGCAACGCCCAACCATTTGTGAATACGTTCCGGTAGGCCTGGATCAGGCTTAGTCTGTCGGCGCCAGGTTTTGGATTGGGAAATTCACGGATGTACCAGGTCATGAGAAAACAAGCTGCGGCTGTTGCGATAAAAAACCCCTGCCAGCCAATGGTTGAGATGCCTATTCCGCCTATGGCAGTGCCAGTGGCTAGTCCCAGAGCGACACCTGTTTGCAGCTGGGTTATTGCGGATTGGCGCTTACCCCGGTCCTCAATGGCGTCCCCCAAGAAAATTACTGCAGCAGGAAAAACTCCTGCCATGACGCCACCCGCGGCCGCCCGGGAGGCAATAAAAAAGTCAATATCCATCGGGATAATGCTGACTAAGTCCGCAATTCCCGCAAGAACGAGAGCGAGCCGCAGTGTGGCGATCCTCCCAATTTGATCAGAAATGATGCCCCAAATGGGCTGAGCAAGTCCATAGGCTAGGTAGTAGGCGCTGGCGGAGAGGGTGATGGTTTGCAGATCGACCCGAAAGTCAGCGGCCATGCCAACGAGCATTGGAGCTACCACGGCGCGATCAAACGTCGCGACAAAGGCGGCGTATGGCAGAAACGCCACCATTTTTTCTGGAGACCATCTGGTCATCGTGCACGCCCGATCTTGTGACTATTTTGAAGGCGCATTCTGGATGCGCTGGCTGAACCTGTGGAGCACAACCGGGTTGATTGCGCCTTGTGGTGACACCAGTTCAAATTTTCTTGACGGCTTCTGTCTTGTCGATTTGGTCCGGTAGAACTGGAACTAGATTAGCGCGCTAGGTCGACCCGCCTGCAAACGATTACAACTAATTGGGATCTGTGCCGTCTCAGCTTGACAGGGGCTCCCCTTGGAGGAGTAGTGTGCTCTCAAGCTGTTCTCAGCTTCCCAAATGAAAGGAACCGTATGAGTAACATTGGAGTTACACGTTCGAGAGGTTTGCTATCGATTGCAACGATTGCAATTGCAGCTCTCTTCAGTACTGGTTGTGCTGCTACGGCTACGGCGCCAGAAGCGCCAGCGTCTGAAGAGGCAGCAGTGGAAAGCCCAATCAGAATCGGCATTTCTCTGCCCCTGACCGGCGATTTTTCTCAGCCTGGTGGGGCTGCGAAACTCGGTTACGAAGCATGGGTTGCCAACGTCAATGAGGCTGGTGGACTCCTGGGTCGCCAGGTTGAACTCGTCATTCTTGACGACGCGAGTAGTCAAGAACAGGTTGTCACTGACTACACCCGTCTCATCAGCGAAGAGAAAGTAGACCTACTTTTGGGCACGTTCTCGTCACTGCTTAACTATCCCGCTTCGGCTGTTGCTGAAAACAACGAGATGGTGTTGATTGCCCCAGCTGGTGGCTCACCGAAGATCTTTGAGCAGGAATTCAAGTACTACTTCTTTGCTCAGCAGGCCACCGCTCCTAACCAGGCAAATCCGTTTGTCGAGATGATTGCCAACCTTCCTGAGGACCAGAAGCCAAAGACAGCGGCTTATGCAATCCAGGATGACCCCTTCGCGGCGCCAGTGATTGCGTCGATGCAGGAGCAGCTTGAGGCCATGGGCATTGAGACTGTTTATTCAGAGATATACCCACCTGAGACAACCAACTTTCAGCCCATCGCGAGTGCCATTGCAAACGCGAAGCCTGATTTAATTGCTCAGGGTGCAGTCTTCGAGGATGGGGTCAACTTGTCCAAGAGCTTGCAGCAAGTGGGCTACTCACCGAAGATCTTCTTCCAAACTTCTGCCCCCAGTAACGGTGACCAGTACACCGATGGGGTCGGCATTGGTAACGAAGAGGGAATCTTCTACGCAGTGTCTTGGTCTGAAAAGGCCAACACGCCTGGCAATGCCGAGTTCCTCGCAACCTATGAGGCCTTGAACCCTGGAGCAGGTGTTCCTGCGGAAGACGCAGCTGACGCCTACGCCGCAGCTGAGGTGCTTGCTGCTGCAGTTGAGGGAACAGGTGGCTTAGACAACGTTGCAATCCAGGAATGGTTGCACTCCAACAGCGTCACCACCATCCTCGGTGGTCTCGCTTGGGATGAAATCGGACGCCCGCTTGGAGACTTCTTGCTGGCTCAGTGGCAGTCGGGAACAGTCGAGATTGTGGCCCCTTCGGGAGCTACCACTACCGACCAGCTCGTCATGCCGAAACCAGGCTGGAAGTAGCAGTAACTCGGGGGTTGTAAAAACCCTCACGTAGCAAGGGGGCGGTGGCCTCGAATTTTAGTCGAGGCCACCGCGCTCCCTGTACCAAAAATTTTTCCCATGGAACGAACAAGTTTTTCACTGACCAATAGACGGAGCCGTCATGTTGATTCTTCAAGTCCTCGTATACGCAGTGTTAATCGGGGGTATTTACGCACTTCTTGCGTCCGGCGTGACTCTGATTTTTGGGGTTCTTGACGTAGTCAACGTCGCTCAGGGAGCGTTCCTGGTGTTCAGCGCTCTTCTCACCTGGCAGATATGGACGTGGACCGGAATTGAGCCATTGTTGCTAATACCCGTCATGGGTGTGCTACTTGGAGCAATCGGGTGGGCGATCTATCGCGGGATGTTGGTTCGGGTGATTCCCCAGGGGCCGGGCATGACAGTTCTCCTGATGTTTGGTGTGGCGCTCACAATTGAAGGCATCTTGAATCTTGTCTTTGGGAATAAGTTCAAATCGGTAAGCCCTGATTACTTCACCGACTCGCTCAAGTTTGGCGGGCTTGTTTTCCCAATGCCTCAGCTACTTGCCGGAGGAATGGCCATTCTTGTCCTGTTGGGTTTGTATTCTTATCTTCGGTTGTCCTGGGCGGGCAAAGCTTTGCGGGCATCGTCCCAAAACGCTGATGGTGCCGCTCTGGTAGGGATTTCCGCTAAGAAGGCAGCGGGATATGCCTTTGCGATTGGTGCTGGTGTCGCCGGAGTGGGCGGTGTGCTCCTGGCCATCATGTACCCAATTTTCCCTGCAACACATTACGAGTGGATTGCACGCTTGCTTGGGGTTGTCGTTCTGGGAGGCTTTGGGAGTATTCCGGGTGCGGCTCTCGCCGCTCTATTGCTTGGAACAATGGAAGCTTTTGCCACGACGTTTATCCCTCAATGGGCTCCCATCTTCTTCTACGGAACAATTCTTCTCATTCTAGTTTTTAGACCACAGGGTTTGATGGGCGTGAAGACAAGGGAGGACGTAGCATGATCGAAAAAATGAAAAACCCCAAGGTGTTTGTGCCCTTGGGACTACTCCTACTGCTCGGCTTAGCCCCCTTTATTATTCCTGATAGCGAGTACGAGCAGACCGTCCTCATCGCATGCATGCTTCTCGCGATTATGGCATCTGGCTGGAATCTGATTAGCGGGTTGGCCGGCTATGTCTCACTGGGACACTCGGTGTATCTCGGGATTGGTATGTACACCGGAGCGATCCTCGGCCAAGCATGGGGAATCGCCCCGATGTACCTGATGCCCGTTGGTGGACTAGTGGCCGCGATCGTGGCGGCGTTGCTTGGAGCTATTGTCCTCAGGGCACGGTCTCACTCATTCGTGATTATTTCGATTGCCGCGCTGTGGACCATCCAGTTGCTTGCTCAGATTGCTAAGCCGATTACCGGTGGAGCCGATGGGCTTGTGATTCGGCCGCCTTCGTGGGCAAAGGAATTTGGCCCCACCCCGTACTTTTATATCTTCTTCGGGATTCTTTGTTTGACGATTTTACTCGCCCGTTTTGTCATGAACTCCCGTTTGGGAGCAGGGCTGGTCGCAATTCGCAACGATGAGGGGAAAGCGGCCGCCATAGGTATTAACACCACCTTGTATAAGATCACCGCATATTCCCTGAGCGCCATACCTTTTGGCGTTGCAGGAGCGGTTTATGGGCAGTACCTTTCGTTTGTAAACCCATTAGGCGCTTTCGGGATCCTTGCCAGCGTCACGCTGGTGCTCGCTGCGCTTTCTGGTGGACGTGGAACTCTCTGGGGGCCAGTAATCGGCGGTTTTATCATCGCGCTCGCCAACGAGTTTGCAACCGTGACCTCCAGCGGAGCCAGCGCGCGGGTTTTCATTTTGGGGATCATTTTGATTCTTGTCGTGATGTTTCTACCCGCTGGCCTGTTGCCAACGGTGAGTGAGAAATGGGCTAAACATCGCAATCGCAATGTCGCCGTCAAATTCATCGACCAAACCTCCATTGCCTCATCGACCTCAAGAGTTGACACTGCGGCCATTCAGTCCCGGGCTGTTATTGAGCAAATTGAGGGTAAAAACCTCCTCGAGGTGCATGACATCCGGAAGTCTTTCGGCGGCATCAAAGCAGTAGATGGCGTGAGCCTGGGTATCAAACGAGGCTCTATTACAGGGCTCATTGGCCCCAACGGCTCGGGTAAAACTACACTTTTCAACTGCATGACAGGTGTGTACACGCCAGATTCTGGTTCGGTATTGCTCGGCGGTGAAGATATCACCGGTCACAAAGTGTGGACCAGGGCTCACGGGGGGCTAGGGCGGACGTTCCAGATCACTCGTTTGTTCCGCTCGATGACAGTGCTGGACAACTTAGTCGCACCGCTCGAGCGAACCTCACCCAGAGAGATGGCTGCGGGCCGGTACTCGGGGGAGGAAGTTTCCCGGGCGCGAGAGGTTCTTGCCTTTATGGGTCTGCAGGAGTTCGAGAAACAAAAAGGCTCTGACCTGAGCTTCGGGCAGCAAAAACTGGTTGAGCTAGCTCAAGTGCTGATGCTGAGACCAAGCATTGTGCTACTAGATGAGCCCGCAAGCGGTATCAACCCGACACTAATCGGGAAGCTATCGGATGTGATTCGGAGTCTCAATGATCAGGGAACCACCTTCCTGATTGTGGAACACAACATTCCACTTGTCTTGAGTCTGTGCACTGAAGTCCACGTGTTATCGGGTGGCCGAGTCTTGACATCGGGGACACCGGAGGAAATCAGGAACGACCCGCAGGTGATAGAGGCATATCTCGGTCCGGATGCAAACTTGGAGGTACCAGTTGACTAAAGCATTAGAGCTAACAAACGTTGAGGCCGGGTACGGCGGGGGATTAGTTCTTCAAGGGCTTTCGCTTTCGCTTGATAAGGGAACTATCACCTGCATCGTCGGTCCCAATGGTGCGGGAAAGAGCACTGTGTTGCGAGTCATTAGTGGACTTCTTAAAGTCTCCTCGGGGACGGTTCAACTAGGTGACGTGTCGCTGGTGGGCAAAGGTCCTGCAGAAGTGTTGAAATTGGGGGTTGCCCAAGTTCCTCAAAGTAGCGCTCTATTCCCGGACATGACTGTTAAGGAAAATGTCCTTCTTGGTGGCTATACGATTCGAAAGGACCGCGCCCTGTTGGCCAAGCGAATCGCCCTGGTCGAAGAGATGATGCCCGTGGTAAAAGAAAAAGGCGGAGAAAAGGCAGGCAACCTTTCCGGTGGGCAGCGTCGCATGGTTGAAATCAGCCGTGCACTGATGTTAGACCCCGCCCTGGTCCTGATGGACGAGCCTTCTCTGGGCCTCGATCCAAAATCGGTGGCCAAGGTCTCTCAGGTGATTCGGGAGATGGCCGAATCAGGACGGACCGTCCTGCTGGTGGAACAAAACGTCCGACTTGGTATGAATCTTGCCACCCATGGAGTGGTGATGGAGCAAGGTAAGGATCGAATTTCGGGAGCTGCGGCAGGAATTGCCGATAACCCTGAGGTTGCTGCCATGTACCTGGGAAAGACCGTGTCAGCGAAAGGCAAGGCAGGCTCGAGCTAGGTTCTGATTGTTAGATCCGCACCAGTCCGGTGGGCAGCGAGTGGAGGTCCCGCGCTCCCGCTAGCTCAACGATGATTAGTTCGCCCGTTTGGACGCCCAGTTTGTGGTCAAGGGTGGTGACATTAGGTTGCACGACGATCGCCATCCCCTCTTCGAGGGTCATGGTTGGTGCGTGAACTGGGACCCTCGAGACCGAAGTAGCGATGGGCTCCAGGTATCCCATCCCGAAACCGTGGAATAGGTCATCAGTGGTGGTGTACCCGAGTTGCTCAATCCTGCCTGAAATTTCGATGAGCTCGGTCGCGGTTACTCCCGGCTTGATGGCGGCCTTGATTTTTTGCTTGCACTCCTCCGCCAGTTGCGAAAGGTCTCTTACTGCCTCACTCGGGTCAGACATGACGATCGTGCGCAAGATTTGACCTGGGTACTCCGGCACTGCAGCTGCACTCAGTTCGAAGGTGATCATCGAAGTTGGCGAAATTACCCGTCCCTCGGGGAATTGGCTGGGGACGTCACGGTCGGGGTCGGCCATATCTGTGATCGAGATGTAACAGATATGGTCTAGAGCTCCAGCCGCGGTGTAGGCCCCTTTCGCGGCGGCAAGAAGGTCCCAATCAGAAGCACCGACTCGGCAGGCATCAATCAACGCCCTGGCTCCAATATCTGACGCCCGCGCTCCCAATTCAAGGGCATGGATTTCCTCGCCAGACTTGATCAATCTTTGTTCGGCGTGTTCCTTGTCGAGCGCGACCAGAATAACGCCCCGCTCGGAGGCAAAGTGCCGCACCGGCGTTGGCACGGGACCGAGTGTGCCAACGCTGTCACCTGAGCTGAACGGGAGAAAGAGTTGATTGAGATAATCCCCAGCGATGTCGCGCACGGAGTCAACTTGTGCGCGACGTTTAGCGGCGGGAACGTGGTTGGGGAACGAGACCCACAAATGCAGCTCAGATTGCGTCAACAAAAATATTGCGCCCCTAGTGACCGGCCACTCGGTGAGGTACGTGACTGCTACTCCACTCTTGTTTTCCCCAAAGCCCAGAACCCCGGCGCAGCCCTTACCTTCGGCAATGTCGAGAACAGCGAGGCGACGTCGGTGCAATTCACCGCTTGAAAACTGTGGGTTCATCTCTATGATTTCCTCATTATGTAGGTTTCCCCAAAGTGGGGCGAGAACAGCCCGCTATACGGTTGTCCCATCACTCACAATGATAGTTGGCTGGGCTGAACATACGGCGGTCGTGATCGCCATGTGTCCATAGATCTGTTGGATATTCCGGATGATTTTCCAAGCCAGCTTTGCGCAAAGCGATTAGAATTGAGGTTCACTGCTATGGACAAGGGAGAGCGACAATGATGGCGAGCGATGAAGACTTTTTGGTGAAAGAAGCTACCGCGCACTGGGCTCCACGGTTCACAACTAACGGGGTGGCTGTTTCAGACTTTAATAAAATCACTGCCTCGGTCAAGCGTTGGGCTGATTGGGCCGACGCCTGGGTTGCTGCGGGAAGCATTCACCATGATTTGGGGCGCGAGGCTCTTGGTGAGGAACGTTTTTTGTCTGCAGGTCATCACCTCAGCACCGCCTCTGTCTACTACCATTTTGCCAAATTTGTTTTTGTCGATTACCCGGATGAGATGAAGGCCGCCCACGAACTGGCGGTATCAGCGCTGAACGCGGCGCTGCCACACCTGAACCCCGCCGGGCAACGGGTTGAGATTCCTTACCGAGAATCCACATTGCCAGCGGTCCTCAGATTGCCTGTGGGTGTCAGCAAAGCTCCGGTGGTGATCATGATTAGTGGACTTGACTCCACAAAAGAGGAGTTAAGAAGCACAGAGCAGCTCTTTCTCGACCGTGGAATGGCGACTCTAGCTTTAGATGGTCCTGGCCAGGGGGAGAGTGAATATCACTTTCCTATCGTCGCGGACTGGGAGCACGTGGGCACGGCAGTGGTGGATTGGATCGAGCAGCGCGAGCAACTTGACTCCGATGCGATTGGCGCCTGGGGTGTCTCTCTGGGTGGGTATTACGCCCCACGTATGGTTTCGGGAGAACCCAGAATCCGTGCGTGCGCAGCACTCGCTGGACCTTATGCGTGGGGGGATGTATGGGATCAGCTGCCTGAACTCACCCGACGTACCTTTACATTCCGCTCCCACCTTGCCAACCAAGACGACGCAAAAGAATATAGTCAATTGCTGACCTTGGAAGGCCGTACCGAGTCGATCCAGTGCCCACTGTTGATCGTTTTCGGCGCGATGGACCGGCTCATACCGAAAGATGGCGCCGAACGGCTTGCCCGCGAGACCGGTGGCACGTTGCTGATGCTTGAAGATGGCAACCATGGCTGTATGAACGTTGCGGCCAAGCACCGAAACAAAACAGCTGATTGGATGGCTGCAAAACTCGGAGTTCGGCTCCCCTCGGCGTGAGAAATTCTGAGAACACTCATGCCTGATTCTGTCGGCCTCAACTCGTGACGACCCCAGCCCGGTAAGAATAATAGTTAGGAATAATATGTCTGGTGTACTTTCTCCCGTTCCGGAGGACTTCTTAAGACGCAAGACCCTCACCGCAGAATCTGACGGCGCGATGAGAACAATCGTAGATTATGGCGAGTTCGGTATCGGGGTCACCGATGAGCCGATCGCGCACGGGGGCGGCAGCGCAGGCCCCTCTCCTCTTCAGGCCGTTTTAGGTGCTCTCTGCGGATGTGAAGCAGTGACGTTTCGTCGCACTTCCCAAGAGATGGCCTTTGAATATGAGCGGTTACAGTTCGAGGGAGCTTTCACCATCGATATTCGCGGGAGGATGGGGGACCGCGATGTGCGGCCACATTTTCAGACCGTGAAACTGCTCATTACGGTCGTAACGAGTCAATCGGAGGAGTCACTTGCCGCGGTCATCGAGGAGACTGAAGCCAGGTGCCCGGTGATGAACCTGTTAATTGATGCGGGTGTTACCGTCGACGTGAGATGGCAGCTGAAGCCGGGTCTGCCCGTCGAAGTCAACGCCTAGCCAGGGAATGGTAGGTCTAGATCTTTCATCATCACCATCGCAGCATTTCGTCCAGGGAAGCCAGTAATAGAACCACCCGGATGGGTTGTTCCGCCAGTTTGGTAAAGACCAGGTATTGGCATTTTGTGTGACGCCCATCCTGGCACCGGTCGAAGCGGCCCGCTAAATGCGGATGTCTTGTCGCCTCCGTGGGCCGCACCATTAATCATGTGCCGGTTGGCCCGCTCAATGTCGAGAGGGCTCTTCACAATTCTGTGCTCAATTGTGGACGCGTTCAGATTGGGAACGGCAGTCTGGATGTAGTCAATTATTCGATCGGCGTGCTGTTCTTTGGCATCGTCCCAGTTCTGGGCCCCATATGGTGCTACGTGGGAGGCTGGCACCAGAATTTTCACAGTCTGCTTGCCTTTGGGGGCGCGGGTAGGGTCCACCAGACTTGGGGTTGCCACTAGTGTCCAAGCTGAGCCGTCCACTGGTTTCTTGTCACGGATGTCTCTGAGCTGGGAGGCAACTTCGTTTGGCCATAGTCCGAGTCCGCTGCTAACTGCGGTGTCTGTCTCTTTCTTCCCAGCAAAAGTTGGTATCTCGTTCATCGCCAGAAATATGGCCAGCAAGGGGATGCCGATGTCATAGGTTTCGACACCGTAAATAAAATCCTCACCCCAGTTTTCTGCTGGGGCCATATCCACCAAATGCTTGACGTGAATAGTGGAGAGGACCCCTTCCTTACCGAAAAACTGTGAACCGTCCGTTGTGCTGAAGCCGACGCAGCGACCACCCTCTAGGACAAGTGAGTCAACTACCAGGTCACAAATAATTTCCCCACCATGTTCTTCGATAACTGAAACCAAAGCGTCTGTGAGCCTTCCTGAACCACCCAGTGGAATGGCCCAGCTTCGTTTCTGTCTCCCCGCCATAATCGAATACGGAAGGACACCTGTTCCTGGCATGTCGACCGAGCCAAAGGTTTGACAGGCCTCCCACAGGAGAAAGGCTTGGATGTGTTCTTCCTTGAATTCGTGCGTAATGACATCTAGCGCGCTCATTGCTCGACGCCTGCGCCAGGTACCACCGTTGGGGAGTTCGGCTAAAGCTTGATCAATGGGGGTGGCCCAACCAATGGGATTGTTATTTGACTGCGAAAAAGCGGGTTTCGCTCGGTCCCAGTCCTCCAGCATGAGCAAATAGCGGTCCGCATCAGAACGGCTAAATCGCGCAAATTCCTCATACGTCTTGTTTTTATCCAGGTACATAGCGACTTGCTCGCCGTCGGGCAGCGCTACGCGCGCAACAGGGTCGGGATCCACGTACGCCAAACCATGGTTTGCTATGAGGCCAAGTGAATCCTGCGAGATGACGGCATTGTCTTGAATGATGGTGTGGCCCGTGGAGCAACTATCCATGAAGTAACCGGGGATTAGTTCTTCAGTGGCGACACCCCCTCCAGGGATAGCTCGTGCGTCGACAACTACTACCTTTTTACCTGCTCTTGCCAGGTAGGCGGAGGCAATTAGGGCGTTGTGCCCTGCTCCCGCGACGACGATGTCTGCTTCACGAATTTGGGCCATTGCATGATTCTATACGGCTGTGACACCGAAGAAAAAGGAACTTTAGCCCGGAATTTGAGGCAAATTTATGGTCCTTGATGTTGCGATTGATGCCCCCGATTGACGCCGACTGCAACTAACATTGGGATTGTTGCAAAAAGATGATGTGGATAATACGCCAAGGCGATCTGGAGTGGTTTTCATGAGTCAGCAAGTCACGCTTGAAGATGTCGCGAAAGTTGTTGGGGTAAACAAGGCAACCGTCTCTCGGGCGCTCAATCCAAGCACCCGATCGATCGTTAATTCGCAAACGGCCAGTCGAATCATTCAGGCTGCAGAGGCCCTGGGGTACGTGCGAAATTTTACTGCCCGGAGCCTCAGGGTTCAAACGACGATGACCGTGGGCGTCGTCATACCCGACATTACCAACGCTATTTTCCCGCCGATGGTGCGAGGCATAGAGAACTATTTGTCTGAGCATGGCTACACGGTGCTTTTGGCCGATACGGATGAGTCTTCGGATGCTGAAGATTTAGCGATCACCTCTTTGCTGGAGAGGCGGGTGGACGGTTTTATCGTCGCTACGGGAACCGAGGAAGATCGGGCGGTTACGAAGCTTTTCAATCTAGGAACGCCGGTGGTCCTTGTCAACCGCGGAGCAGGTAAGGTTCCCTATCCACTGGTTACTGGGGATGACGCGGCAGGAATTCGCGCAGTTGTAGCGCACCTCAAGGATCTTGGCCATAGAGATATCGTCCATGTTGCCGGTCCTTCCAATTTTTCGACCACGAGAGCCAGGACCAAAGCCTTTCTTCGAGCCTGCCAGGATTCCGGGCTGAATGGGCGAGTCTTTGCTACAACTATGCTGAGAGCAAATGCCGGTGAAGTAGCAATGGACTCTTTGCTCGCTGAGGGCCGAGACTTTACTGCGGTAGTAGCTGCGACAGATCTACTCGCGTTGGGAGTGTTGAAATCCCTGCGCCGCCACGGCGTGGTTTGCCCAGAGGAAGTTTCGGTGGTTGGCTTCAACGACATGCCCTTTTCTGAGGAGTTCGGTCCTGGCCTCACGACTGTGAGAGTCCCATTGGCCGGAATGGGGGAGGAGGCCGCTCGCCTCCTCGTTCGCCGCCTCGGTGGTGAGGATTTAGCACCAAGCGTGCTCACTATGCCGGTTGCGTTGGTGGAAAGAAACTCAACTGCCCGTGGACCGCATTATGGTCAAGCGCGCTAGGCAGAAGCCACTCGCAAATTAGAGATTCTTCCGGATAGCGCGGCCCTGGACGTTGTGGGTGCTGTCTTCGTGGGAGCTTGTACTTGACATGTTCTCGAGCAAGTCTTACGCTAGGTGCAATCGATTGCTTAACATCGATAATTCAAGGTGACAAC
>ERZ888423.2224-NODE-2224-length-14871-cov-8.609274_pt1 | contig 14871 bp, 13 predicted proteins | sample MGYA00520523_ERZ888423 | MGnify/ENA primary metagenome ERZ888423 (study PRJEB32303, sample SAMEA104408611) | aquatic metagenome | biome: Brackish water; feature: Pelagic; material: water | place: Baltic Sea | collected 2014-06-08T10:24:00 | depth 30,27 m ...
GCTTCTGGAGTGTACATGGTACAACTTCAAGCACAAGATGGTCAAGCCATCAAGCGCTTAGTAAAAGAATAAATAAGATTAGATATATTCTTTAGAGAAAAGCCCGTTCATTTGAGCGGGCTTTTTTTATGCCGAAAAAAATAGACGATAATTTAAGACTCAAGCCAGTTGAGAATAATTTTGCGCCCAAGGGGAGTCAAAATACTTTCTGGATGAAATTGAATTCCGTGAATTGGATATATTTTGTGGCGTAACGCCATGATTTCATGATTCTCGTCCATCGCTGTACATTCTAATTCTTCAGGTAAATTCTCAGCGAGAACACTCCAAGAATGATACCGGGCCACATCGATTTTATCGGGGAGACCTCGGAATATTTCATGGTGTTTGTTTAAAATATTGATCGGTGTCGATACCCCGTGTGTAACTGTTTCTAAATTTTTTAAACGTCCACCAAAGAACAGGGCTAAGGCTTGATGTCCCAGACATACGCCTAATAGGGGTATAGATTTATGCCAAAGCTCAATTGCCTTGAGTAACTCTCCCGATTCATGGGGTAACCCTGGTCCTGGTGAAAGAACAACCTTGTCAAATAGATTGATGTTTATTTCCGAAACGCCAGTAGGTCTTTTGACTGTAATTTCGTGGTCATATGCTTCTAAATAGTGAACTAGATTGTAGACAAAACTATCCTGATTATCTATTACAAGTATGTTCATAGGTATGAGAGGGCCATTGCAATACGAATGTACGAATTAGCTCATTTCTTGGTCGGAAGAAATCAATAAAAAAACCCGCCATAGGCGGGCTTTATTAGGTAATAAATAGGTTCGAATTCTTACAATTCTAGTTTTGCACGAATTTCAAACATATCATTTATCGCTTTATCTCCTAAATCGTCGAAAAAACTGCCAGAACCGTAACGAATACCAAATTTTGTGCGATCAATGTTTAAGGCCGTTGTAACATAGTTTCCTTTAATAGACATGGTGAACGTAATTGGCTGAGTTTCGCCTTTAATGGTAATGTTTCCTGTGACTTGTTGGCTGCCATCATCGTTAGGCGTTGAACCAGTGATGTCAAGACTTGCGGTTGGATTTTGAGCTACGCCAAAAAAGTCGTCTGATTTCAAGTGGCCTTCAAGCTTAGCCTTATATTCTCCTTCTAGGTCTGTCACAACAATAGTACTCATGTCTACCTCGATACGACCACCTACGATGCGGTCTCCATCCATTTCTAGGTGGCTGTCTCCTAGTGTAATAATTCCTGAGTGCGTTCTTGTGACTTTACTCGCGGTCCAACTGACGGAGCTTGATTTCACTGGTTTAGGCTCACCCGGTGTAGAAGCCAACAGGCTTAAGGTCAGAAAGGTGCTCAAAATGAGCGATGAAGATTTAAATAACTTTTTCATAGTTTTTTAGAGTTTATGGTGTTAAAAATTATGCTCTAACTTTATCGAGAAGGATGTTGAGCTGACCCATTTCTTTTGTGGTTAAATTAGATAAAATTTCTTTTAAGGTTTGTTCTACCCCTAAATCTATTTCTAATAATTTTTCACGGCCCAAATCGGTTATATTAACTTCGATTTTGCGTCTATTTGAGGGGCAAATTCTTCGAGTAACCCAATTTTTAGCGATAAGTTTGTCAATGAGCCTGGTCGTATTGCTGCTGCGATCAATCATGCGCTCTTGAATCGTTGACAAATTAGCGGGCTGTCCCTTTTGGCCCCGTAAAATTCTCAGAATGTTGAAATGTGCTGAGGTGATGCCATACTGTTTGTATAAGGGTGCGCTGCGTTCTTCAATAAAACGTGATGTATACATGACATTGACCACTGTGCGGGCGACAGGGGAAAGAGGAGTGGAGTTCTTGATGCTTTTTTCTATACTCACTGTTGTTTCTACAATATTTGTAGGTACAAATGTAATGATAATTTTTGTTCGGAATGCGCTTTTTTCGTAAAAAAAATAAATCACAAGGAATTGATTTTGATTAAATTTAGCGCTTAATTCAGAGATTCATGATTGATTTAAACCAAACCGATTGGGCAATACAGTCCTCAGAAGACAGTAATGGCGTGATCATCGACGTGCGCACGGATATGGAGGTTGAGGAAGGCAAGATTCCCGGTGCGATTCAGTATAATATTCAGTACAGCAGCCAATTTATGGCTCAAATTAAATCGTTGGATCCTGAAAAGAACTACTATGTTTATTGTCGTTCTGGTGGGCGTAGTGTTCAGGCATGCATGCTAATGAATGCGGTTGGCATAAAGAACACGTATAATCTACTTGATGGAATCTCCGCCTGGACAGGAGATTTGGAATAAACTTAGTTTTTTTATCACTTAAGTGATAAAAAAAACACTGAAAATCGCGTTGTATAAGCCGCATTTATTCTCAGTGTTTTTGATTTAAAAGTGGAGCCGGGGAGAGTCGAACTCCCGTCCAAACGTGCCGTTGCCTGGCTTTCTACATGCTTAGTTTTCATTAGGTTTTTCGTTCAATTGCTGGCTGAAAACGGCCTGCTCAAGACTTATCTTCGATCAGATTTCGCAAAGTCATCAAAGCCCTGACTAAGCTAGGTTTACTTTTACGAAGCCACTTTATCGATTGCCGCAAACCAAGGCCTTCGGGTGACTTCCTGCTTGCCCGCCTTGCGGGCCGAGGCATATCCTACTCTAATTCAGATTATGCAGCTAGGGCGTAGTTATTCTCGCCGTTTAAAAAAGTATGAAACATGAGATTTACGAGCTATATCCCAGCGCTCGACATGCTTACCAACCAATGAAACCCGCTGTCAAAACCAGTCGGCCCCATGTTGAGGTTTAAAAAACCATATGGCTATGGATTTTTAACCTGGCAAAGATACGTGAAAAAGCTATCTTTGTAACAGCAATTTCAACCTTAACTAATTCATGTCATTGACCTTTGCACTGATCAAAGAGCGCAAATCGCCGCCCGATAAACGTGTCGTGCTTACTCCGGAGCAAGGCGTATTGTTTAAAAGCCAATTCCCGGAAGCTCGTTTAGTCGTAGAATCATCAGATATCAGAATTTTTTCTGATGAGCAATACCGCGCACTGGGAATTGAAGTTTTAGAGGATGTTTCTTTTGCCGATGTCTTTGTCGGGGTTAAAGAAGTTCCAATAGCTTCACTTATAGAAGAAAAAGCCTATTTGTTTTTCAGTCATACCATAAAAAAACAACCCTATAATCAAGGTCTTTTACAGGCGATTTGCACAAAAAAAATTGCCTTATACGACCATGAGACCTTTGTATCAGACTCGGGTAGTCGCTTAATTGGTTTTGGGCGATATGCAGGGATTGTAGGGGCCTATAATGGCTTTAGACTTTTTGGGCAAAAAATGAAAACTTTTGATTTGCCCAAAGTGGAGCATTTATACGATTATAATGCGGTTAAGGAAGCTTTGCAAAACGTTGTTTTACCTGAAAATTTTAAAACCCTGATCACCGGTAGAGGAAAGGTCGCCTTAGGCGCTAAGGAAATTATTGATCATTTAAAAATCAATCAAGTGTCACCTTCAGAATTGCTACAGGAGAAACAGCTAGGGCCAAGTTATGCTATGTTGGATCTAGAGGATTACAACAAGCATGGGGAAGGCAAGGATTTTGATCGGTCTGAATTTTACCAGTTTCCTGAGCGATATGCCGGTAATTTTGATCGGTTTACTCAGGTTATTGATATGTTTGTTGCGGGACACTTTTATGGTAGTGGGGCGCCTATCATTTTGACACGGGAGGCCCTTCGAGATCCTCGATGTCGTATTAAAGTCGTTGCTGATGTCTCTTGCGATATTGACGGGCCTGTAGCCTGTACCCTGAGACCATCGACCATAGCAGAGCCTTTTTATGGTTATCATGCGCAATCACATACTGAAGTAGATTTTAAGGAGGTAAATGCTGTTGGTGTAATGGCCGTAGATAACTTACCCTGTGAATTGCCAAGAGATGCCAGTCACGGATTTGGCGAGCAATTTTTAGCGCAAATCGCGCCTTCATTTTTTGATGGCGATGCTGGAGGGATCTTATCTAGAGCCCAAATCACGGACAGTATGGGGCGTCTAACACCACGATTTCAATATTTACAAAACTACGTAATGGGGCACTGAGTGCTGAATAAAATCGTCCTGTCGTACCAATCACGTTAGATCCGTGAATTTGTTCACGGTTTGACGAAGAGCCACTAATCTGCGCATGAGGCCTGCTAAATTTTTTAAATCAAGCATATTGGCGCCGTCGCTTTTGGCTTCTGCGGGATTAAAGTGCGTTTCAATAAATAAGCCGTCAACACCTGTGGCGATGCCTGCACGGGCAATGGTTTCAATCATTTCGGGTCGGCCACCAGTAACGCCAGCGCTTTGATTGGGTTGTTGAAGGCTATGGGTGACATCCAGCACGGTGGGCGCATAGGATTTCATCGTGGGTATCCCTCGAAAATCAACCACTAAATCCTGATAACCAAACATAGTTCCGCGGTCTGTAATCATAACCTGTGCGTTCCCCGATTCTTGAACTTTAGTCACGGCATGATGCATGCTTTCAGGACTCATGAATTGTCCTTTTTTTAAATTAACCACCTTGCCGGTTTGCGCCGCAGCAACAAGAAGATCGGTTTGGCGTACCAAAAAGGCAGGGATCTGTAACACATCAACATATTCAGCAGCCATTGCGGCATCACTTTCTTGATGAATGTCCGTAACTGTAGGAAGGTCGAATTGTTGGCCTACTGCTTTGAGGATACTCAAAGCTTCGTGATCACCTATCCCAGTAAAACTGTCTAAGCGGCTTCTATTGGCCTTTTTAAAACTTCCCTTAAAGATAAAGGGGATGGATAATTCTTCACTGATCGCAACAATAGACTCAGCAATGCGCATGGCCATATCATAACCTTCAATGGCACAAGGGCCCGCTAACAAGAAAAAGTTGTCGCTTTGGGTATGTTTTAATTTAGGAATCTTGGTCAAGTCCATAGTAAAATTTTTACGCCGTAAAGATACATTAAATATACCGCCACCTGAAGCAGAATTATCTAAGCTGGGCGTAAAATAAAATAGCTTCTCAATACTTTATTGGCTAAATAACAGTACTTTTGCGCCGCTTTTAACCCAGGATATGAATATTAAAAATATCGCCATCATTGCGCACGTTGACCATGGTAAGACTACTTTGGTTGACAAAATTTTACACCATTGTAGTCTATTTCAAGCCCATGAAAAAACTGGGGAATTGATTTTAGATAATAACGATTTGGAGCGTGAACGCGGAATCACCATCACGTCTAAAAACGTTTCGGTGGTCTATAAGGATACTAAAATTAATATTATTGACACTCCTGGTCACGCCGACTTTGGTGGAGAGGTGGAACGCGTACTCAATATGGCCGATGGCGTTTTACTTCTTGTCGATGCCTTTGAAGGCCCCATGCCTCAAACGCGTTTTGTGTTGCAAAAAGCAATCGCACTGGGTAAAAAACCTTGTGTTGTTGTCAATAAAGTGGATAAAGAAAACTGTACTCCAGACGAGGTTCATGAATCTGTTTTTGATTTAATGTTTGATTTGGGTGCTGAAGAATGGCAGCTAGACTTCCCGACAGTTTATGGCTCGGCGAAACAAAATTGGATGAGTTCGGATTGGAAAAAACCGACAGACTCTATTGAACCATTGTTAGACATGGTCCTTGAACATATTCCTTCACCTAAAATCGAGACTGGGACCCCACAAATGCTTATTACTTCCTTGGATTATTCATCCTTTACAGGGCGTATCGCTATTGGTCGTCTTCAGCGCGGTACTTTAAGCGAGTCGATGAATGTTTCGCTTATCAAGCGTGATGGATCTATTGTTAAAAGTCGTATTAAAGAGTTGTTTACTTTTGAAGGCTTGGGTCGTAAAAAAGTAAGTGAAGTAAGTGCTGGTGATATTTGTGCCGTGGTAGGACTTGAAGGTTTTGAAATTGGGGATTGTATCGGTGATATCGAACAGCCAGAGGCCCTGGCAACTATTGCTATTGACGAGCCGACCATGAGTATGTTGTTTACCATTAATGACTCTCCTTTTTTTGGAAAAGACGGTAAATTCGTGACTTCACGACACATTAAAGAACGTCTTAATCGCGAACTTGAAAAAAATCTTGCGCTTAGGGTGAAAGAAACAGATAGCGCGGATAAATTCATGGTTTTCGGTCGTGGAGTCTTGCATTTGTCTGTGTTGATTGAAACGATGCGACGCGAGGGTTATGAACTTCAAATTGGACAACCTCAAGTTATTATTAAGCAAATTGACGGGGTCTCATGTGAACCTGTTGAAGAGTTGACCATTGATTTACCCGAAGAAGTTAGCGGACGCGCCATTGACATGGTTACCATTCGTAAAGGGGAAATGCAAAGTATGGAAGCCAAAGGCGACCGCATGGTGTGTGCTTTTTTGATTCCGTCTCGAGGGATTATAGGACTAAGAAATCAATTGTTAACGGCCACTGCTGGTGAAGCCATCATGACCCACCGATTCTTGGAATATCAACCCATGAAAGGGGGCATTCCAGAGCGTCAAAATGGAAGTATGGTATCCATGGAAAACGGGACGGCAATTCCTTATTCTATCGATAAACTTCAAGAGCGAGGGCGATTCTTTGTCGATCCAGGAGAGGAGATCTACGAAGGTCAAGTTATCGGCGAAAATTCACGACAAGACGATATGGCCATTAATGTTACCAAGACCAAAAAATTGAGTAACGTGCGCTCTTCAGGAGCCGATGATAAGGCACGAATTGTTCCTGCAATTAAGTTTTCCCTTGAAGAGGCTTTGGAATACATTCAAAAAGATGAATATGTTGAGGTGACCCCAAATCATTTGCGTCTACGTAAAATAATGCTCAAGGAAGTGGACCGTAAACGTTCCAAAGCTTAATCCCGAATTCAAGAGTGACTAAGGCCGTTAATCCGAAAGTTTAGGGGCAATTCAGGGATTAAGTGCCGCATTTTTATTTAATTTGTGGGAAAGGACCAATAAAAGTGATGATGGGCTATTTTTCAATGATGTTTCTTTACTTTGATGCAGGCTTGGGGGCGATGCTCGTTCAAGCCATAGTCGCCGCCGCTGCCGGTATCGTTTTGTTTTCAAAAAACTTTATGTACAAGGTGAAATCGTTTTTTGGTCTGACCAAGTCTCAAAAAGATGGAATTGATACCATCGATTTTGAGCAGGACGAAAAACAACCCAATGAAGAGCAAGGCTCATAGACATCAAGCCTCTTTCCGAGACCCTTCTGGATATATTGTTCGAGATGGATCAGTGGTCAAGAGAGTGATTAATCCCATTTACTTTCCAGTTTACGATGCCCTGTGTAAGGCCGATTTTTTTTCGCCTTTATTCAAGGCCAAGATGCTCATACCGCATGTAGAGCAGGAGCGTTCAGCAGAGGCAATAGTATTGATGCCAGATCAGATTGATCTGATGACCTATCCCTATGAATGGAGTTTTGAGCAATACAAGCAGGCGGCTTTATTGACTTTAAAACTGCAAAATTTCGCTTTAGATCGCGATTTTTCACTCAAGGATGCCTCGGCTTATAACGTTACTTTTCATCGTGGGAAGCCGGTATTTATCGATACCTTATCCTTTGACTTTTATCAGAAGGACAGCCCGTGGCGCGCCTATAAACAATTTATTACGCATTTTTTTGGCCCCTTAGTTTTAGCCCATTTTCATGGAGCAGAGGCATTAAAGATGATGCAAACCCATATCGATGGAATTCCTGTGGCGCTGGTCGCCTCCATGTTGCCAAAACGAACAAAGCTGAGTCCAACGCTATACACCAATATTCATCTGATGGCCAAAATGGAGGCCAAACACAAAGATGAATACACGCCTAAGTCACGAAGCATTAAACTCTCAAAACAGAGTTTACGAAATTTGTTGCGTTCACTCTATAATTATATTGATCAGCTTGAGCTGATGCAGCAAACCGAGTGGGGTGATTATTACAATAAAACCAATTACCAACCCGAGTCATTTATCTTTAAAAAGGAGCAAATCCAAAAATGGATTGCCGGAAATGGTGCTCGAAAAATATTAGATCTGGGCGGGAATGATGGGACGTTCGCCCGAGCGATAGATTCCGACATTGATTTAGCGGTTGTGGCCGATGTTGATCACAATGCGGTGGCCTTAAATTATGCCCAAGTCAAGGCCAACAAAGAAGTCAATATGTTGCCGCTTTGGTTTGATGTGACTCAGCCAAGTCCTGCAATAGGTTGGGTAAATCTAGAGCGTGAGTCCATACTCAATCGATTATCCGCTTGGGGCCCCGAGGCTGTTCTGGCTTTGGCGGTTATTCATCATATGACCTTATCGGCAAACATTCCGTTTGCTGATTCTGCTCAATTTTTTGCCCGCTTATCGCCATTATTGGTGATTGAGTTCCCGAAACGCGATGATAGCTGGGTCGATTCATTATTGCAACGCAAAAGAGAGTTTATCAATCATTTTGACCATTATCATCAAGAGAATTTTGAAAAGGCTTTTGAGGAACATTTCAAGATTTTAGAAAAGGTAAATATACCCGGAAGTGACCGTATACTTTATCTAATGCATTCGCGACAATAAGCGCCTTATGTCCCCATTTATGAATGATATCAATAAACAACCGCTAAAGACTTGGATGGTGGTATTATGCGCCGGGATTTATCCCGTTTTGTTTTATGTGGGTAATAATTATAGCTTGGTGAACTCATGGGGGCATGTTGTGTTTTTTACTTTAAGTTTTTTTATCCTTCCCCTGATAGGCGCTGAGCTCGGCGCTCGACTACTGAAAAAAAAACTTGGTTTACGCTGGGCTGAACTTTGGTTGTCTTTTTTGGGGTTCGGTCTATTTTTCTTCTTTTTTAAGGTAACACTCCTCGAGGCACCTCACCGTAAAATTACTGTGTTAATTATCTTTTTGGCGCTGATTTACGCCTATTTTCTCAGTAAACATCACCGCAAGTTGATGGTCCTCCAGGGATTAATGGGGCTTTTGGCTTTATTTCCACTCATCGGTCAGATTTATCACAATTTGAGTTTATCCGAATCATGGAAGGAAATTCAAAAAGAGGTCCTGAATTTAGAATTAAAGGTCAAGCCCAATATTTATTTGATACAGCCTGATGGCTTAGTCAATTTTAGTGAGATGAACAGAGGGTATTATCAGGATCAAGACACCACTTTTAAATCAGAACTCAACCAGTTGGGTTTTACCCATTACCCTGATTTTCGCAGTAACTACGCTTCTACATTGTCGTCTAACAGTGCCTTGATGATGATGAAGCATCATTATTACAATTTTGGAGAAAATTTTAGTGAAGCCTTGGACGCACGTGAGTGTATCGTGTCAAAAAATCATGTGTTGACGATTTTGAAAAACAACGGTTACCAAAGTAATTTGATTTCGCAGGCCCCTTATTTGTTGGTGAACCATCCAAAACTCGGTTTTGACCGGACCAACTTTGATTTCGACGATATCGGTTACCTGAGCAAAGGATTTAACTTAAAGGCCAATATCACCAACGATTTGGATCAATTTTTAGAAGAAGCACCTGTTGGGCCACAATTTTATTTCATTGAGTTTTTCAACCCAGGACATATTGCCGGACGGAGAGAAAATTCGCTTGGAGCCCATAAAGAAAGGGACTTATGGCTAGAAAGTATGGAGCGGGGACAGGTAACAATAAGGGATCTAGTCAGGCTCATTCAGCATCGTGATCCAGAGGGTTTAATAATTCTCTTAGCCGATCACGGTGGGTTTGTAGGCCTTGACTATACCAATCAAATCTACACCAAAACACAGGATCGAGATTTAATTTATTCTATCTTTAGCAGTCAGTTGTCTATAAAATGGCCGAAAGATTTGAAACCAGAACAACCGATCAATTTTACAACATCGGTCAATATCTTTCGTTTGCTATTGGCACATTTGAGTCAAAACCAATCCATTGGCCTAGACTTGGAATCTGATGCCAGTTATGTTATTTTAAATGATGAGCAGTACAAAGGAGTCTATGAATATATCGATACCCATGGTGCCGTCAATTGTAAAAAAGTTGAGCAATGATTGAGGTTGTTCGATACGATACCACGCGCACTTCTGAGTGGGATGCCTTTGTCTCAAAAAGCAAAAATGGCACGTTTATCCTTTGCAGGGGGTTTATGGACTACCATAAAGATCGATTTTCGGACCACTCTTTAATGATTTATTATAATGACAAACTTCTGGCCGTGGTGCCTGCTCATGAACAAAACCAAATCTTATACGCCCATCAAGGATTGACTTATGGGGGGGTTGTTTGGCATAAAAAAGTAAAATTTGTCCAGGCCTTTGAATGCTTTAAAGCGGTTTTATTTTATGCGCATAGGCATGATTTTGTTCGCTTGAATTTAAAAGAAATTCCAAGGATTTATGCGCAGCTGCCCTGTGATGAGCTCGATTATTTTTTAGCGCTGGCTCAAGCCAAGTGCATTAAAAAGGACGTTGCTTTGGTGATTGATTACGATCATGTTTTAGGTTTTGAAAAAAACAGAAGAGAAGGACTCAATAAAGCACGAAGACATGAGTTAAAAGTGGTCTGTGACGATAATTTTGAGGCGTTTTGGAACACGATTCTCATTCCCGAACTTTCTCAAAAACACAAGGCAAAACCGGTTCACTCATTAGAAGAAATTAAGCTATTGGCCTCCCGATTTCCTGATAACATTAAGCATGTTTCGGTGTATAATGGAGATAAACTTGTCGCCGGGACGACCGTCTTTTTGACCCCGACTGTAGTCCATCCTCAATATGTGATGGGTGATCCTGACAAGAACAAGCTGGGCAGTATTGACTTAGCCTACGATTTTATCATCAAAGAATTTGCCTCAGGACGACGCTATTTTGATTTTAACACCTCGAGTGAAAATCATGGAACCCTTCTCAACTCAGGACTTTTATTTTGGAAAGAGTCTTGTGGCGCACGTTGTATAACGGTCAATCAATACGAAATCGAAACAAAGAATCATAAAAATATTAATCTCAATCTAAGATGATTCCTTACTTGGATTTACATAAAATAAATGACCGGCATAGAGCAGATTTTGAGTCCGCTTTTAAGGTATTTATGGATCGAGGTCAAAATATATTGGGGGAGGCTGTAACTGATTTTGAATCACAATTTGCCCAGTATTGCGGCGTGAAATTTTGTGTGGGGGTAGGCAATGGTTTAGATGCCTTACGCTTAATTTTTGAGGCCTATAAAGTCATTGGGAAACTCAAACCTGGCGATAAAGTGTTGGTCTGTGCCCATACCTATGTGGCTACCGTATTGTCGGTAAAACAGGCTGGACTCACCCCTGTGTTAATCGATGCCACAGAGGATACTTTTAATTTCGATTTGAAGGCATTAAATGAATTAAACGATCCGGATATTAAAGCCATATTGCCCACACATTTGTATGGCGCTTTAGCCCCGATGAATGAGATTAGTGCGTTAGCCAATACGCGAAATTGGTTGGTTATTGAGGATGCGGCTCAGGCCCATGGGGCCAAAAATCAGCACAATAGTCGTGCGGGCCATTTAGGAGATGCTGCAGGATTTAGCTTTTATCCCACTAAAAATCTAGGGGCCTTGGGCGATGCTGGGGCGGTGACTACAGATGATGCCCAATTGGCGGAGGTTATTCGTTGTTTGCGCAATTATGGGTCACAGCAGCGGTATTATAACAAATTTAGCGGCTTTAATTCCAGGCTCGACGAATTACAAGCAGCCTTTCTGACAATTAAGTTGCCCCAACTTGATCAAGATAATGCGCGTAGAGTGCATATTGCCATGCGTTATGATGCTGAGATTATAAATCCGCATATAAGGTTGCCTCTTGGTCGCTACCATGGGGATCATGTCTACCATTTATATGTGGTGCGAACCGGGTATCGAGAAAAATTAGAAAGACATTTGCAGCGCCAAGGTATCGGGACCTTGATACACTATCCTGTACCACCGCATAAACAAGAAGGCTTAACTGAACTGGGCCTTGAACGCCATCCAATAGCTGAACAGCTGCACGATACGGTCTTGAGTATTCCCATGAGTCCCGTTCTAACCGAGGAAGAAGTGGATCAGGTAATTGCGGGCTTAAATTCTTTTACGCCTTGAAAATCATCGACTTTATAAAGGGCAATACCCTGCTTAAAATGACATCGCTTAATGCGCCAGTAATTTTGGTGCGTCAATTTATTTCACTGTTTATTCGTCGGGTTATTGCTGAGAATTTTGGGGAGTCTGGTATTTTCTTGCAAGGACAATTACGGAGTTTAATCCAGTTGCTGACTTCGTTTACCTCGTTGGGGATTTTCAACGGAATTGTGAAATACATTTCTGAGTTCAAAGAGGATAAGAAACAATTGGCAGCCCTTTTTTCGACGACATTTGTTTTTACCGTCCTTGGAAGCGTCATCAGTTCGGTAGTGCTGCTTTTGTGGCACGATTCGCTCAGTACTTATTTGTTCGGTAGTGATCGATATGCTTATCTCATTCAGCTCATCGCCCTTTTGGTTCCCACGATAAGTCTTCAAAGGGTCTTTAATGGAGTGATTAACGGACTCTCTCAGTATAAAAAATTTGCCAAAATAGATTTGTTGAGTTATTTGCTCAGCTCGGCCTTGATTATCGGCTTTTTGTACGCCGATAATTTTGATGGCGTTTTGATTGCTATCGCGATTACCCCTGCGATACAATTAGGGACTTTACTGTGGGTTTTTACCAAAGTATTGACCCAATACCTTAAGTTCAAAGACCTTTATTTTAAAGCCCCATTGGCCAAGTTTTTTGTTGCCTTTTCGCTCATGTCGTTTTTCTCTACGGTCATTTTGAGTACTGTTGAGATTGAAATCCGTAATATGATTTTAAGACGGATTTCTGAAAGTGATGCAGGGATCTGGTCGGCAATGTTGGATTTGTCCAAGAATTACATGGCTTTTTCAACCATCTTATTTACCATGTACGTCATCCCCAAGTTTGCCCTTGTGGTGGGCCGGCGTTCTTTTGTCCGTGAACTGGGTCATGTATACAAAACGATACTGCCCATTTTTGGTTTAGGAATGATCGGGGTTTATATCTTTAGAGACTTTATTATTGCGCTAATTTTTCCGGGGTTTGATGCCATGTCTTCGTTGTTTCAGTGGCAATTATTGGGGGATTTTGTTCGCCTAATTTCTATGGTTGTTTCCTATTATTTTATTGCTAAAAAATTAGTTTATCACTTTGTGTTTACGGAAATCTTATCGGTAGGTTTATTCTACTTTTTTGCCCATTATTTTATTGATTCATATGGGGTTGAGGGGGTGGTTATCGGCCATCTCATTAGGTATTTTGTGTATTTGGTGGTCGTCTTTGTTTTAGTTTGGCAATACGTGCGTAAGCAAGAACAACTCAATTCAGAACGCTTATAGCCTTAATTCAATGGATTCAAAAAAGTCATATCAAAGTATGCTCAAGGCGACAACCCTTTTTGGGGGGGTTCAGGTTGTGAATATTTTGATGGCACTTTTGCGTTCTAAGTTTATCGCCTTATTCATAGGACCCGCTGGGATGGGTGTTGCGAGTTTACTTATGGCTACACTCAATGTGGTCTTAGCCATAACCAATTTGGGGTTGGATCGAAGTGGGGTAAAAGAAATTGCTGCCCACGAGAGTCAAGGGGAAAATGATCAAAAAAATATACTCAGTGTTTTAAAAACACTTTTTTTCATAACAGCGATTATTGGGGTTTTACTGCTTTTGATCACGGCCCCTTGGATCAGTGTGGTGACCTTTGGGGACAATCACTATGCCACCCATATTAGAGCCCTTTCTTTGGCCTTGCTATTTAAGCAACTCACCCAATCCACTTTGACGCGATTACAGGGGTTACGTAGGCTAAAGGGGTTGGCCAAAGCCAACGTTTGGGGTAATTTTATAGCACTTTTGGTGACGATCCCCCTTTATTACTATTGGCGGATTGATGCCATTGTTCCCGCGATAATACTTTCTGCATTGATCAGTTTTGCCGTGGCTCAGTTTGTTGATGCGCGCAGTAAGCAAACCACAGTTTTTACGGCGCCACTAAGGGCCTGGCAGGAAGGAACCGCGATGGTGCGCTTAGGGCTGATGCTTAGCTTAAGTTCTATAGTGACCCTACTGGTGGGTTATGGGATGCAGTTATTTATTTCGGGAATGGGTGGGCTGGCTCAAGTCGGTCTATACAACGCAGGTTTTTTAATTCTAAACACTTATGTCGGGCTTATATTTACCGCCATGGGAACTGATTATTTTCCTCGTTTGTCCTCTGTGGGGGAGGACTTGGATAAAACCAAGATGATTGTCGGGAATCAAGCCGAAATGGCGACGCTCCTTATGCTTCCGATTATCGTGATTTTTTTGGCCACAGCCCCTTGGATCATCACCTTGCTCTATACGCCTGAATTTGAAGCGGTCGTGCCTCTTGTTCGTTGGGGGATCTTAGGAATGCTGTTTAAAGCCGTATCCTTTTCTTTGGGCTATGTAATCATTGCGCGGGGCGATTCAAGTTTGTTTTTAAGGACAACCTTGAGTTTCAACCTCATCTTATTTACCTTAAATGCTTTGGGTTATTATTATTGGGGGCTTTTAGGTTTGGGCCTGAGTTTTTTTGGATACTACATCATTCATTTTTTGAGTCTCATTTTGATTGTACGCTGGCGTTATGCGTTGACGCTTCCTCGGACCCTTTACGCCGTGTTTTTCTTGGGTTTAATCCTTTGTGTTTTGGTTTTTCTGCTCAGTAGCTTCTCAGGATCCGTGCTCCAAATTGCCTTATCGGCTATTCT
>ERZ888423.2226-NODE-2226-length-14860-cov-62.662682_pt1 | contig 14860 bp, 14 predicted proteins | sample MGYA00520523_ERZ888423 | MGnify/ENA primary metagenome ERZ888423 (study PRJEB32303, sample SAMEA104408611) | aquatic metagenome | biome: Brackish water; feature: Pelagic; material: water | place: Baltic Sea | collected 2014-06-08T10:24:00 | depth 30,27 m ...
CGGCGGCGGGGATGGCGATCAGGCGATCGATGCCGGTGGCCCAGGCGATCGGCACTACGACACCGGTGCCGATGTGCACCAGCTTGCGACTCCATTCTCGTTGACCATTCCAGCGCTGCCGCACTTGCAGCGCCGCTAGCGCTAACAGAGCCAGCCAGCCAGCAACGGCGGCAACGCCCAGCAGTTGCTGCGACCATCCAGTAGCCATGGGCTCAGGCGGCCTGCTGATAGTTGCTCATCAGGCGTAGCTTCATGATCGCCTTGGCCTCCAGCTGCCGCACCCGCTCTCGCGACACATTGATCAGCCGGCCAATCTCCGCCAGGGTGAGGGGTTCGGATCCTTCCAGGCCGAAGCGCAGCTTGAGGATCTGCTGTTCCCGTTCATTCAGTTGGGAGAGCCAGGTGCCCAGGTGCTCCTTCTGGATGAGTCGGTCCATCGAGTCCAAGTGCTCGTTGCTGGCCGGGTCGGCGATCAACTCGCCGAGGGTGCTGCGATCTTCTTCGCCACGGGCATGGGCATCGAGGGAGGCGCAGGGAGCGCTCTGGGTCAGCAGGTCCTCAAGATCCCGCGGGACCATGTCCATGGCATGGGCGAGCTCGAGGCGATTTGGTTGGCGGCCGAGCCGATGGGAAAGCTCTCGGCTGATCCGTCGCATTTTTGACAACTTTTCGCTGACGTGAATCGGCAGACGAATTGTGCGGGCGCTGTTATCTATCGCCCGGGTCATCCCCTGGCGGATCCACCAGTAGGCATACGTAGAAAATTTATAGCCCATGGCAGGGTCGAACTTGTCGACGGCTCGCTCTAGGCCAATCGCCCCCTCCTGCACAAGATCCAACAGCTCCAGTCCCTGGTTTTGATATTTCTTGGCGACGCTTACCACCAGGCGTAGGTTTGCCGCCATCATTCGGTCACGGGCCCGCTGGGCCATGCGCAGCTGGCGCTTGTGCTTAGGGGTGTGTTCGCCGGCAGGTAGCTCGTGTAAGCGTTTGCCGGCCTGCACATGGTGAGCCAGCTCAATTTCTTCGGCGGCTGTGAGCAGCGGAACCCGGCCAATGGTGCCCAGGTACCAGCCGATTGAATCTGCGCTTAGGCGACCTCCAGCCTTAGGGCCTGTGGCGCGTGCCTTTGCAGACGCAGATTTGCTAGCAGCAGCATTTGGCGCCATCAAAGATGGCGAAAGCTTCGAGGCGTTGCTATCAACAACGTCTGAAGCGGATTGCAAAGGCGTCCCCACACCCAAGCCTCCGTATTGGAATTAGTCGGAATTTAGCACTGCATCGTTGATTTTACTCGTTGATTTGGAAGACTTCCTATATGGATTGCTGTTGATCACGCTACCAAGCCTCCGCGCCAGCGACGCATCATCTCTCGCTGAACCAGTTGTTGTTCGCCCTCAAGCTGTCGTTGACTGAACTTTCCTTGGTTGTCCATGTGCCAGGCACCTGTGTCATTCAGGTAGAGATCGATGACTTGCTCAAGCTGATGGCGCAGTTTTGGATCTTCGATTGGGGCTACCGCCTCCACTCTTCTGTCCAGGTTGCGTGACATCCAGTCGGCACTGCCGAAGAAAAGTTCGGGCTCGCCGCCATTGCCAAACCAAAACAACCGTGAGTGCTCGAGGAAGCGACCGATCACACTCACAACCTGGATGTTGTCGCTGATGCCCTCCAGCTGGGGTCGCAGGCTGCACATGCCACGCACCACCAGCTCGATCATGACGCCGGCCTGGGATGCTTCGTAGAGCAGGGCGATGATCGCTGGATCCACTAGGGAATTCATCTTTGCCCTGATGCGTCCGCCCCTGCCGGCCTGGACATGGTCGATTTCGCGGCGGATCAGGCCTTCCATGCGGCTGCGCAAAGTCACTGGAGCCACTAGTAAGCGGCGGAAGCTTTGCTGCTTGGAGAAGCCGGTGAGGTAATTGAAAAGCTCTACTAAGTCGGCACCGAATTCAGGCCTGGCCGTGAGTAGGCCGATATCGGTGTAGAGGCTGGAGGTTTTGGAGTTGTAGTTGCCCGTTCCTATGTGTACGTAGCTGTTGAGGCGCTCTTTCTCCTTGCGTACTACGAGCAGGATTTTGGTGTGGGTTTTCAGGCCCAGCACGCCGTAGACGACGTGTACTCCAGACGCCTCCAACTGCTTAGCCCATTGGATGTTGTTGTCTTCGTCGAAGCGGGCTTTTAATTCAACTAGTGCCATTACCTGCTTGCCGTTTTCAGCGGCCCTGATCAGTGCCGCCACCACAGCTGAATCCTTGGAGGTGCGGTAGAGGGTCATCTTGATGGCCAATACCGAGGGGTCATCGGCGGCCTGGTTGAGGAATTCCTCTACCGATGTGGAAAACAGGTCGTAGGGGTGATGCAGCAGCACATCACCTCGGCGGATCACCGAGAAGATGCTTTCAAATTCCTCCGCCTTGATGGAGCCGTCTTCCAGTTGGCTTTTCTGGGTGCGCGCTAAGGCAGGCGTGGTGCGGCCCTTGTGGGGCTTCTCCTTGAGTTGGGGTAAGGGAATGGCCAGCAGGCTCATCAGATCGTCAAGGCCAAGGGGCCCATTGACTCGGTAAACGTCTTCCGCCTCCACGGCGGTGCCCTCCATCAGTAGCTGCACCACCGCTTCCGGCATTTCATCGGCCACCTCCAGCCGCACCACCTCGCCGCCGCGGCGACGTTTGCGCAGGCCCTCCTCAAGGGCCTCCATCAAGTCGTCGGCTTCTAGGTCGCGCAATTCCAGGTCGGCGTCGCGGGTGACGCGGAAGAAGTAGTGCCCCTCCACGTGCATCCCTGGGAACAGAAGGCCGAGGTTGAAGGCCACCACCTGCTCCAGAGGCACGGCCGTATACACGGGCTCGGGTTGCTTGCTGCTCAGGTGGGGGGGGATCTGGACAAAGCGGGGCAGGTTTTTCTGCGGCACCTTCACCCGGGCGAATTCCTGCTGACCCGTATCGGGGTCGCGCACCAGGGCGGCCACGTTGAGGCTCAGGTTGCTGATGAAGGGAAAGGGGTGGGAGGGATCCACCGCCAGGGGGGTGAGAACCGGGAAAATGGCGCTCTGGAAGTAGGCGTTGAGCCAATCGCGCTGGGGACCGTTGAGGTTGGCGTAGTCGGTGAGGTGAACGCCGTAGTCGCAGAGATGGCTTTTCAGGGAGTGGCGGTAGTGCTGCTGCTGCAACTCCAGCAGGGGGCGTAACTTGGTGCGGATCGATTGGAGTTGTTGCTGGGCGGTTAGTCCGTCATCGCTGAGACTGCTTACTCCAGCATCGATCTGGGACTTCAGTGAGGCCACCCTCACCATGAAGAACTCATCAAGGTTGTTGCTGAAGATGGCGCTGAATTTCGCCTGATCCAATAGCGGCGTGCGCTCGTCTAGGGCCTGGGCTAGCACCCGGTAGTTGAACTCCAGCCAGCTCAGTTCACGGTTGATGTAAAGCTCGGGAGCTAGCTGGATTTCAGCCGTTGATTCCGCCACGCGGCACCTTGAAGTTGATTAGCGGCAACGTAGCAATTTCAACTGTCTGATCCTTGTAGTCCTGCTTTCATCCCGGCGTTTTGGCCAGGCAGACCACCGGCCACCAGCAGGGCCACCCCCACCAGCAAGGCGATGCCGAGCCAGAAGGGGCTTTGGCGCCCGCTGGTTTCGTAGGCCAGGCCCGCCAGCGGTGGGCCCAGGAAGCTGCCCAGGCTCTGCAGTCCCTGCAAGCTGCCCAGGGCGGCGCCTTGGCCTTCACTGTCAAGCCGGCGTGACACCAGGCTGCGCAGGCAGGGGGTGACCAGGCCGGTGCCCAGGGCCAAGATCGCCACGGCGCTGAACACCACCGGTTGGGCGTTGGCCCGGCTGGCCAAGGGGATCAGCAGGCAGCCGGCGATCACAAAGCCCAGGCCGGCCAAGGTGAGGCGCCATTCGCCGAAGCGCTTCACCAGCGGTCCGATCAGGCCGCCCTGCACCACGGTGGCGACTACGCCCACCACTAGGAAAGCTGCGGCCGCTAGGCCGGGCCCCCAGTTGAAGGCCTGCTTGAAATAGAGCACCAGCACGGCGGTGAAGCCGTTGAAGGCCAGGAAAAACAGAAAAAAGGCCACGCAAAGCCGCCGCACCTGGGGGTTGGTGAACACCCGCTGCAGGGCGGCAAAGGGGTTGAGATCCCGTTTGCGCGGCATGGCCCGGCGTGCTTCTGGCGGGTGGGTTTCTGGCAGCACGGTGAGCACCAGCACCAGGTTGAGCACGGCGATCGCTACGGCAACGAGCAGCGGCAGGGTGACGTTGATCTGGCCGAGCAGCCCGCCTAGGGCGGGGCCAAGAATGAAGCCCAGGCCAAAGGCCACCCCGATCAGACCGAAGGCCTTGGCCCGTTTTTCCGGCGGCGAAATATCAGCCAGCACGGCGCTGGCTGTGGCGGCGGTGCCGCCGCTCACCCCGTCGATTAGCCGGGCGCCGAATAGCAGGGCCAGGGGCAACCCGGCGGCCTGGGCGTCAGGCCAGAGGCTGGCCCAGGGCAGGCTGATGGTGAGCGCAAACAGGGCCAGGCCTAGCACCGAGCCGGCTACGCAAACGCTGATCACCGGTTTGCGTCCGAAGCGGTCGCTGAGGGCGCCGATCAGGGGCGTGAAGGCAAACTGGGCCACTGCGTAACTACCCGCCAGCAGGCCCAGCACGCGGCCGTCATTGGTGAAGCCCGCCAGCAGAAACGGCAGCAGGGGAAACACGATCGACTCCCCCAGCCGGTCGTTCAACAGGGTGAGGAAGGCGCAGAAGAAGGTGGAGGGGCGGGGGAGTGACAACGGCAGGGCGGCTAGCCAGCGCTTCAAGCCACACGTTATGGGGCGGTGGCGGTGCCGCTAGGTGCTGAGCTTTGATGCTGGGGAGTCGATTGCAGGATGGCTATGGCTGCAGCGGAGTTGACCCATCTAAATGCCGCCGGCGAGGTGCACATGGTGGAGGTGGGCGATCGGCCTGCCACTGCTCGTGAGGCGCAGGCCGAGGGCTTCATCAGCATGGAACCTGCCACTCTGGCCCTGGTGCTGGAGGGCCGAACCGCCAAGGGCGATGTGCTGGCGGTGGCGCGGGTGGCTGCGATTCAGGCCGCTAAGCGCACCTGGGAACTGATTCCTCTTTGCCATCCGATCGCCCTCAGCGGCGTCAGCGTGGAGCTGGAGCAGGCCGCTGACGGTAGCGGTCTGCGCCTGACGGCTACTGCTCGCACCATTGCTCCTACCGGGGTGGAGATGGAGGCGCTCACGGCTGTGCAGGTGGGTCTGCTCACCCTCTACGACATGCTCAAGAGCGCCGATCCCGCCATGACCATCGGCCCGGTGCGCCTGTTGCGCAAGAGCGGCGGCCGTAGCGGCGACTGGCAACGGCATGACTGAGCCCTTTGGCCCCGAAGGCCTGCCTTTGGAGCAGGCCCGCGCCCAGATTCTTGAGCGGCTGCAGCCCCTGGGGCTGGTGGAACAGCTGCCGTTGGCGGCCTGCCTAGGCCGCACCACCGCTGAGCCCGTACTGGCGGCGGCGGCCGTGCCGGGTTTCCGGGCTTCGATCATGGATGGCTACGCCATCGGCGGCCAGGCGGCTGAGCTGGGCAGTAGCTGGCGGTTGGTGGGTTACTCCGCTGCTGGAGCGCCCTATCTGGCAGCACTTGCCCCGGGCGAGGCGGTGCGGATCCTCACCGGCGCAGTGGTGCCCGCTGGTAGTGGCCGGGTGTTGCCCCAGGAGTTGGTGCGGCGGTTTGAGGGCGCGGTGCCGGATCGAATCGAATTGGTGCAGCCCTGTGGCCCTAACCCCTGGATCCGCAACCCCGAGGAGGAGGCAGCCCAGGGAGACACATTGGTAGCGGCTGGCCAGCGCCTAGGGGTGGCCGAGCTCGGCCGACTGGCCAGTTGCGGGGTGCAGCAGCTCACGGTGACCCAACGGCCGCGGCTCGGTTTGCTGATCAGTGGCGATGAACTGCTCAGTCCCGGATTGCTTCGGGGCCCTGGCCAGATCTGGGAGAGCAATTCCGCTTTGCTCACGGCGTTGCTTAATCGTCTTGGCTTTGAGGTGGCCGATCAGCAGGTCGTCGTCGACGAACCGGAGCCGTTGCGTGATGCGTTGCTTCAGCTGGCGGCCGGATGCGATGTGGTGGTGAGCACCGGTGGCGTGTCCGCCGGTGACAGTGACTGGATCCGCTCTCTGGTGGCTGAACTCGGCGTGGTGCGCTTCTGGAAGTTGTTCCTCAAGCCGGGGCGGCCATTCGCCTGGGGAGAGGTGGCCGGCACTCCGTTTTTTGGGCTGCCGGGCAACCCGGTGGCGGCGGCGATTACAGCTCTGCAGTTGCTCTGGCCGGCGCTACAAAAACTTGAGGGCGGCGAGTTGCAGCTGCTGCCTAGGTTGCGGGTGCGGCTGGAGCAGGACTTGCGCCGCGGTGCGGGGCGGCCGGAGCTGGCCCGGGCCCAGCTCGTGGTGGCAGCCGATGGGGCGCTGTTGGCACGGGTGGCAGGCTCGCAGGCCTCATCGCGCATCGGCTCGCTGCAGGGGGCTGATCTGCTGCTGGAGATCCCGGCGGAGCTGGGTACTCTTGAGGCGGGAACGGAACTCTGGGCCCAGTTGCTGCGGTTGCCGATCTTCTGAGCTGTTTACTTCTGAGGCGTTTATAGGGGGGTGTTGCCCTGCACCCAACTGCTGCTGCCAGCCGCCAGCCATTCGCGCTTCCAGAAGGGGGCCTCGTGTTTGAGGGCCTCCAGCAGCTCCTGGCAGCAGCGCAGGGCTGGGCCGCGGCGGCTGGCGGCCACGGCCACCAGCACGATCGACTCGCCTGGCAGCACCCGCCCCACCCGGTGGCGCACCAGCACCGCCGTGGCGCCGTGCCTGGCGGCGGCGGCACTGGCCAGGGTGTGCAGCTGGGCTTCGGTCATGCCTGGGTAGTGCTCCAGCTCCAGGGCGGATAGGGCTTCGCCGCCAGCTGCGGTGGGGCGCACCCTGCCGATGAAGTGGCTCTCAGCGGCGGGCAGATCCCCGAGGGCTGCGGCCAGCTTGGTGTGCCAGGCGGCAAGGCTCTGCAGCGGGTCAAACGGTGCAGGCTCCACCGCGATGGCGAGTAAGGGGCCGTCCAGGGGCAGAGGGCCGTCAGCCACCGCTGATCGGCGGCAGGAAGGCCAGTTCGTCGCCGTCTGTCAGCGGGGCATCCCAGCTGGCGAACCGCTGGTTGATCGCTACCCGCACCCCGGCGGGCGGTTCGTCTGGCCCGAGCCCAAGCTGCTGCCAGAGGGCCAGGGGTGTGCGGGCCGTGGTTGCCGGGGTCACCAGCTGCTCGCTCCAGCCTGTTGCTTCGCGCAGGGACGCGAATAGCCGCACCTGAATGCATACCCCTTGTTGGGCGGACGCGGCCATGGGCTGCAGCGGCTGGTGGTCAGTCTGGGCCCAAGCACAATGAAACGACGTTTCGTCTGGCCCCCTGGTGAGCCTTGCCATCGCTCTGCTTACGGTGTCGGACACGCGCACCCTCGAAGACGACCGCAGCGGTGACGCCCTGCTGGCGCGGCTGCAGGCGGCTGGTCACCGGCTGGTGGAGCGGGAGCTGGTGCCCGACAACCGCTACCGGATTCGCTCTGAAGTGAGCCGCTGGATCGCCGATGAGGCAGTGCAGGTGGTGATCAGCAGTGGCGGCACCGGTCTCACCGGCCGCGACGGCACGCCGGAGGCGGTGGCGCCCCTGCTCGATAAGACGATCGAGGGTTTCGGTGAGCTGTTCCGGGTGTTGTCGTTCGACACGATCGGCACCAGCACCCTGCAGAGCCGCTGCCTGGCGGGGGTGGCCAACGGCACGGTGATCTTTGTGCTGCCCGGCTCGCTCGATGCGGTGCAAACCGCCTGGGACCGGCTGATCTGCGCCCAGCTCGACGCCTCCACCCGGCCTTGCAACCTGGTGCAGTTGCTGCCGCGGTTGCGGGAGTCGCCGGATAAACCGGCTGTTTCGTGATGAGGCCTCAGGCGCCCGCTGCAGTGATATCGCTGGTTGGGCAGCATTGATATGGCCGAACTGAATTGACTTGATTTCCTCCGGTGGCTGGATTGCCCCGATGTATTTAATGAGCTGATGATCTTATGTGGATTTTTCCAGCTGAATAAACCGGGCCCTGGCTCCAGTGAATTGCAGGAGTGTCAGGCTTAAGGAGAGGTAACACCTTCGCAATAACCATCGCTTAGCCGGTTTGGTACGGCGGGACTCAAGACCAGCACCCAATCCCACCTCTTCAGCCAACCGGCGAAGAATCCTCACGCCAAGGCTGTTTCCAATTTCTGAAACTTCGCCTGCGTGCTCCAGCCGCGGCTATACGCAGCCTATACACCCATCTTTCTAGCGCTGCCCTTGAGTGGCAGGCAGGGAGCCTGTGGTGGCGGAGCATAGAGCTTGCGGTGGCCTGTCCACTCGAGGGGCATGTTGGAGGGCCATTTCATTGCTGAGGAGCAATGTGAGGTTGTCTGGCCTGATCCAGTTACCAGCCCCACTCTCTCTCGTAGGTGATCTTTTTGCATGAACTAAAGATAAAACCCAAAGGGCGCTCAATGGATTCGGCCTCGCTTCCAGCGATGGCTTGTGGTCTGATGTATAATCTTCGAACGAGGTTAAACACCGATGGCAGTCCCTCGCAAAACATTTAAAAACAAGCCTCTTCTAGAGGCTATTTTTGAGTTGCATTGGCAAAGCCAGGATGATTCGGCAGAGCTTAATGCGGCCTACCCTCTGTGGCTTGGAAGCTTTTATAACGCCATAAAATCAAGATACGTTTTCCACGAGCCATTGGCGGGGTACGGCCTTCCAAATGACCTAGTCGGGAATGTGATCTGCAATCGCTTCCGAGCAGCAGATGGTGAATGGCCTCTTGTCCAGCTTGGACCGCAAATCGCCACTCTCAATGATGTACATGGTTATTCTTGGGATGATAGCTTTTATCAAGGCATCGTAGATTTAATTGATGCCATTCAAAAAACTCATCCTCTAGTCGATGATATTGGCCTTACAAAACTTGTGCTTCGCTATATAGATGCTGTAGACATAGATACGCCTGGGCACTGTGTTGTTGGCTTCATCAGAAATCACTTCGGCATCGGACTAGACATGAACCCCGATCTCTTCTTGGATCCAAGTCTAGGCAGTTCGCCTTTATCTGCTGATATAGCCATAGAATTTCCTTGTGCCAGCCCAGAGGGTTCTCTTAAACTACGGTTTTCAAACGGCAATGGCAATCGCGCTTCCACACTAATATGGGAAACCCTCATTGTAAGCGAATTTGACAAACTGGCTATAAACATTGAGGGCATCACATCATGGGCACAGCAGGCGCACGACCGCACAAGCGGCTCCTTTTTCAATCTCATTGATCAAGATCTTTCGCGGAGGTTTGACTAATGGCTGTTTTAGAGTCTAGACCTGAACTCTTTGCTGCTCGTCTCAATAGACTTGATGAACTGCAAGCTTATTCTCTGAGTGAGTTTGGAGACATGTACCGTTTGGCTATCCTGGCTTCTCAAAAATCAACTCGAAATCCTAGTCATCCATCTCCCGATCTGGCTTGCACGACAAACAGTACAGCTGTTGGTCGACGTGGTGCCAGTACAAGAGCCACGGGAAGCCTGTCCTTCAATCAGTTAATTCGTGAGCATGATGCGAAGCAAAAGCTGCGAAACCTGCGCGACTACCTTTCCCAATGCGCCAAACCGAACGACCCATCAAGTATCACAGCTCCAGCCGCCCAGACTATACTTGACTCCCTGATTAGTGCTTTTGGAACCTTCTTAACCCTACCAACCGCTGGGCTTGGTCATAACGGCGAGATCATGCTGCTATGGAGAGAAGCGGCCAAGAGTCTTGAGATTGAGATTCTACCAAATCAGACTATAGAGTTTTTCGGATATGATCGTGATTCTGAAGCCGCATGGGAGCAATCACTCTCGGCAGGGCAGGCAATACCTGGCAATCTCCTGGACTTAATGAGGCCTTTCATCACGGCATAGTTTCGGAGCGCATGCTTAATGACTTTTGTGCCCGTTGATGGTGAGCCCCTCCAGGGATCTTGCACAGTTGTAAGACTGGCAAAGCCAACCTCAGATGGGGCTGTCGCATTGCCAATACATTTTGAACTTTCCTCTGAAGACAAAGCTTCAAAGCTAAAATCCATCTCCGTCTGGGAAGAGAGTCTGACTTCAGCTGCTGTAGCCCGTACGCTGATGAATGATACTGATAACGCTTACACATTGGGATTGTCAATGTCTGTGTATGCCATCAGGGATCTTTTAGACGTCATTGAAGAACCCCCTATGAGAAAAGTCATATCTCTAGATGTTGTGTGGGACCGTGACTGTAGAGCTGGGGCGGAAGGCCACGCGGGAATTACTGGCTTGCATCGCGAGCCTGGCCATCCAAAGCTTCAATACAAAATGATGAGATCTAACCTTGCCGCAATTGCTAGACCCTTCTGTCTTTAATCCTGAACTGCACTCGGCAATCGCTGGTCCTTCCAACGCCCACCATCACCAGGCCGCAGATGGTTATAACTGGAAAAGAATCTTCAAGCTGCGGCCCTGGTGAATGGTGATGTTGGGCAGTGTTTAGCTGAACTTGGCAATTTGTTTATTTCATTCGGCAATAGACTCAAGGCTTACAGTCCCAACACCAGCCGACATTTCCACTGCTTATCTTTATAGTCCCCCCTTTAGCATGAGGCTGTATTAATCGACCAAGTTTACCATCGACTGAAGGTGGGCTTAGATTCACACGCATGGCTTGGCCACTGCTCCAAGTTAGATCTCTTTTGCTTGACCCTGACCTGCCAACTATGCATCTATCATTGATAATCTTTTTTGATGAGTTATTTGTAGGCAGCAGTGTGCAATAGCCGAAGCTGCATTGCCCTATTGGCTCGCTTTTAAGCTGCCCGGAATAGCTATTAATTGTTTGGCGGCTACACTGGCCATTTGCTTTCTGCGTTATGCGAATAATAATTCCTTTAGAAATAACCGTTTGGAAGATTGACCTGAATTCCTGAGATATCAACGTTGCCGCATTCTCGCTGACTATTGGGCGAAACAGCTTGGCTTGCGAATAGGAGGTAGAAGCCACTGCCGGCGCTAGCAAGAAAGAAGTAGCTTGGTTCTGTGACTTTCGGGCATCTTCGTCTATCCAGTAAACGTGCTGCTTGCCCCCATTACTTAGCTTATACTGAACTAGAATATCCCCAGTGTCTGGACAGAATATGGCAGTAAACTTTATATTTCCAGCATCGAACCAGCGCTGTGGCAATCCAATGCAGTCTATGTTGCGTTGCCAGATCTCAGTCTGTTGTTTGGCAAATGGCACATCATCTGGAGTCCTCAGGTTTGCGCCGGTGTCTTTAATTGATTTGTACTCAATTACTTTTGCAATGCTAGGCCCTACTGCTGCAACGCAGGTTGTGGCAAGGCCAATCAACGCGACTTGCCAAGTATTAATCTCAGGCACAAGATGAAAATCTCAAGGAATTGAACTTTTATTAGCAAAGCCACGGGCCAATGACATTGTAATGAAATAAAAGTTATCAGTGGCCAATCTTTATTGGACTGCTTGTACTGCGAGCGAACGCCCAACGCTCCAGTTCAGAAGCGGGCAGTTGTGAAATGGATGGATATATAGCTGTGGCTCCCGTCTTCTGCATCTGGATGTTAGCCTTCACCTCATTCAGGTTACGCAGCAAGTTCGACACAACCAATGTCACAAGAGGGCTGAGGTATCTCCGTCCCATGCTCGCACAAACCTTCCAAATGAAACGAGATCGCTTCGCGAATAAGCTGTTCAATTTCAGAGGTAGAAACGCCAGTTGCGATACAGGCTGGCGCGTATGCCGAGAAATATTCACCAGCCCGCTCAATGTCTACTGCGTACTTCATAAGTGATCTGATGTTCTGAAGCCTGCTTGCCTCAGGATACTCATCTGAGTGCCCTTGACAAGCTCGTTGGAAGGCTCGCCAATACTGCCTCTAGAGCTTAAGACTTGCGGCGACTTCATGGAGTTCTGAGAGGAGCTTATCCCAACGGTCTCCCAACTCCTTACGAAGATAGAAGTCTTGCAGATTTGGCGGAAGCCACCCCTTGACGCCTTGAAGTCGTTCGAGTGCAGTGACGGAAATCACTTCTGATGCTATGGACTCGGGAGTAGAATCAGTATGCATAGGTATTGTCCTACGTTGCTTGCCTAGGAAGTTTGTTATAAATCCAATGATCTGGAACTCACCCTTACTGATCTTGTGTTGGGAATTTGGGCTTAAAGTTATCTGTATGCGGTCTGCGTCGAAGTGCAGGCCTGAATCACTCTCATCAAGCTTTTCAAATATCCATTGAAGCGCGCAATCCGATAGCGGCGCCACGGAAGCCTCGCCGCCCCCAACACCACCGTGCCCTCCTGGAAACCAGGCTTGCTGAAGACAGCCACAGTTTGTTGTGCTCAAAAGGTCGATAGGGATAAGGCTGAAGGTGCTCCTTTCTTCTTCAATCGAAACAGCGTGGAAAGCGGCATCGATGATTGGACTAAGCTTATGGTCGTGAAACTCATAATGTCTATTTACAATCTTGCTGAGTTGCCTGAGCAATGGAATGTCAGGAATCCCCAAAGCCTTTACCGTATCCCATAATCCCATGAACTTGATCCGAGGCCTGCCATCAGGCATATCTGCAATGGTATACATCTCGCGGAATGCTATAGCTTCTGCCCCCGATGGAGCACACTCCTTGTTGCTGCTGGGCTGTCGATAGATTTGATAGGCTCGATGTATCATTCGCACCTGCTCGCTTCTGAGGAGGCCGCAGTTATAGATTAATCCTGCCAGGCTGCGCACCGTGTAGGCACCTCGGCTGAATCCAAACAAGTAGATTTGATCACCTGGACTGTAGTTCAAACATAGAAAGCGATAGCACTTCAATATGCGATGATCGATTCCCATGCCGAGGGCTCCGCCTGCTACCTTGATCAACTTATCAATCGGTCCTGGCTCAATGCTGACCTGCTTAGTGCCGACCCCTTCGTCGTAATAGACAATCTGATCATTCCCCTCCAGTGTCTGAGAAGTGATAGCCTCCAGCAGTCTCACTACATTGGTTGGAAAAGGCTGGTCAAGATCCTGCCATGTTCCATCGCTGAGAACAATCAGATTTTTGTTGGCCATTGGTTGCGACCCTTTGCGTGGTGGGAAATCCGAGGCCCGATCGTCTGGATCCGAGAGTGGGGAGGGTGGAATGACGGGCTATCACCCCCAAGGCGTGAGAGCTCCTGGATCAACACTGAACGCTCCTTAATAGCCTGTCAAGTCAGCCGTACAGCGGCCAGTTCTGGGTCTTGCTGCAGTGCAGGCCCAGGACGCCCGCCGTTGTTGGGAAGTCCTCGGGGGGAGGGTTGCGGTCAACGATTCAGCAGGACACAGAAACCTCGTGGACTCAGCTGGCTGACTGACCGACACATCTCAGGCGAGACCGTCATGCGACAGCCGGCTGCTGCGCTTGCTGATCTCGTGGCCTTGGAGGCAGCTCAATCCGCGTGAACCAGGGCTGCTGCTGGCGGCGCTGCACACCACGACTGGGGATGCAGGGTGCCAGCTCGCGCAGTGGGATCGGCATCCAGGTCCGTAAGGACCTGCCGGCATTGGCCACGGCTTGTTGCAGCCACTTCAGGCCGATCCGCACAAAGCTCATGCCCCGCTGCCAGTGGGGATCCACCTGATGGCGCAGGCCATCGAGACTGACCGCATAACCCTGGAGGCTGCTCACCAGCACCGCGATCGCCACCACCAGCAGCAGGCGATCGATGCGCCCGGGATCTCGCAGACCACTGCTCTCCAGCTGGAAGAGGCCTGATTTCTGGTCGCGGAACAGCTGCTCGCAGCAGAACCGCTGGCCGTAGGTCCAGACCTGACCCAGCGTGGGATCTGCGTTGCTGACTAGGTACCAGGGTTCGTCGATGGCGATGCCGCTGGGGTGAGCCAGTAACAGGTTGGCCTTTTGGGAACCATCGGCCCAGAGCTGAACGTTCCGGAACCCACGGCAGTGCCCACGGGGAAGGCGCAGCCGGCGCACCTCACAGCCCATCGGCGCCGCGGTGCCGTGGATCCACGTATCAGAGCGGAGGCGCATCACGTCGCTTCAGCGGGGTTTGCCGTCGAACCAGCCGAGCAGCTCCTCACTGGGAAAGGCGCGATCCGCCAAAAGCGTGATGGCGCCGAACGCAGCCAGGAGCCGATCGACCTTCTCCAGCAGAGCGATCGAAACCGAGGCACTGACGCTGGCACTGGGATGCTCCAGCGTTCGCCACAGCAACGGAATGGCCCTGCCGTGACAAACCACGGAGAGCACCACGACGAAGCAGCGGTTCCAGAGCATCGTGGTGTCCAGCGCCAGATGCAAGGCCTGGCCTGGCTTTTGCCAGTGCTGCAGGGCCCAGAGCACCAGGGGGCCGTAGAGCGCCTCCACATCGATGCGGGTGTTGCATAGCCACCTCTGAGCGCGCCGCTGCCAGCTGGCGGCCAGGCAATGGCCCAGAGGCAACACGGTCTTCCAGCGGTCGAAACAGACTGTCTGGCTGAGCAGGAGCCCGGCGACCATCTGTGCCAGCAGCACCAGATGACGCTGGTCGCAGAACGGGCTGTGTTGACGCAGGAGGCCGATCAGCTCAGCATGGAGCCGGGCGTGGGAAACCACAGGGTGTTGGTTTGGTCTGACAACCCCAACGTCTCATGGCTCCCCGCCCACCCAATGACCTGAGACCCATGCTGTTGCAAGGCTTCTCGGTCTTGTGCCGGTCAGCCAGGGTGTGACCCTTATTGATTTGCACTCAAAACCCGCAACCACTCTAAAATCTTATG
>ERZ888423.2227-NODE-2227-length-14860-cov-27.224249_pt1 | contig 14860 bp, 13 predicted proteins | sample MGYA00520523_ERZ888423 | MGnify/ENA primary metagenome ERZ888423 (study PRJEB32303, sample SAMEA104408611) | aquatic metagenome | biome: Brackish water; feature: Pelagic; material: water | place: Baltic Sea | collected 2014-06-08T10:24:00 | depth 30,27 m ...
CCTGGCTTTTTTTGATCACCGCGAGATGAAAGGCAGGCGGGAGCGTTCGCGCATCAAGGCGCCGGCGTTCTGAAATGATCAGCCGAATACAATCCATGTCAGAGTTTACCGATAGTCACCTTAAAGAAGATGCGGGCGCCGCGGCTTTCCGGTGGACCGGCTGCGTTTCCGGTGAGGTTTACACGCCTTCGGCCCAGAGCGCCTCGAGGTCCCGGGCCATTGCTTCCGATTTGCGTGCGACGGCGTCCGGCACGCGGAAGCCGACAATCGCGGTGCCTTCCAGCGAACTGGTCCCGTCCGGCGCCGCCGGCCAGCGCGACCCGGCGATCAGGTTGGCGCCGAGTTGCGCGAGCAGCTCTCCGAACTCCGCCTCGCGCCCGTCCCGGAACAGGGGCAGCCAGAGCAGGATCATGCCGGTCGGCCAGCGCTTCAGCGCCTTCGGGGTCCAGAGGGCGAGCGCTTCGATGTCGCGCCGCGTCTCGTAGCTCGGGTCGGAGAAGACGATGATCTGCTCGTGCCCCCGCGGCGCGAGTTTCAGCGCGCCGGAATAGCCGTCCGCCTCGCGGACCAGCACGCGGGGGTCGGCGCCGACATTCTCTGTCAGCGCCCTGAACTCGGCCGGGTGGCGCTCGAACAGGATTGCGCGGGCCGAGGCCGGAAGGCGCGCCAGCGCCAGGGCGGGGGAGCCCGGATAGTCCTTTTCCGTCCGTTCGCGGACGAGCTTCAGCCAGTCTTCAAAGCCTGCCGGGGCATTTCCCTTCAGCAGGGCAAGAATTCCGGTATCCGCCTCGCCGCCCTTGCGGGCCTGCGCGCCGGTCAGGTCATATCGTCCGCGGCCCGAATGTGTTTCCACATAGAGGATCGGACGCGATCCCTTCGCGGCGCCGCGCAGGACAAGGTCCAGAACGGCGTGCTTCAGCACGTCGGCGCGGTTGCCCGCGTGAAAGCCGTGCTGATAGGACAGCATCGCCGCTTACTGACCGCCGAGGCTTTCCTTGCGGGCGGCTTCGAACTCGTTGCCCGCATACCAGGTTGGCCAGTCAGCGGATTTCGCGATATCGCGTCCGACCTGGAACAGTGTCTGGATGTCCTGCTCGAAGCCTGTGAGATCCCAGTCGTCTGAGTATTCATCCATCGGCTTGTGATAACGCTCGGCGGTATAGGCTGCGGCGGCCGCCTTGCCGGCAGCCACGCCGCCATCGACCTTGTCTTCGCCGCCATCGGCATAGAGCATCGGCACGCCCTTCTTGGCGAAGGAGATGTGGTCCGAACGATAGAAATAGCCGGCTTGCGGTGTCGGATCCGCCTTGATCGAGCGGCCCTGCGTGGCAAGCACGTCCTTCAGCCGGTCTTCGAGTTGCGAGGCGCCGTAGCCGACGACCACCATATCCCTGGTCAGGCCTATCGGCAGCGCGCCGTCCATGTTGATCCCGGCGACGATCCTGTTCAGCGGCACGGTCGGGTTCTCGGCATAGTAGGCCGATCCGAGCAGGCCGGATTCCTCAAGCGTGACGGCAACGAAAAGGGCAGAGCGGTCCAGTGTTTCAGCCTTCATCGCTTCGGCGATCTCCAGCAGCGCGGCGGTGCCGGTCGCGTTATCCACCGCGCCGTTGAAGATGTCGTCCTCGTAGAAGTCTTCGCCTTCCCGGCCGGTCTTCTCACCGGTTTTCATGCCGAGATGGTCCCAGTGCGCGGTGTACAGAACATATTCGTCAGGCGTGGTCGCGCCCGGGATGACGCCCACCACGTTGCGGCTGGAGAGCGGCTCGATGGTCTGGTTGACCGTGCCGCGCGCCTTCAGGCCTTCCATCACGACGGGCGCAAAGCCCCGCGCGTTAGCGGCCGCCTTCTGTGCTGTAAAGTCGAGCCCGGCTTTGGCGAACATCTGCTCGGCCGTCTCGCGCGTGATCCAGCCTTCGAGGGCCGCGCGGCTGGCGCCGCCATCGGCGCGGACGAGATCGGACTGCGCGCCTGTCCATGAGCCGGTGACGACGTCCCAGCCATAGGCGGCCGCGTCGGTTTCATGCACGACAAGTGCAGCCGCCGCGCCCTGGCGGGCGGCTTCTTCGAACTTGTAGGTCCATCGGCCATAATAGGTCATGGCGTTGCCCTTGAACAAACTCGCGTCGCCCGTGGCAAAGCCGGGATCATTGACGAGGATGACCACGGTCTTTCCGGTATAGTCCTGTCCGGCATAATCGTTCCAGCCGAACTCCGGCGCCACGACGCCGTACCCGACGAACACGACATCGCCCGGTGCGAAGCTCACCTGGCCGGCGTTCTGGCGCTTCGTCCAGTAGACGGCCTGCGACTTGAAACCGAGCGAGAGGTCTTCGCCGTCCGGCCAGGTCACGACCAGTTCGGACGTGGCCGGGTCAACGGTCTGGTTCACCATCTTCACTTCCTGGAAATAGGTGCCGTTGTCGCCGCCGGGCGCCGCGCCGAGACGCGCCATTTCGGCAGCGATCCAGGCAGCGGAGGCTTCACCCGCGGGCGTGCCCGGGCCGCGGCCTTCGAACGTGTCGTCGGCGAGCGTCTTGATCCGGATGGCCAGGTCAGCCGCGGTGATCGCCGGCGTCGTGGCATCCGGCAGGGGCAGCAGCAGTTCTTCGGCAACCGCGCCAGGGGCTTGCACCGCAGGCGCGGCGGCGTCCGGCGCGCAGGCGGTGAGCGTGAGCGCGGCGGCGCCGAACAGGGCAAGGCGTTTGATCATGTCTGGTTTCCCGCGATTTACGCAGGCCCGCGGGCCAGCGGAATTTCTGATGAGCCGGGTCTCGCATGTCACGAAGGGGTCATCAAGCATGGGCCGGGCTGTTTTCCGGGGCTTCGCCTGTGTTTGCGGACTTGTCACCGGGCGTTCAGGTGCAAATTCTATACTCCTCAGCGGAAGGCCCGCCGGGGCCAGGAGGTATCGCCATGACGAAGGTTGCGTTTCAGCACCGGGGCAACAGCGCCCGGATGGGTCTCGCCACGCTGTTTGCGGGCCTTCTGGCGTTTGCCCTGCCGGCCTGCGCCCACCCGGTGACGATCGGCGCGCTCGAATCGGCCGCGAAGATCGAGGCCGCTTTCCTGCCGGAGGAGGACAGGTTCGTCGCCGCCGACGGCGCACGTCTGGGCCTGAGCGTCTGGCCGGCTGCGGGTACGGATGATCCGGACTACGTGGTCGTCGGCGTGCACGGCATGAGCGACTATGCCGGCGCATTCCACATGGCGGCGCCTTACTGGGCGGCGCGCGGTGTGACGACCTATGCTTACGACCAGCGCGGCTTCGGGCGGTCTCCCAACAAGGGTTTCTGGCCGGACGAGGAATTGCTGCGCCAGGACCTGCGCACGGCGGTCGATGTGGCCCGCAGGCGCCATCCGGACGCTGTGATCACGGTGGTCGGCATCTCGATGGGCGCCTCGGTCGCGATGACGGCGTTTGGGTCGGATGACCCGCCGCAGGCCGACCGCCTGATCCTCTCGGGCCCCGGCCTGCGCGGCTGGGGCGCGATCAACCCGCTTTACCGCCTGAGCCTTCTGGCCTCCGCCTATACCAATCCTGGCTGGATCGTCGTGCCGCCGGCCGGGCTGATCAAGATCGAGCCGTCAGACAACAATGCCATGCTGCGCCGGACATGGTCTGATCCGCACATGACGTATGAGAACCGTATCGACCAGGTCTACGGCCTCGTGAACCTGATGGAAAACGCGCATTGGGCTGCGGCACGTCTGCCGAAGAGTGTTCCGGTGCTGGCGTCCTACGGCGCGAAGGACATCGTCATTCCGCAGAACGGCGTGGAGCGCACCGCGAAGCTGCTGCCCGCGGGCACGCGCACCGTCTATTACACGAAAGGCTACCACATGCTCGAGCGCGACCTGCAGGCCGAGAAGGTGCATGCCGATTATCTTGCCTTCATGAAGGACCCCGGCGCGGCCCTGCCCAGCGGCGAAGGCGAGTGGCCTTTCCTTCAGGCCTGCAGGCAATGGGCATCGGTCAGTACAGCGCCTGCGGCCTGCTGAGCCGCCGGTGCCTGCCCTGCTCGGCAACGAAGGCGTGATGGAAGGTCATGACGGGGCGCGACTTGGACTGAGCGTCTGGTCCGCAGAAGGCGCGGCCGATCCGGAGCATGTCATCGTCGGCATCCACGGCATGAACAATTATGCGGGCGAGTTCCGGCTTGCGGCGCCGGAATGGGCCCGCAGCGGCGTGACCGTCTACGCCTTCGACCAGCGCGGCTTTGGCCGATCGGTGAACCGGGGTCTCTGGGCCGGTGACGCGGCCATGCAGGAAGACCTGCGCACGGCTGTCTCGCTGGCGCGTGACCGTCATCCGTCCGCGACGGTCAGCGTTGTCGCCATCTCGATGGGGGCCGCCGTTGCGATCACCGCCTTCGCGTCGGACCGCCCGCCTGCCGCGGACCGCCTGATCCTGTCGGGTCCGGGGCTGCGCGGCTGGGGGACGCTCAACCCGTTCCTGGCGTCCACGCTCTGGATCGGGGCCAAAGCGGCGCCCGGCCTCATCGTGCGCCCGCCGGAGTTTGCAAAGCCGAAGTTGACGGACAATGACGCCTTCCTGGCCATCCAGGACGCAGACCCGCATCACTCGCGCGAGAACCGGCTCGATCAGCTGAAGGGCGCGGTCTCCCTGATGGAGCGGGCCCACGCGCAGGTGCGCCGTCTGCCCGCGACGGTTCCGGTCCTCGTCTCCTACGGCGCGCATGACCAGGTTGTGCCGCCCAGCGGGCCGAAGCGGACCGCGCCGCGCCTTCCGCCGCATGTGCGCACGGTCTACTATAAGGATGGCTATCACGTGCTGCTCAGCGACCTGCAACGCGAAAAAGTAATCAGCGATTACCTCGCCTTTATCCGCGATCCGGCAGCGGCCTTGCCAAGCCATGAACCGGAATGGCCCTTCCGGTAAGCCTTTCCACAGCTGTCGCCCCCTTGTGGCGCCGCTCGCGTGGACAAATATAGGGGCATCTGCCAAACCTGCCTCCAAGCGATTCAGCCAATTTTTTCAAAGGCTACTTTGATGTCCAATATCCATGAGACCTCGCTCAACCTTGTCCCGATGGTTGTTGAACAGACGAGCCGGGGAGAGCGGGCTTTTGACATCTTCTCGCGGCTGCTCAAAGAGCGCATCATTTTTCTCACCGGACCCATCGATGATGGCGTTGCGGCGTTGACGACCTCGCAGCTCCTGTTCCTCGAATCCGAGAACCCGAAGCGCGAAATTGCCATGTATATCAACAGCCCCGGCGGATACGTCTCCTCGGGCCTGGCGATCTATGACACCATGCAATATGTCCGCTGCCCGATCTCGACCGTCTGCATCGGCCAGGCGGCCTCGATGGGGTCACTGCTGCTGGCCGCAGGGGAAAAAGGCATGCGGATCGCGCTGCCGAACGCCCGTATCATGCTGCACCAGCCTTCGGGTGGCTATTCGGGTGTTGCGACCGATATCGAGCGCCATGCGGAAGAAATTATCGAATTAAAACGTCGTCTTAACAATATTTATGTGCGCCATACCGGCCAGCCCTATGACGTTATCGAACGCAAACTCGACCGCGATACCTTCCTGACGGCCGAACAGGCCATGGAATTCGGCATCGTAGACAAGGTTTACGAGCGCCGTTCGGCGGATGACGAGAAATAATCCACTGTTTTTAACGTGCGGCCCGCCCCTTGCAGGCTTGGCGAACAACTATAGACTTAAACAACCGGGGCGCTTCGGGGCAGGCCTTAAAGCCGGCGTTAAGCGTTTCACGGCATTGAGGAAGTTATGACGAAGCAAAACGGCTCCGGCGACTCCAAGAACACGCTCTACTGCTCTTTTTGCGGAAAGAGCCAGCATGAGGTGAAAAAGCTCATTGCTGGACCAACCGTGTTCATTTGCGATGAGTGCGTCGAACTCTGCATGGACATCATTCGCGAGGAGAACAAAACTTCTGCGATCAAGTCCCGTGAGGGCGTCCCGACGCCGCAGGAGATCTGCGATGTGCTCGATGACTATGTCATCGGCCAGCGCTATGCGAAACGCATCCTCTCGGTCGCGGTCCATAACCATTACAAACGCCTCTCCCATGCCGGCAAGGCGGACGGCGTGGAGCTGTCGAAATCCAATATCCTGCTCGTCGGCCCGACCGGTTGCGGCAAGACGCTGCTGGCGCAGACGCTTGCCCGTATCCTGGACGTGCCTTTCACGATGGCGGACGCAACCACCCTCACCGAAGCCGGCTATGTCGGCGAGGACGTCGAGAACATTGTGCTCAAGCTGCTTCAGGCCGCTGACTATAATGTTGAACGCGCCCAGCGCGGCATTGTCTATATCGACGAGATCGACAAGATTTCGCGCAAGTCAGACAATCCCTCGATCACGCGGGATGTGTCGGGCGAGGGCGTGCAGCAGGCGCTGCTGAAGATCATGGAAGGCACCGTTGCGGCGGTTCCGCCGCAGGGCGGCCGGAAACATCCGCAGCAGGAATTCCTGCAGGTCGACACGACGAACATTCTTTTCATCTGCGGCGGCGCGTTTGCCGGCCTCGAGAAGATCATCGCCGCGCGCGGTGACAATGCCTCGATCGGCTTCGGCGCCACCATCAAGAACGCCAGTGACAAGGGCGTCGGCGAGACGCTGCGCGGCACCGAGCCGGAAGACCTGCAGAAGTTCGGCCTGATCCCGGAATTCATCGGACGCCTGCCGGTCATCGCGACGCTGGAAGACCTCGACGAGAAAGCCCTTATCCAGATCCTGACCCAGCCGAAGAACGCACTGCTCAAACAGTACCAGAAACTGTTCGACATGGAGAACGTGGCGCTGACCTTCTCGCCTGAGGCGCTTGTTGCGGTCGCGCGTAAGGCCATCGGCCGCAAGACCGGCGCGCGCGGCCTGCGCTCGATCATGGAAGCCATCCTGCTCGACACGATGTTCGAACTGCCGAACCTGCGCGGCGTCGAAGAAGTCGTGATCAATGCCGAAGTGGTGGAAGGTAATGCCGAGCCGCTCTACGTGCACGCCAGCAAGGCCCAGACCGAAGCGGGCTGATCGCGTCCGGATACGGAATATCGAAAAGCCCCGGCCTCACCGCCGGGGCTTTTTCATTCCGGCAGGTGGCCGGCAGGTGGCCGGCAGGTGGATTGTCAGGATATCCACGCGTGGCGGCATAAGGAAGCGCAGCGGCACACCGGCCATGCCCGTTCCGGTGGTCACGCAGACAAGGCGCTCGCCTGCGGGCGAAGCCAAGGGGTGCAGTTCCCTGTCGAACGGGCCGGTGACGGGAAGGGCCTTCTGGTAGAGGCAGGGTTCGCGCACCTGCCCGCCATGCGTATGGCCCGCAAGCATCAGGTCATAGGCAAAGTCATCCGGCACCAGGAGCGCCGTATCCGGATTATGGGTGAGCAGGATCACCGGCTTGCCGGCGGGCAGGCCGGACGAGAAGGTGAAATCCTGGCGCCGCTGCCAGAGGTCAGACGCGCCGGCGATGACGACGCCGTGTCCTGCGATATCCGTCCCGGCCGCGCGATTGTGTATGATCGTGGCGCCGGCTTCGCCGAGGGCGGCGCGCAGGGGATCCGTCAGGTCGCTTCCCGGGCGGCCGGCATCATGATTGCCGGGCACGGCGAAGAGCGGGGCGTCAAGGTTTCCCAGCGCAGCAAAGTCTTCGGGAATATCCGCCAGGCCCGGATGATAGGTCAGGTCGCCGGCCAGGAAGACTGCGTCGACGTCCTCGGCATTGATCCGCGCGGCGATGCCTCCAACCGGCATGGCGTTCCCGAAGACGCCGGTATGCGGATCCGCAGGCAGCGTAATCCGGATCGGGGACGGGCTTTCGCCGGCGCCGGGCCAGACGAATGTCCCGCGGTGCGTGACGAGCTGGCGGGGTTCAGCGAAGCGCGCGCAGGCCAGTACGCCGGTGATCGCGAGTGCCAGGGCCGCGACGACTTTCACGGCGGGCCGGCCGCGGAGCGGGGCCCACAGGCGCAGCGCCGCGAGAGGGAGGCAGAGCCAGCTGCCCCAGAAAATCAGGAGCTTCATCATCGCCCTTTCCGGCTCAGCCTTCGTGGCAAAGAAAAGGCCGGCATCCGAAGATGCCGGCCTCTGCTTCTGGCCGAGAGGCCGCGAAGCTTACATCTTGTAGTACATGTCGAATTCGACCGGGTGCGGATGAAGTTCGAAACGCATATTCTCTTCCATCTTCAGGTCGATGTAGGCGTCAATCTGGTCGTCGTCGAATACGCCGCCCTTCTTGAGGAAGGCGCGGTCTGCGTCGAGCGCAGCGAGGGCTTCACGCAGCGAACCGCAGACCTGCGGGATCTTTGCGGCTTCGGCCGGCGGCAGGTCGTACAGGTCCTTGTCCATGGCGTCGCCCGGGTGGATCTTGTTCTCGATGCCGTCGAGGCCGGCCATCAGCAGGGCCGCGAAGGCGAGGTAGGGGTTCGCCATCGGGTCGGGGAAGCGGGCTTCGATACGCTTCGCCTTCGGGTTCGAGCCGAACGGAATGCGGATCGAGGCCGAGCGGTTGCGCGACGAGTAGGCCAGCATGACCGGCGCTTCATAGCCCGGCACGAGACGCTTGTAGCTGTTCGTCGACGGGTTGGTGAGCGCGTTGAGGGCCTTGGCGTGCTTGATGATGCCGCCAATGTAGTAGAGGCACATGTCGCTCAGGTCGGCATACTTGTTGCCGGCGAACAGTGGCTTGCCGCCCTGCCAGATCGACTGGTGCACGTGCATGCCCGAGCCATTGTCCTTGTACATCGGCTTCGGCATGAAGGTCGCCGACTTACCATAGGACGCGGCCACGTTGTGGATCACGTACTTGTAGAGCTGCATCCGGTCCGCCATCGTCGTGAGCGTCGAGAACTTGAGGCCAAGCTCGTGCTGCGCCGGGGCCACTTCGTGGTGGTGCTTTTCGGGGTCGAGGCCGATCTCGCCCATGATGGTGAGCATCTCGCCGCGCATGTCCTGCTCGGAGTCGATCGGCGGCACGGGGAAGTAGCCACCCTTCGGGCCAGGGCGGTGGCCCATGTTGCCCATCGGGTATTCCTTGCTCGTATTGATCGGCAGTTCAGCCGAGTCGTAGCTGTAGCCGGTATTGTGCGGCTCGATCGACCAGCGCACGTCATCGAAGATGAAGAATTCGGCTTCCGGTCCGAAGAACACCGTGTCGCCGATACCCGACGCCTTCACATAGGCTTCGGCTTTCTTCGCGGTGGTGCGCGGGTCGCGGTTATAGGCCTGGCCGGTGATCGGGTCGAGCACGTCGCAGATCACGGCCAGTGTCGTCTGCTGGAAGAACGGGTCGATAATGGCCGTTGCCTGGTCAGGCTTCAGCAGCATGTCGGATTCGTTGATGGCCTTCCAGCCGGCAACCGACGAGCCATCGAACATCTGGCCTTCGGTGAAGAAGTCTTCGCCGACCATGTTCTTGTGGAAGGTGACGTGCTGCATCTTCCCGCGCGGGTCGGTGAAGCGAAGGTCGACATACTGGATGTCTTCGTCCTTCATTCGTTTGTAGAGTTCATCAGCCATTGGGTTTGCCTTCTGGTGAGCTGTTTGTGCTGCCTGATTATGAGGGCGCGGGGAACCGCGCCGGTGTGAGCTTAGAGTGCGGCGTCGCCGGTTTCGCCGGTGCGAATGCGCACCGCGTCGATAACATCCGAGACGAAGATCTTACCATCCCCGATCTTGTCGGTGTGGGCAGCTTTTTTGATTGCCTCAACGGCCCCCTCGACCGCGCTGTCGGCGAGGACGATTTCAATCTTCAGTTTCGGCAGGAAGTCGACGACATATTCGGCGCCGCGGTAGAGTTCGGTATGTCCGCGCTGGCGTCCGAAGCCTTTGGCTTCGATGACGGTCATGCCCTGCAGGCCGATTTCCTGAAGGGCCTCCTTCACGTCGTCCAGCTTGAACGGTTTGATGATGGCTTCGATCTTCTTCATGCGTGGTTCTCCCCAGGCGCCCGGTTAAGATTTCAAATGTGCGTATGGGGTGTCGGGTGCCGAAGCGATAGTCAGGCGGGGGAGTCGTGCGCCGTGAACCTTGCATGGTAAATTATCAGGCGCCATCGCCTAACAAGTAGGCAGGCGTTTCCGGCCGGATTTCGAAAACAATGACGCCTGCGTCACTTTTCACTCTGAGGCCTGCATGCTAAAGGGACAGGAACTTCAGGAGACGCCCGAATGACCCCTCAAGCCTTTGTCCATCCTGATCGCCGCGCCGCGGATTTCCGCCCGTTCAAGGCATGGTCGCACATGCAGAAGCTGATCGCGGACAAGGAAGACACTGAACAGGTGTTCCACATCATCGAGGCGCTCAACGGCAAGTCGTTCGAAAAGAACTTCTGGGCCTTTGCCGCCAGGCCCGAAGGGCAGAAGCTGCTTCAGGAAAAGCCCTGCCTGCCGCCGATCCTCGACGATCACAGCTGGATCCGCGCCCTGCCGGACGGCACCGTCGGGCGCGCCTATGTCGCGTTCATGGAGCGCGAAGGCCTGTCTGCCCGGGGTCTCGTGGAAGAGAGCCAGAAGCTCCGCTCCAGGAGCCGCGAGTATGAAGACGACATGATGTGGTACGCCAATCGCCTGCGCGACACGCATGACCTGTTCCATGTGCTCTCGGGCTATAACCGGGATGCGCTCGGGGAAGCCTCCCTGCTTGCCTTCACCTATAGCCAGCAACCCGGGCTCGGCGTCATCTTCATCGCCTATGTGGGCTGCCGCACCATCGCAAAGCGCGCGCCCAGGGGTGCCCGCATCATGGACTGTTTCTGGGAAGGCAAGCGCAATGGCGCGGCCGCCCAAAAGATCATCGAGCAGGACATCATTGCCCTGATGCATGAACCGCTGGACGCGGCACGGGCCCGGCTCGGCATCGCCAGACCGGTCATCTACCGCGAGACGCTGAAGCTGCTCGGCCAGCACGGCTACACCCCGGTGCTCCAGCCGCAGGCGATGGCCGGCGCGCAGGTCTCCGCTTGATCTACCTGATCCGGCATGGCGAGGCCGCAGCCGGCTGGGGGGATCATCCCGATCCCGGCCTCAGCGCGCTCGGCGCAAAGCAGGCGCAAGCCGTGGCGGCGCAGTTGAACGCGGCCACTATCACGAACATTATCTCCAGCCCGATGCAGCGCTGCCGCGAAACCTCGGCGCCCCTGTCGGACCTCCTCTCGCTGACGCCGGCGATTGCCCCGCAGGTCTCGGAAATCGGCACGCCGCCCGATATCGGGGACCGTGTCACCTGGCTTCGGGGCCTGATGGCCGGAACCTGGACAGAGGCCGGGGCGCCGTTCGTGGACTGGCGCGCGCGCATGGGCGCCTTCGTCGATGCCCTGCCAGCCCGGACTGCCGTGTTCTCTCACTTCGTCGCGATCAACGCGCTGTGCGGACTGCTGGAGCAGGACGACCGCGTGACCGTGTTCCGTCCCGGCCACTGCTCGGTCACCCGCCTTGAGCGCAGGGACGGGCGTCTGCGTGTGGCAGAATATGGAAGCGAAGCGGCAACCCGCGTGCTATGAGCCGCCCCCATGGGCAGACCTATTCTTACACCGCAGGAAATGCATGCCGCTGAGCAGGCCGTGATCGCTGCGGGCACTGACAGTTTCACCCTGATGCAGCGCGCCGGCGAGGCGGTGGCCGAGTTCGTGCACGCACACTGGCCGGAAGGCCAGATCCAGGTTCTGTGCGGCCCCGGCGGCAATGGCGGCGACGGTTTCGTTGCGGCCGCCGCGCTCGCCAGGCTCTGGCGCAAGGTCGAAGTCTTCTGCGCCGTGCCCGTAGCCGACCTTCAGGGCGACGCGGCGAAAGCTGCTGCGTTCTGGGATGGCAAGGTTGGCACGCTCGACGAGGCGCTCACCGCGCCGCATGAACTCGTGCTCGATGCCCTGTATGGCGGCGGCCTGTCGCGGCCGCTCGAAGGAGCTGCGGCTGCACTCGCCGCCCGCCCGGCGCGCGTGGTGTCGGTCGATGTGCCCTCCGGCATCGATGGCTTCACTGCCAGGCCGCTCGGGCCGTGCTTCCGCGCCGAAGGGACGATCACCTTCGCGGCGCTGCGTCCCGCGCACGTGCTTCTGCCTGGCGCAGCCTTCAGCGGCGCCGTGATGGTGGCCGATATCGGCGTGCCGGTGCAGACCCGCGCGATGGAGAACAGCCCGGCGCTCTGGGCGGCCGAGCTGCCGCAGCCGGGGCAGGGCGACTACAAGCACCGCCGGGGCCACCTGAAAGTCGTCAGTGGACCGATGAGCTCCACAGGCGCTGCCCGTCTTGCCGCCCGCGCGGGCCTGCGCGCCGGCGCAGGGCTCGTCACCCTTCTTTCGCCGCCCTCGGCCATGATGACCAACGCCGCGCACCTCACTGCCATCATGCTGTCCTGCGTGGACGGAGCAGATGAGCTTCTGGACGCTGCGCAGAAAGCCAGCGTCGTCATCATCGGTCCCGCGGCGGGGGTCACCCCGCAGACCCGCCAGAATGTTGCCGCCGTGCTCAGATCCTCCGCCCGCGCCGTGCTTGACGCCGACGCGCTGACAGTCTTTGCAGACAATCCCTCCGCCCTGTTCGCCATGCTGCGTGAGGCGGACGTGCTGACGCCGCATACCGGCGAGTTTGAGCGCCTCTTTGGTGACCTCCTGGGCAGCGCCCCCAACAAGATCGAAGCGGCGCGCGCAGCCGCCGCAAAGGCTGGCTGCCTGGTGATCGTCAAGGGCGCCGACACGGTGATTGCCTCGCCGGGCGGACATGTCGTCGTCAATACGCACGCCACGCGCTGGCTCGCCACCGCCGGTTCAGGTGATGTCCTCGCGGGCATCCTCGCCGGCTTCATGACGCAGGGCGTCGACAGTTTCCTCGCCGCCGCCATGGGCGCCTGGATCCACGGCGAAGCCGGCCGACGCGTCGGCGCCGGGCTGATTGCCGAAGACCTCGAGCAACAGCTGCCGGACATCCTCGGCGCGCTGCATGGGGAGAGGGTGGCGCGCTAGCCGATCAGTGCCCGGCCAGGCGCCCCATCGGCCGGCCGTCAATGATCTGGTCGAGATACTCGCTCATGCCGTAGCCGACCTTTCCGTCGCAATGATACTCGGTCATCGCCTCGGTGATGCGCGTTGTCAGTTCGGCCCCATCCGGCGTGGTGCGCCGGTTGCGCAGCGGGATCAGCGACAGCACCTTGCCGGTGACGGTGTAGGACCTGCCCGCCTTCGTCCCGATTTTTGCGGTCAGGGCGGTCTGGTATTCGTTTTCGTCCCAGCTGCTCGTCAGGTCGCAGGCGATGATGTCATCGTAGACCCCGTCGCGGTACACCATGCCGCTTGGCCGGGCGCCGCCTTTGCCGTCGCTCATCACGTTGAACATCATCCCGAAGTCCGGACCGAAATTCATCGGGCACCAGCGGTACCATTCGATTGCCTGCCAGTGGCGCGGACCCCAGGACTTGTCGCGCAGCCCGTACCCGTTGATCTCGAGCCGGACGCCGCCGCACTCGATAACGCCCCTGGCGCCGCAATGCTGTTCGTAGTGCGCCTTGGCAAAGGACTTCTCCGGATCAATCTCGATCGGCGAGCCATCCGCCTTCAGCACCTCGCCGCCATACATCGGCGACAGCCCCGTATAAGTGAGGTCCATCCGGCAGGGCAGGCGGGGATTGTTCCGGAACGCTGCCTTGGGGTCCGCCATCTGGAGCGGCTCCTTCATGACGAGAAGGTCGCCCGCGTAGGTCACGCGCAGTTCCCTGAACGGGGTGACGACCTCGATCCTGAGCCCGCCGGCATTCATCTCTGAATTGCCGCTGATCGCGGGCCGCGCGAACATGAAGCCGACCCGGCCATCCGGGAAATAGACGCACATCGACATCTCGGCATAGTTCTGGTTCGGACGGTTGCCGATCCGGAACCAGGCGCCTGCGCGCTGGCCCGCGTCGAACACGTTGAAATACATGCTTTCGTTATAATTGTCGGCCGTGCCGGGATCGTGGGTGTATTCGTCTTCCGGCACGAGCCTGACCTGGAAACCTTCAGCTGCAGCCGCCATGACGCTTCTCCCGATACGTGAACTGGAAGGAAAGCATGCCACGGCCCGGCCGCCGCGCAAGGCTGACGTGGAGGCACAAGCGGCGCGGATGAGCGGCGTCACTGTTATAAAAAATCAATTAAGACAGTTATGTATATCTTTTGAACGATCAGTTTTCAGCACAATGTGTGCACAGTTTCCGGCACGGTCTGACGGTGCGGCGTCCAGGAAAGTGAGCCTGCCGAAGGGGCGCTGGCAACCCCTCGCCACAAAGCGAAAAGCCATCGTTCTGCTTCCAGAGGCGGGGAGACGCTGCCTGAGGTCCATAGGAGGCCAGGCTCCCGATACGAATGAGGGACGCCAGGGGCCCGGGTCAGTGAGGAGGTCGATTTCATCCTGGAAAGTCATGATCGACGGATCGTCGCAATCGATGTGAAGGCCGGCGCCACGCTGCACTATGACGGGTTCAAGACGATGCGCAGGCTCCGCGATGCAATGGGCGGAGCCTTCGTCCAGGGAATTGTCCTTTACACTGGCAAAGAGGTGCGTCGCTTTGACGACCGGATGATCGCAGCGCCCGTTTCATGCCTCTGGGGAACCTGAGGGCTTCGTCTGTCAGAAGCCGTGCAACCTGGGCACGGCGTCGGGCGAACCGATACAGACCTTTCGGGCCGCCCGAAGGTGGGGCCTATCGGGCGGGCGGGGGAAGGCCCCTCACAAGCGACCTCGAGAGGCGTCCAGGGCCTTGAGCCCGCGATCAGCGTCCATCAGCAACGGGTAATATTTTCCAGCGCCTCGGCCAGCAAAACGTCCCACTTCTGTGCTGGCCGATGCTCCAGCGGCCTACAGGGTTCCCACCTCCGGTGCTCGCGCGAGGGCTTTGCCC
>ERZ888423.2228-NODE-2228-length-14860-cov-9.298548_pt1 | contig 14860 bp, 9 predicted proteins | sample MGYA00520523_ERZ888423 | MGnify/ENA primary metagenome ERZ888423 (study PRJEB32303, sample SAMEA104408611) | aquatic metagenome | biome: Brackish water; feature: Pelagic; material: water | place: Baltic Sea | collected 2014-06-08T10:24:00 | depth 30,27 m ...
CACCGCTCATTGCTTCCCAGTTTCCGTCAAAGGCAAGGCCGATTAATTCTCCCTTACCATTCAAGACAGGACTTCCTGAGTTACCGCCTGTGATGTCATTATTAGAAATGAAACATACGATCATCTCTCCATTCTTATCGGCATATTGCCCGAATTCCTTCTTCTCTATTAGGCTTTTCAATCCTGCTGGAACGACAAATTCATCGTTCGTAGGATCTTCCTTTTCCAAGATTCCGTCAGTAGTAGTCACGAAGTCATAACGCATACCGTCAGCAGGAACGTAATCACCTACTTGACCATAGGTCAATCTCAAAGTAGAGTTCGCATCAGGATAATAGTTCTTACTGCTGTTCATCTCTCTGAATCCGGCAATCAACTGGCGATATCCTTTCTCCGTCATCTCACCATACGCACCTGATTCACCGTCAATCTTTCCAAGATAAATCCCGAAATAGAATTCAGTGATCGCTTCGAAAGCAGGGTCAGATTTTAGTTTCTTCAAGTTAGGATCAGCAAGGAATGCATTCACACCCGCCTCAGTCGCGAACAATGACTTAGCGAACATCTTCTCTACGAACTTGTTCCAATCTCCCTTGTACTTCTTCTTGGCATCTTTCAAGAATTCAGGCTGAAAATCTGCAGATACATTATCGCTGTACATCTCGAACATACGCGCGGTTACCTTCTTATCAGTACCCATGTTGTAGTCCTTGAAATGTCCTTCAGCACGCTGAGCAAGACCAGCTTTTCCTGCTGCAATCGCAGCAGTGTCACTAGGGTTTTCTAGCGCCATTGACAATCTATAGGCACGAATAGCCAAGGAAAGGATCTCAGATCCGAACGCAGCTTCTTCTATATAGGTCTTAGGAAGTACATAAGGGCGTGACCCTTCATATCCGCTTTTTAAAAGACCTACAGCTTCACCATAGCTCTCTTTTCTTTTGGCATCTTGTCCTATCCAAGCAGTGAATACATTCTCTTGCTTGAGTTTCTTATCATAGACTTTCAAGCGCTTCAATCCTCTGGATTGACCTTGGAAATACTTCCAGTAGTTGCTTACACCAGCATACTTTGAGGCATACTTGATACGCACTTCATCGCTGGCGTCCATATCTTCTTTCATCAGTCTAAGCTTCTCACCACGTATTTCAACACGGGTAGGTTGCTCAATATCCAAGGCTTGTTGGACACCATAAGAAGAAAGATAACGATCAGTGCTTCCAGGGAAACCTAGGATCATTGTGAAGTCATCAGCTTGCACACCATCCAAGGAGACTGGAAGGAAGTGCTTAGGAGCATAAGGAACGTTGTCGTTAGAATAATCAGCAGGCTTGCCGTCTTTTCCAGAGTAGACACGAAGCATGGAGAAATCTCCAGTGTGACGAGGCCACATCCAGTTATCGGTATCACCACCGAATTTTCCTATGCTTGATGGAGGCGCACCCACAAGACGAACATCTTTATACGTAATATAGGTGAAGGCATAGAATTCATTTCCGCCAAAGAAGGATTTTACATCTACATCATAGGTTCCTTCCTGTCCTAATTCTTGACTGATCTCTTGACTCAGTTTACGTATAACCGCAGCGCGTTCTTCCTCAGTCATGCCTGCATTCAGCTGGCTATTGATACGGTAAGTCACATCATCTATTCGGTTCAGGTAACTGATAACCATCCCATCGATGGGTAATTCCTGAGACTTATCCATGGCCCAAAAACCATCAGTCAGATAGTCATTCGTAACAGAGCTATGTGATTGAATGGCATCGTAAGCACAGTGATGATTGGTAAGGGTCAATCCTTCAGCCGAGATCATCTCCACGGTGCACATTCCGTAATTCATACGTCCTATGGCATCCTTCACTGAAGAAGCATTGATGTTATAGATATCATCAGCTGAGAGTTTCAATCCCAGACCTTGCATTTCTGCTTCGTTGATCTTCTTCAGCATATTGAGCATCCACATGCCTTCATGGGCATAGAGACTCTGCATACTCAGTATAAAGGCGAGCGCCAGTATCGATAGTTTTTTCATGATCCGTTTATTATTTGTTGTACAAAATCTTTAGTGGTCATTCATGACCCCTTTCCAAGCTGTTCCTTCGAAGAACTTCTCCATCTTCTGTCCCAAGATGTTCAGCGCTTCAGGAGCCTGATAGCGCGCAGTGATGCGCTTATTCATTCCCTCGGTATCTACTTGATAGATCCTTGAAGGCAGATCCATCACCTGTTCATTATCGTAGCGTTCTTCCAGCGAAAAGAAATCCGAGGCAGTGATAGCCTCTTTTATCTGGGTCATTTTGGGGGCATCTATTCGCGTATAGAAGTATCCCATGTACTCCACGAAATTCACACCTTGATAGGTCGTGTATCCGCTTTCATAGACCTTGATTTTAAAGACAGGGCATCTGCCAAAGCAAGGAGTACGTTCATAGGAAATCAAGAGGCTATCTGCATTATTCATTTGAAGAGCATCTACCGGAGCCATTTCTTGAAGGCCTTTGTTTACAGTGCTTATTCCTTCGCTTTGAACTTGCTCAGCTGTGCTTTTACACTTTTTCATGGACGCACAAGAGCCGAAAAGAAGGAGCGAGAGCGATATGAGAAGAAGATTTCTCATTTGCTCTTATACCCTCTTTGTTTAGCAGCATCTTCCAGTCTCTTCTGGAAATTACTCTTCTTGATAGGCTTTTTCTGATTCTCTTGAATGGTAGCCAAGAGCTTATCATCATCGATGATATATTTCTTGATTACAATCATCTGACCGATAGAGAGTAAGTTAGCTAAGAGATAATAGTAACTCAATCCTGAAGCGAAGCTGTTAAAGAAGAAGAGCATCATCACAGGGAAGAGGTACATCAAAGTCTTCATATTAGGCATACCCGGCTGGTTCGCAGGCATCTGCGAACTGTTCATCTGGGTATAGAATATGGTACTTACGGCCATGAGCAAGGTGAAGAGACTTACGTGGTCTCCATAGAAAGGTATAGAGAAAGGTAGGCTTGCAATGCTATCAAAGGATGAGAGGTCATCAGCCCAAAGGAACGGTTGCTGACGCAGCTCAATACTAGCAGGGAAGAAGCGGAACATAGCATAGAGGATAGGCATCTGTACTACCATGGGCAAACATCCTGCCATAGGATTCACGCCACTTTTTCGGTAGAGGCCCATGGTCGCTTGTTGCTTCTTCATCGGGTCTTTCTCATTCTCAAACTTCTTGGTCAATTCATCTATCTGAGGCTTAAGTGCTCTCATTTTAGCACTGCTGAGGTAGTTCTTATACGTCAATGGAAAGAGCATCATCTTGATGATGATGGTCAGGATCAAGATGATGATACCGAAACTGCTGATGAAACCATGCAGGAAATTAAAGATGGGTATGACGAGCCACTTATTCATCCAACCGAAAATCCCCCAACCTAGGTCGATGATCCTGTCCATCTCATTCTCATAAGTCCTCAGAATACTGTAATCATTGGGACCCATATAGAACTTGAATCCTACGTGCGGTTCAGGCTTGTATTCAATAGGAAGAGTGAGTTCAGCCAAGTATTCCTTAGTAATGACGGAGTCACCTTCAGCCGGAAGTCTGATTTCTATTCCTGAATTGTCTTTCAAGAAACCTTCCTCAGAAATGGCCACAGCCGAGAAGAAGTTCTGTTTGAAAGCGACCCAATTCGTTCTCGCTTCTAATTCTTCTTCATCGTCCTTGGTCTCGCTTAAGTAATCTCTATCCTCGCCTTTATATCTGAAGAACACAGAGGAACGCTCTCTATCTCTGTCCATGCTCTTCTCTTTCAAGAAAGCAGTCATGTTCCATATCATACTGAGGTCATCTCTTTTCGTGTCCACTATTTGCTGCAAGCCATGGAAATCCATCTCGAAAGCCACTTCATAGCTTCCTTTTTTCACGGAATAGATTAGGTCCAGATATTTGTCTGGGTCAGTAGTGCGCAAACGCATGACCATGGACGTATCTCCAGCTTGAGGAGTGTTAGCAGGAGTGAAAGTGAGGTCAGAGGTGTTGATGAGCTTTCCCTCCGTGGTGCTGAATCTGAAATTCATATCACTCTTCTCATCGAAGAGGAGCAGCGGTTCTTGCTTGGAGGTCTTGAAGGTCTTAAGCTCAAGAGATTTCATTTGTCCACCCTTCTGCTGGAAGATAATCTTCAATAAATCGCTCTCCAAAACATACTCGGCTGATTCATCACTTTCCAACGAAGCAGCAGAGAAGATCCCGTATTGGGTCAATTTACTGGATTCAAAGGCAGCTAGTTGAGCACTATCCATTTCACTTGGCGCGACTGCTGCATCGCTTTCGGATGGGTTAACCACAGGCGCTCGAACTGAGGCTTCAGTTTGAGCAGTTCTAAGGCTATCGGTTTGAGCAGCTTTGCTAGCGAGTTCATCGGCACTGGGCTGGGTAAACCAACTGTAGCCTATGATAACGATACCTATCAGAAATAGGCCGAGAAGAGAATTTTTATCCATGATTTATTTACGGGGGGCAAAGATAGTTGAACTGCTAGAGTGACCAAGGAATCTTGGAAGAGATGCACTCTTGAGTGATATTAGAACCTAGAGTTCCTGTATTATAAGGTAAAAGAAGGCCTTAGAAATCTACTAGCTCTTCAGATTTAGCCTCCACATTACGACTCGCCAAAGCTGCCTCCACGAATCCTATGAAAAGGGGATGAGGCTGTTCAACTGTACTCTTGTATTCAGGGTGAAATTGAACTCCTACAAACCAAGGATGAGACGGTAACTCTATGATTTCGACCAATTTGCTTTCAGGATTCACACCCGTCATACGCATTCCATTGGCCTCGAATAAGCTCTTGAAATCATTATTGAACTCATAGCGATGTCTATGACGTTCATCTATATCCTCAGTTCTGTATGAAGCTAAGGCCAAAGAGTCTTTTTCCAAATGACATGGATAACTGCCTAGTCTCATAGTCCCACCTTTATTTGTAATGCTTTTTTGATGCTCCATGATATCAATCACAGGATGGCTTGTATTATGGTTCATCTCCGTGCTATGTGCATCTTCTAGTCCAAGGACATTACGCGCATATTCAATCACTGCGCATTGCATACCTAGGCAGATACCAAGGAATGGAATCTCTTTCTCACGCACATACTTAATGGCTTGAATCTTTCCTTCAATGCCTCTACCACCGAATCCGGGAGCTACGAGTACACCATCCAAGTGGCTTAATTTCTTGGCCACATTTTCTTCAGTGATAGATTCAGAGTGAATCCAGTCTAGATTCACTTTGACTCCATTCTCGGCACCAGCATGAATAAAGGCTTCAGCTATAGATTTATAACTGTCCTTTAGCTCAATATACTTCCCTATTAGCCCAATACTTACCAAGTCGGTAGGGCTTTTAAGTTTCCAAATAAAGTCATTCCATGAACTCAGGTCGGCTTCGCCCTCATATGGGACGTTCATTTTCTTCAAGACAGCCACATCTAGCTTCTCATCAGCCATGAGATTAGGCACATCATAAATGGTCTCTGCATCAATAGACTCAATGACATTCTCCATACTGACATTGCAGAATCGAGCTACTTTCAATCGAATTTCGTCAGTGAGAGGATGCTCTGTGCGGCACACCAGAATGTCAGGCTGTACGCCCATTTCAAGCAATTGCTTGACCGAGTGTTGGGTGGGTTTAGTCTTAAGCTCTCCAGCAGCAGCTAGATAAGGAACCAAGGTGAGGTGAATGGACAAAGCATTTATGCCCAATTCCCATTTCATCTGACGCACGGCTTCTAAGTAGGGCAGGGATTCTATATCACCCACTGTTCCTCCTATCTCCGTGATAACGAAGTCATAGGAACCATTCTTCCCAAGAAGCTTTACGCAGCGCTTAATCTCATCTGTAATGTGCGGAATGACTTGAACGGTTCTTCCTAAGTAATCCCCTTTTCGCTCACGATTAATGACGTTTTGATAGATACGTCCTGTGGTAATGTTGTTGGCTTGAGAAGTCCTAACGTTAAGAAAACGCTCATAGTGACCAAGGTCAAGGTCAGTTTCTGCTCCATCATCAGTTACGAAGCACTCGCCATGTTCATATGGATTCAGGGTTCCTGGATCAATATTAATGTAGGGGTCAAGTTTCTGTATAGTCACGCTGTGACCGCGTGCCTGTAAGAGTTTAGCCAAAGAAGCGGAGACGATTCCTTTACCGAGAGAGGAGGTCACTCCACCAGTGACGAAGATGTATTTGGTTTGTTCAGACATACCGTATTTCTACGGGATGTGAAGGTAAGATAAATAGCCTTTGACGTTGCACTAATCTGTCAGAGTTGAAGATAATTAGTCTTGAGAGCGTTAAAACAAGGAAGCTAAGGCCAAAATAGGTCCTGAGAACAGCAGAGTTTGTTGGTTCTTTCTCTAGGATAGCGGCTATGAATCAGTCATTCTAAGTTCCATCTAGGTACAATCAGAGATGAGTTTCAGCGCTAGATTCTTTCTTGTGATTCAAGTTTCGCTCTTTCTGAATAATCCTTCCCCCGTAGTCAACAGATGGGGCCATTTAATCTGGGAAACTAGAGAATTATGGGGCTGGCTCGGATGGTCAAGGTACTATTAGTTGGAGACTACTTTACCAGAGGCGAAGTCTATACATGTAAGATGACAGAGAGGATGGCAGAACATCCTGCGAACAAGAGTTAGCAGGGGGAAGTGACCTTTCTTCGCTAGGGAATTCCTTCTAGCACTTCTCTTTTTCCTGAGCCTCTTCAGGATTAAAAAATCATTATAAAAGACATAACTAGCTGAGGGATAGTATATTATTTACTACTTTTATTGAACTAATTACAACTGCATTATGAAACTTGCAAGTTCAGTGAAGTTGTTGACGGGCATGTTTCTGCTCTCAACTACCATAAGTACTTCTGCTCAAAATGAAGAACGTATAGCCTATTCTCAGTCGAATACTGAGTATAGTGCTGACCTTGTCATAGACTTCAAGGTCAAGTCTGGTTCTTATCTTACCATGGATGAGGAGATGAATATTTATTTGAGACTCAAAGAAGATAAACCTCAAGCATTCTTCTTTCCTAATCCCAGCAATGGAATCCTTTGGATAGAACATAATCTTGGGTCCAATGTCACGCTCTATATTAAAGATAGATATGGAAAACCTGTTTTCACAGCGCATGATCTTAAGGCCAACAAATTGGACCTCAAAGGATTTAAAAGCGGCTCCTATCTTCTGATTTTAAAAGGAGAAAAAGGAGAAGTTACACGTTCAATTAGCGTAAAGTAAACTTCAATATTCGATTTTCCTTTAAGACAGAGTTTCATACTTTGGTATGAGTATTCATCTATTCACATAGTCGAAATTCATACACGACTTTCTGTAAATACTATTAAGACCCATTGTAGAATATCTAGGTAATAATGAGTGCTCGTAATCACACTGAGGCACTCTTTATACTAAATCAATTCATACATCAACTCAGCACAAGTGAGTAGGTATTACATTCTATTGAGTGAAGTTTTTTTTCAAGCTTCACGCACCTTTACATCATCAAGAATGGCTCGGCCGATAAACTCTTATAGGATGTCAAAGCTTACTCCTAAAGAACAGGAGACCGTGAGATTCGTCCTTAAAGGATATTCCAATAGGGGGATAGCTGAAGAAATGGGGATCTAAGCGAATACTTTAAAGAGTAATCTCTCCAAAGTATTCTCCACGATAGCGGTCAATAGCCGCAGAGAGCTCACATTGACCTATATTTCTGAGTGTAATAGAACTCCTTAAAAAGTCCAACTCATTCCTAAGCTAGGAAGGATAGGAAGTTGATACACAGCCTCTGAAGTGGTTCTAGAGATGTAGAAAATGTTGTCTCTGTTATAGACATTGGTTACACCTACATTAATCTCCATCGTTTGATGTTCTCTAACTTCAATTACTTTTTGAATGTTCCAATCCAACCTGTGATAGTCAGATAATCTTGAACTGTTCAAATCACCTAGGACATTGAAAATGCTATTCGGATTCTCACTTGTGTAATCTCCATAAATGCCTTCTTCAAATTGAACAGATTGTCCGAATCCTTGGTTAGGAGTGAAAGGCAAAGCAGATCCATAGTTCCAACGGAAATTAGTTTCCCAGCTGTTATCCTTACCCCAGCGATACGTAGCAATCAAGTTCATGTTATGCCTTCTATCGAAGACAGGAGAATATGTCTGAACACCATCCCAACGATCTGATTTTTGAAAGGAGTACACTCCCCAGATGTCATAGTTCTTGCGCTTGTATTTCACCACTAAGTCAACTCCACGAGCTGTTCCTGTTTCTATGATGAAGTCCTTTTTCAAGACATCTGGAAGATCTCTATTGGCCACATTGTCTTCGAATATTTTATTTCTATTTGTGTTCACCAATTGATTGAAGTATTTCACATAACCTTCTAGATTCACTTCCACGTAACGGGTTACATCCCACTCGAAACCAAATATACCGTGCGTTGCTTTTTGAAGATTGCTCGTAATTTCTTTGCTATTTCCATCTTCGTCAGTGAAGAAGTCTTGAAGGTTATCAGGACCGCTCAAGAAACCGTAGAAAAGATTCACTACATCTCTATCTGAGTTAGCAGCGATGAGGTTCTGAGAATATAGTCCCGCAGCTCCTTTCAGCCTAAAGTCATCAGTCAAGTTATACTTGAATCCTAAACGTGGCTCAGGAGAGAATTCACCTAAGGACGCATAGTAATGTCCTCTCAAGCTCAACTCAAGAACAGTTCTTTTGGCCTTCAATTTATAAGAGAAGAATCCTGCCAGCTCCGTAGTGTTCTCTAACTGAACAGTTTTGAAATTCAAGGCATTGAAGAAAGAGAAGTCGGTAGACATTCCCACTACTTCGAAACCATATTTGAATTCATTATCACCACTGAAATACTTGAAGTTCAATCCCATATTAAAGCTATTCACTTTGCTGGAACGAGGCTCAAGATTGATTTCATTCAAGTCGATGGCATATTGGGAATAGGCGAAGTTTCCTTCGATAAGCGTTGCGGTTTTTCCTGGAATCAACACGAAGTTAGCTCCTGCACCATAGGTGTCCCAGCTCAAGTCAGAGACGCCTTGATAGGTCACGTCATCTGTAAAATTAAATCCGAAGATGTTCAGCTTGCTTCCGTTATTAGAATTCATGCTGATTTTTCCGTAGAGGTCTCTATATCTGAATGGAAGACCTGCTCCATCATTGATCCACGGATAAAGGCTTTCACTGGTCAAGTCGAGGTAAGATTGCTTGGCAGAGAATACAAAGCTGGAAGACCCACCTCCTTGCACTTGTTTCTTTATAGGGCCTTCGACCAAAGCCTTAGCTCCGAATGTAGTAGCGCCTATTTTTCCTGCCATTCGTGTCTTATTTCCGTCACGTGTGGTAATGTCCATGACAGAAGAGATACGTCCACCATATTCAGCATTGAATCCACCAGAATAAACGTCAGCATTTCTAAGAATGTCCGTGTCGAATACTGAGAATAGACCAATGGAGTGAAAAGGGTTATAGACAATCATTCCGTCAAGGAGCACTTTGTTCTGCACAGGTGATCCTCCGCGTATGTACAGCTGTCCTCCTTGGTCACCAGTGAAGACTACACCAGGTAATACTTGAAGATACTGGGCCAGGTCAGCCTCACCACCTTGACTAGGAAGCGACTTAATCTCCTTAGGCGTAATCTTCTCCACTGAAACTTGAACTTGATTCAATGATTCTTGTCGCTCAGCAGAGATCACAACTTCAGAGATGTTAATGGCGCCCTGAACCAAGAAAAGTTTTTCAGTGATAATGTCGTTGGCAGCCAGTGTGATTGTTTTTTTCAAACTGTCATAGCCGAGGCTGGTTACGAGCAGTGTGTATGTTCCTGCAGGAACTTTAGTGATTTGATAGAATCCATTCACATCAGTGGCGGCACCGTAGTTGGTTCCTTTCAAGAAGACATTGGTGAAGATCACTGGCTCACCAGTTGCTTGCTCATAGACGAACCCACGGATGGTTCCATTTTGGGCAATAAGGCTAGAAGTGCAAACAAGAAATCCTAGAAGTACAAGTAAATGACGCATAAATGAGGTAATGGATGTTTTTCCGTTGGCAAATGTATCTCATTGAGGCAAAGTATCTGCCGAGCTGAAGGACAAACACGACCGTTTATCACAATCTCAATGCGTGAGCTTGTAGATCATCTCCTTCATAAGCTCCCCTTCTTTGGTGTTACTGGTTGAACCAACACCCTTAGATTTCATATCGTAATCCCTTAGTTCTGAGATGATTCTGATTAGCGTTCCGTAGCTGTAATTACGTGCTCCGCCCACCAGTTTTTTCGCATAGAATTCTTTGCTTTTCAGCACAGCAGACGCACTCTTGGAATCGAAGGCCTTGTTAGCATGAAGAACAATCAATTTAGAATACAAGCCAAAAAGCTGTGCAATCACCATCTGAATAGAATGTGATTTAGGATCAGAGGAGAAATACTTCACTATCTGCTGTGCCTTGAATGCATCCTTGTTCAGCAAGGCATCTTGCAGCTCGAACATGTTATACTCCTTACTTACCCCTATGACCTTCTCTATCAACAGAGCATCTACCGTCTGGCCTTTCTTGGCCAACATGCTGAGCTTATCTAGGTTATGAGACATGCGGCTTAGATCATCACCCACAAATTCCACGAGCATATTGCCCGCTTTTGCATCGAGTTTCAGGCCTTTAATCGCGGCTTCTTTCATTACCCATTTGCTCAAGTCCCATTCCTTGACCTTCTCGGAGTGCATTACTTTTCCTGCATTGCCAATGCCTTTAACCCACTTCTTACGCCCGTCAACCTTGCCTTTATGAGAAAGAACGAGCACGGTGCTTTTCACAGGATTTAGGAGAAGCGGTTCTAGGACCTCGAGCTTTTTCATGTCTTGGGCTTCGCGCAGCACCACCAAGTGAAAAGGGCTGATCATGGGAAAGCGCTTAATGAGACCGGCAAGGGTATGGACATCCGTGTCTTTACCATAGACCACAGTCATGTCGAATTCCTTATGGGCAGCACTCATGGCATGCGTCAGAAAGGCATCAGTAAGTAGGTCTATATAATATGGCTCCTCTCCATGTAAGAGATAGATGGGAGCCATTTTACCCGCTTTGATGTCTTTGATAAGTGAACTGTAATCCATGCGTTACAAATCACGTAATTTCAGGCCTTAGGGAAAAGAAGATTTATCGACAGCCAAAATGAAGGAAAGACTGCGCTGTATAGTCCGTCAACGCTGGATAGAGGCCAGTCCAGAGGAGAGCGTTAGACAAGCCCTTCTTCACTATCTTATACACAATCTTGACTACCCTAAAGGCAGATTCTCCGTGGAGAGCATGGTGATGGTGAACGGGCAGCGCAGACGAACTGATGTGCTCATCCATGATGAGTATGGCAAAGTGCTCATGATTATAGAGTGCAAAGCGCCTGAGATTCCCATTGATGAAAAGACCTTAGCGCAGATCTCCATGTACAACCATGCCTTGGATGCTCCCTATTTGATTTTGAGTAATGGAAATGATCATCGTGTTTTCCTCTTGGATAGTGCGAAAAAAGAAATGAGAAGCCTGTCAGCGATTCCTTCTTATTCAGAACTTTGAACTCATGCGTAGATTACTTTTCATCTTAATTCTGATTTTGAGTCTTGGAACACAAGCTCAGTCCATCAAGGAATGGAGCCCCGCCATGGAGTCTCGTATGCGTTCTGTTGATGATGCTACAGTATTCTCTCTCTTCGTTCGCGCTGAAGGGCTGGCCTGGGAAGAAGCACTCGCACTTGGAAAGCTAGATCGCGTGGGAACCGTGAAGGGCTATACGCTAGTCTCCATCAGAAAACCTATTCTGCAGCACTTGATTCAGGCAGGAGCCCTCTCGTATGTGGGTATTCCCTTGCGTGGAGGTCAAGTCCTGAACGACCGCATGGTGCTGAATAATAACCTAGTTCCCCTGCACCAGGGAGCTGCACCACTTGAATCACCTTTGAAAGGAGAAGGCGTCATCATGGGCATCGTGGACGCTGGAGTAGAATTACAACACCCTGATTTTCATTGGGATGATGGAACCACGCGTATCCTGAAACTCTGGGATCAGAAGTTCATTTACGATGCCGCTCATATACCTCAGCCTTATGGTTTCGGGACGGAGTGGACGAAAGCAGAGATAGACGCGGGTGCTTCTAATCACTTGGATCAGATTCAATACTTTGGGCATGGAACCAATGTGACAGGCATCGCATGCGGAGATGGCAGTGCGATAGGACTTTACGGAGGCGCAGCGCCTATGACAGATTTGGTAGTGGTCTCCTTTGACTTTGACCGTCCTGATTTCTTGGCAGAAGTAGCTAAGTCTATTCAATACATTTTCAGCGTAGCTGATGACGAGGGAAAACCCGTGGTGGCGAATACGAGCTTAGGGAATTATTACGGGTCCCATGATGCTCAGGATCCGGCAGCGCTTTATATAGATAGCTTGCTGAATGCAGCACCGGGAAGAGCCGTGGTGGCAGCCGTGGGAAACAGCAATAACGTCACGCCTTATCACCTGCATACAGAGGTAGGAACTGATACCAGCTTTACCTGGTTCGAGCATGAAAGCGTGCTTAGCCTTAATGGGCCGGGCGTGCTCTTCGAACTTTGGTCTGATGTAGAGGATTTTCAAGATGTGCGCTTCGCCATCGCAGCTGATAAAGCAGGGACAGTTTTTAGCAAGCGAGGTCAAGGAGCCTTCCATGACTATACGGAGATGCTGGGAGCGACCTTGAACGAGACCTTGTTCAATGCCAATGGAGATGAATTAGCCAGCATACACTATTGGGCCCAACTGCAAGGCGATCAAGTACAATTACAAGTCTATTTACCCGCTCCAGATTCCAGTTCCTATCTGTTTCGATTCATGAGTACAGGATCAGGCAGCTTTGATGTGTGGTCAACGAATGTTTTTGGAAGTTCAGATATGGTTCAAGCCGCTTCTTTGCCCAATGCTACTTCCTTTCCTGCTATTTCTAACTATGTCTTGCCTGATACACGCATGCACATAGTGAGTTCATGGACATGCAGTGATCAGGTAATAACGGTGGCTAATTACGTGAACAGGAGCAATTATGTGAACATCCTGAATGAAATTACTACGATTACAGAAGCCACGGGAGCCATAGCATCCAGCTCGAGCAAAGGCCCTACCAGAGATGGGAGGCAAAAACCAGATGTGGCCGCATCAGGAACGGTCACCTTGACCACAGGATCTTATGCCATGCTCGAGCAATTGATTGCCAATGAACCCTTTAAAGTAGCACCGGGAGGAAAGCATTACCGCAATGGAGGAAGCTCCATGTCCTCACCAGTAGTCGCGGGAATAGCCGCGCTCTTTTTCGAGCAATGCCCCGAGGCCACTTGGGAAGACCTTAAAACAGCCTTGATAGAGCATACCGCAGGAGACCCCAATACAGGCACTGTTCCTAATGAGCGCTGGGGATACGGGAAAGCAGATGGCTATGGAAGCGTATCCAGTTTCACCATACAGGCGGCCATGTATGATCAAGATGGATTCTTGCATGCCACTGGAGGAACAGCCTATCAATGGTATCTGAACGGAGAGCCTATTCAGGGAGCTGTGGGAGATAGCTATGATTACAGTGAAGAAGGCAACTATTACGTAGAGGTATTTAATGAAGCAGGATGCAGCCGATTCATTGCCTTGCCTTACATTACTGGCCTTGAAGCACATGCGCAAGCACTGATAAAGATCAGCCCTAATCCTAGTAATGGGCTATTTCTGCTTCAAGGAATCACTGCAGCTGAGCGCATGGATGTGCTAGATATGCAAGGAAGATCTATTCCCTATGAACTCAGCCTGAGGGGAGATTCATGGCTCCTAGATATGCAAGGAGCGAGAGCAGGAACCTATATCTTGAGGATAGGGAAGGAGGGCGCAGGCCAAGGAATTAAATTGGTTGTGAGTAGATAAGCCGCAGCTTCCTACATTTGCAGTCTTAAATTTAAAAAGAAGGAATGGATCTTAAAGAGATATTGAACATCAGCGGTAAGCCGGGGTTGTATAAGATAATAGCGCAGAGCACAGGCAGGATTATCGTAGAATCCTTGGAAGATGGGAAACGCCTACCGGTCTTTGCTTCTAATAATTTCAGCATTCTGAAAGACATCAGCTTGTTCACCATGGAAGAAGATCTTCCGTTAGAGCAAGCGCTTAAGGCCATCTATGAGTATGAGAAAGGCAAGGAGAGCATAAGCCATAAGGCAGATAATAAGGAAATAGAGCAGCGCCTAGAAGCCATCGTACCTAACTACGATAAAGAGCAAGTAAAACATGCTGACATGAAGAAGCTGTTCAAGTGGTATAACCTTTTGATTCAGAAAGAGGCATGGAGCCCGGTTGATATTGCAGGAGAAGAGAAAGAAGAGAAGACAGAAAAGAAAGAGAAGAAGGAAGCAGCTCCAAAAGGGGAGAAGAAAGCAGCAGCCCCAAAGAAGAAAGTCAAGGCAGCGCCTAAGGCTAAGAAGGCAGACTAAGCGAATAGCATTTTAAGAACATACAAGAGCACCCTTTCAGAGATGGAAGGGTGTTTTTTTATGCCCTGAGGAAGGAGTACAAGAGGAGAAAGCCGTGGGATTCACGTAATAATATTCTACGGCTTTTATGAAAGCACCTGCAGCATGAAAAAGCATATCTAGCTGAATATCATGTACATATAGATATAATTAAAGTAAAGGTATAAAGGGAATATGTCTATCTTGGTTGGCAAAGCAGAGGAATAAGGGTACAAAAGGTGCGCATATTCGCTTGTTATGGGCAAGTT
>ERZ888423.2229-NODE-2229-length-14856-cov-6.923384_pt1 | contig 14856 bp, 4 predicted proteins | sample MGYA00520523_ERZ888423 | MGnify/ENA primary metagenome ERZ888423 (study PRJEB32303, sample SAMEA104408611) | aquatic metagenome | biome: Brackish water; feature: Pelagic; material: water | place: Baltic Sea | collected 2014-06-08T10:24:00 | depth 30,27 m ...
CTTGCGCTTCTACTAATTTCACCTTTTCATCTGAATCCTTAACAGTGGATGATTCAGCAAGTAACGCACTTAATTCCTTCGTTGTCGAGCTGTTCTTTTCCTGCACATAATCAGCCAATAATTCATTTTCTAATTTTTCTTGTACAATGCGGTTTTGCGCTAATTCTTTCTCTTTGCTTTTTCTTTCAGTTGCAGAAAGTGAAGTGCTTTCCAATTCTTTTTCAAGGACCGCAGCTTCAGTTGATAGTTTTTCTATCTCAGGACTGGAAACTCTTTTTTCTGTGGTCGTTCCAGCAACAAATTCCATTTCTAATTCACCAATTGAAACGCTCACTTGACGACGTTTTTTCTCAACAACTGCCAACTCTTCATTCAACCAAGCTAGTTCTTCTTTTGCTTTTGCATCGGTCGGATTTTGGTTGATTTCATTCGTTAAAGTTTCAATTTCTTCCTTCAATTTTGCCTCATACGCTGCCAATTGCTGATCTTGATTTTTCAAACCATTAATTATCGTTTCATTTGAAGCTAAGATTGCTGTGTTTCCTTCAAGTAACACTTCACGTAAATTATTCACAAATTGTTCTTGCGCAATTGGATTCGTTTCAATCGGATTACTATCTACATTTCCGCTTCTGTAATTCTCCTCACGGACTTTGCTTTCTGCAACCTCAGCTTTCAATGCTTCATTAACAGCACTCAATTCGTTACTTTCCTTTTTAGCCAATGTTTTCTCATTGACCTCAATTTGTTGCTGAATTCTTTCTTGGTGAACTGCCTCACGTTCTGCTAAATCACTTCCTTTCGTCTGTGAGTTTCCTTCTTGAATTGCTTTAATATTTTCATTGTACGCAGCATCTGCTGTATTCAGCGCTTTTTCAACTGCAAGATCGCTGACTAATTCAGACTGACGCTTTTCAATTGCAGCAACAACTCGTTTTTGCTCAGCAATCGCTTTTTCAAGATCAGTTACTTTTTGTTGAAGCGCTTGATCTGTCGGATTCTTTAAAAGTTGTTTTTCGATTGCTTTCTTTTCAGCTTCCAATTTCGATAAAAGTTCCCGCTCTAATTTCACTAAACCTTCCACTTTTTTCGATTCTTCCATTTTAGATTGCTCCAAGACTTCTTTTCTGCTTGCATAATCAGGTAAAACTTCAGCGCTAACTTGTTCTAGCGTTCGACCTGCAACGGTTGTTTCAGTTGAAAGACTTTCAATTTCCTTTTTCACATCAGTGATGACTTCAGCAAGCACATTTTCTTCAAATTTCAGTTGCTCACTGCTAGGATTTGATTTTAATTCATTTTGAACTTCCGTTAACTTTTGTTCGGTCACTTCCAACACCTTTTCTTCAAGGTCTAGTTGTTTTGCAGTTTTCTCTTCTGGTGTTGACGTATTATCTGCTTGAATTTGTTCTTTTTCGTCGTAATAATTCGGTAATAGATTCTCTATGACTTCTTTTTTATCACTCATCGTAACCGCAGACGGAACCAGACTTCCATTTACTTGATCACTGTGTCTTTCTATCGAAGAAACGAGTTCTTTTCTAATTTGCTGAAGCGCTTCTTTTTCTGTTTTCAAATCGCCCGAAAGTGGCTCCGATAATTCTAGAATATTCAAGCGATCCTCAATTTTTGTCAATAATGCTTCTTCTTCCTGAAGGAATTTAGCAGCCTTTTCTTTCGTGTCAAATGAGTTGTTTTGCTCAATTGCGGCAATTTCTTTTCGATAATTCGCATCTATTTGATCGATGAAATTATTCTTAAGCTCTGCAGTAACGACAGGATCATCACTTACTAATGAAATTTCTTTTTCGCGCTCATCGATTGCCTGTTCTATGCGTTGCGCAGTTTGCTCCAACAAATCCTTTTCAAGCTTCAATGAGTTATCGATTGGATTAGTTGAAAGAGCTTCGTCAATTCGCTCAATAGCTGCAAACACGTCATTTAAAAGTGTTCGATCAACACGATTCAACTCTTCTAGACGCGTCTTTTCGGTTAAGTTAGTATTTGACTCAATTGCTGAAACTTTATCCGAATATTCAGGATCTAGCTCCGCAATTTTTTCGTTCAATTGTTTGTCTGTAAAACTGTTCTTAACAATTGGAAGCGCATTCAATTCTTTTTCGATAGATTGAATGGCTGCTTCATTTTCCTGCTTCATTTCAGCTAAGACTTCCAATTCACGTGCAAGAATTTTATTATTCGGTTCTTCACTTAGCACACGTTCATTTGCAGCAATGCGCTCACGAATATCCGATTCCAGTGAACGTTCCAAGAGCAATTCTTCCGATAGTCCAGCTTGTTTGTCTGCTGACTTCACCTCTTCTACGCGCTCTTTCTCTTTGGCGTAATCAGCATTCATTTCAGTAAGCAAGGTGTTCTTTTCTTCTTTAGAAATTGCCAACGGTGTTAGTCCTGCTTTCAATTCTTTCCAATTCTCGCTAGCGGCTTTTGTCTCTTGAATAAGACTTTCTACCAATTGCAGCGACAAATTAGCATCCTTATTTAACGGATCTTTCGCTAATACTTTTTGAATGCTTTTCTTTTCTACTTCAAGTTTTACTAATAACTTTTCTTCCAGTGCAATCAGCTGATTATAATCTGGTGTTGGTTGTTTGGCTAGCAAAGATTCTTTTTTATCAGCATAGCTAGCATCCACTTCTTTTAACACGTTTGCTTTTCTTTCCGCCAATTGTTCTTGTGTTAAATTGCTTGTGGCAGCATTGGCGATTTCTTGCTCACGCTCATCAACTCGGGACTCGACAATTGCTTTTAATTCTTCTAATTTTTCTTTGCGTTCCATAGCAACTGAATTGTTTGGATCCTTTTTCAGTTGAGCAATTACTTTTGTGATTTCAGCATCAATTTTTGACAATAATGCTTTATCCTTCAAATGAACTTTAGTCAATTTTTCGTTCTCGCTTAGGTTGCTATTATTTTCAATTGCTGCAATCTCACTTGTAAAATCGGGAGCAATTTCAGTTAACAATTGTTCGCTCGTTATTCCTGAAGACTTCACCGCAAGATTTCCTTCTTTTTGATCAATACTTTGTGTCTTTTCTTTTTCAATTACTTCTAAACTTGCCAATTCAGTTTTGATTGCCTCATTGTTTGGATCATTGTCCAATTGCTCTTTCAATTCTACAATACGTTCACTTACTTTATCAACGAGCGCTTTTTCTTCAATTAGGAGTGCTTTATTTTTCTCATCAGTTTCTAGAGAAGGATTATTTTGAATCGATTTTACACGTTTTTCATATTCATTATCCAAGTTAGCAATCACTTTCTCTTTCTCCACTGCTGCTATTTCTGGACTAGATTCTAAACGCGTAAGTTCTACTCTATTCGCACTTAATTCGGTTGCCGTTTCTGTACGCAATTCTTTCAAGGCCTTCAATTCCTCTTGGATGCGCTTGTTATTCGGCTCAGCCTTCAATTGCTTTTCTAACTCAAGCGTTCGTTTATCAATTTTAGACAAAAGTTGTTGCTCCTCTCTAATCAGTGCCTCAATTTTCTGTTTTTTTGATAATTGCTGATCCGAATTAATTCCGCTCAATCGGGTTTCATAGCCATCATCAACCGTTGCTAAAATTTCATTTCTAGTGATGGTTGAAGCAGGTTCAGCATTTTCAAGCTTGGTAATTTCGTTTTTTGTATTGGCAAGTGAAGAAGTAACCTCATTTTTCAACGTTCTAAATGCCTTGATTTCATCCGTTATTTTCTTGTTGGCTGGATCATTCTTCTGTTGCTTTTCAAGATCAACCAAACGAGCATCAATACGATTTAACAATTGTTCTTCTTCCTTCGAAATTGCAGTAAAACGCTCAATTTTTGGAAGGTTATTATCCGTTTTTATTGCTTCTTTTCTTGCCGAATAGTCAGGATCGATTGCTTTCAAAGCGCCTTCTTTCGAAGTAATCACTACCTTGTTTTGCTGTTTTGCCTGAATTTGACTGAAACGTTCTGCAACTACTTTTTCTTTCTGTTCTTTTAAATCTGTTAAAACTTTCTGTCGTTGCTGAAGGTTTTTATCATTCGGTTTGCCAATAAGCGCCTTTTCGTTTGCAGCAATTAAATTCTTAGCCTCAGCAATATAAGCTTCATCTACTTTTTGTTGCTCTGTTAATAGCTGTTCTTCTGTTAAACTAGTATTGTTGCGAATATTTTCAATTTTGTTGTTATAAGTTGGATCGATTTCCTTCTGAATATTTTCATCTGTAACATCTGCAATACTTGATTGAGTCAAACTTGCCAATTCCGTTTCATAGCGATCTAATTCTTGATTCACATCCTGAATCCCTTTTGTGATGAGCTGTTTTTCTTTATTGAGTTTATCGTCGAACTTATTGTTTTCAAGTGCCTTTTCAACATCCGTCAATCGATTATTCAACGATCGCAAAGTGGCTTCAGCATTCGAAATTAATTTCTGAAGTTGCACATCCCTAGAAAGTTCTTGGTTTCCTTCAATTCGTGTTTGAAGCGTTTTGTGTTCCGCTAAAATATTATCGCCTTTGAGTGCAGAATTAATAACAACACGCTCCTTCAAGCTAGGATCCTTTCGTTCTAAATCTTCAATTTGACTATTGACAAAATTGGTCAATGTATTCGTATTTGTTTTCTCTGTTTCCTTTAATGATCGATTTGCTAAATCTCTAGATACTCTTTCGTCTGTCTTATTTTCAGATGCATTCTGAATAATTGCAATTTGACGATTCAATAAGTACTTTTCATTTGTTAAGTCTTCAACTCTTTTTTCCAGTCGACGCTTTTCACCGAGAATCAATGCAGCTTCTTCACGTTTTGCAGCAATTTTCGAATCAATTTCAGCTAAATCTTTACTTTTTGCAGTTGCACGTGTATTTTCGAGCGATTGAATGGCGATATCTACTTCTTTCAATTCACGACTGTAAGCATCAATTTTATTATTCAGCGTCGTTATCTCTTCATCAATTTTCACAACACGATCAACCAAATTTTGCGTTAAGTCGATTGATTCATCCTTCATTGAATTTGAAACAAGTTCTTTGTTTTGAACTAAATAAGCTACAGCTTCTTTCTCCTTGCCTTCTTTGTAAAGTTGCTCAAATTTATCCGCAACTACAGTCATTTCACCCAAACTGCTTGCAGCGGCAGAAGCAGCTAACACACCATTGATTGAATCGCTTAAACGCAGTAAATCTTTTGAATTTTGTTTTAAATCACTTTGTTTCTTGATTAATTGCTGCGATTCTTTTAAGAAAATGTACTTACTTTCAACAGTTTGAGCGTTATTTGTTTCAGCTACTTTATTTTTTATTTGTTCCTCTAAGCGATTGAAATCTTCTGTATTCTGAACAACAATTGAATTGATATTATTATTAATTTCTTCAATGTTCTTTTTATCGTCTCGCGCTTTCTGAACATCATCTAATAATTTTGCAGAGATTTCATTCAAGGCCAAGGCATCAAATCCTAAATCCTTTAAGAACTGTTGATTTCGTTTATCTTCTTCTAATTCATCCAGATTGAATTCATTCACATTCACATTTAGTTCCGAACGAATTTTAATTACCTCCGCAAGCACAGATTGTGGATCTTCCACTTCTTCATTGAAGAGATTGACAATTCGAATGACTTCTTTACCTTCCTCTGTTGTATGAATAATTTTTTGCTTGAGTGGCTTGAATTCTTTCATAAATGGAATTGAAACCACCGAACGGAATTCTTTTGAACTTCCAGGCACCGTCATAACAAACTCATACTTCCCGCCTTTTGGAAAGGTAATGAGATAGGAAGATTTATCAGTAGAATTGAATTTTCCAATATTTTCTCCATTCGAAAAATCGAATATTTCAAAATTGATTTTTTTATTGGTCGGATCAATTTCTGAGACAAAATTCCCTTTGATAACAGCCAATTGGAGCGGTACGCGATCTACTTTTACTTTATAAACATGTAATTTCCCATCTTGACTTTGTCGTGCCGAAGCGAAATAGGCATTCACATTCATCGAATCGACTAAATAAAATAAATCATCATCTGGTGAAGAAATGGCGAAGTCCATATTTTCTGGTGGACCAAAAGTATTGGATTCAGGGTCTAATTTACTTCTGTAAACATCATATCCTCCCATTGAATTATGGCCTTTCGATGAAAAGTACAAGTAACTGCCATCTGGATGCATATAGGGAAAATCCTCATCGAACTTTGTGTTTACATCTCCTTGCAAGGGTTGTGGCATTCCGTAACTTCCATCGGGAAGCTTTCTGCGCACATAGATATCTTTTCCATTCGCTCCATTTTCACCATAACTCGAATAATAAATGACAGATGGATTTTGTGGAAAATGAATCAGCGGTGTATGATTGTATTTTTTGTCAAATTTCGTTTGAAACTCTGCTGTGACTAATAAACTTCCACCGATATCTGAGAGATCATAAATTCTAAAAAATTTATCCGACCCAATTTCCTTTTTATCTAAGACTACGAGATCCGAGATTGTTGTAATTAAACGCTTACCATTTTGACACATTTGAATTTCGCGTTCAGCATCAAATTGCTTACTGGATTTTTCCTTTTTCTCTATGTAAATGGTGAAGTTCTTAATTGCATCATTAAACTGATAATTTAAATGCAATGCTTTGCCTAAGAAATAGTATGCTTCTGGGGCGATGTTAGGATCATTTACCGCATAGGAAAGATAACGTATCGCTTCTTGCTTATTATTTGAATTGTGGGTTAAACAGGCTCCATATCGGTAATTGTAATTCGCATCTCTAGGCTGAAGGGAAAGTAAGCGCAAATAAAAGGGTGTTGCATCCAAGTATTGATCAGCATCGAACAATTTATCGGCTTGCACTTTCATTTCTGCTTCTGTTTGTGCAATCCCTTGGAAAGCAGATAAACAGAAGAAAATGACATAAATTATATGTCTAAATCTTACCACTAACGAATAGAAATATTCTTTAAAATTTGACTGATTGAATAGTACGTCTATTTTTTAAAAAGGTTCATTTTACTTTCTTCCCCTTTGATCAGACGTTTGATGTTTTTGCGATGTGCAAGAATAACTGCACCAGCAAGAATAAAACTAAAAATATGCATTTCCGTTGATTCTGGATGCCGCATAAAAACAATGACCGGGAATATGATCGAAGCAACAATTGCGCCAAGCGAAACAAAATTAAAACTGATGAAAACAATTAGGAAAGCGACAATGCAAATTACTGCAGCAATAGGTTGCATTCCGATAATTATACCCAATGACGTTGCAACTCCTTTCCCTCCTTTAAATCCAGCAAAAACTGGAAACATATGACCTAGAACGGCAAAAATAGCTGCAACAATTTGTAAATGATCGATAGAACTCTCTATATTTCCCTCCGATAAAAAAGTTATCAAAAATGGAGAAAGCACTGCCATAACACCTTTTAGTATATCAATTGTCAATACCACAATACCCGGTTTTTTTCCTAATACACGGAAGGTATTTGTAGCTCCAGCATTTTTACTCCCATGTTCACGTACATCAATTCCGTGCCATGCCTTACCCACCCATACTGCCGTTGGAATAGAACCGAGTAAATATCCAATTAATCCCGTAAGTATAAAATCTACTATCATCTTTCAAATAAACCCAAAAATTTACTCAAATAAATACGTTGTGTTGTAAGCTCATATTTAAAATTCTTTGTTTTGCGTTTCTCTTCTTTAATGGCGTCAACTGCATCACTAAAATCTTTATCTCCTGATATAATGCGCATTGAACCATCTTTTTTATTCATTTGATAATCAAAATAATAATCGAGACCAGGAATATTGACTAGCACGCCAAAATGATCACCCGTCATAAGTGGTCCAGATTGTTGAAAGAACATTTGTGTTGGAATATACTTTAAGACCGGTTTTTCATACATATTTACCAAAACTGCACTCGTATTAGTAGAAATCAATCCTTTTTCCTCTAAAGAATTCACATCGAAGGATTTAATTCGAACTCCTGTAAAAATCATTGCTGTTTCCAATTCACTCGGCATTTTTTTGATTTCTCCCTTGATGGTATAATCTGATTTAAATTTATCGGCTGTTTTTTGATCTGTCCATTCAACCAAGGCCATTTCTAAGGTCGTGGAAATAAAATCCAATGGTTTTAAATCCTCAATTAATGCAATACGTGTTGCTGCTCCTTCCATTGAACCTTTGTCAATTGGCATGACAAATCGAGTTGTTAAATTCATACTTGTTTCACCGCTCGTTTGATCGTAATCGACAACACCTACTGCATCAAGGGCCATGTCCCCTAAATCTAATCCTAAGTTTACAACTCCTTCTCCATGCATGGAGCAGCTTTCTGTATGAAGCGATAAGAAATTACCTTTTTCAGATCTATTCAATAATTTATCTTTTGATGCAATTTGAAATTCCCTTGCATTCGCATCGTATTGCAGAAACCCACTTGCTGAAATTGTTGTAATGTCATCATTCGAAGTTAGCTTGGATAAAAACGTTGGATAAAGTTTAATACTATCAACTGCATTTGCATGTCGCCAAACGATTCCAGCTGAAATTGGTTCACCAGTCAAGTTTTTCATTTTTTCAGAAACTGGAATTTGAATATTCTTTGGATCTAATTGAGCGGTAAACGTCATCCAGTTACGCTCAAACTTCTCGCAATCGTGTTTGATACGTGTGGCTCCATCAAATGTAATTTGAGGATTAGAAGCCAAGATTGATACTTTTCCATAATAATCGAATTCTTTGCTCAATGAAAATCCGTCATTTTCACCTATTTTACCATTGGCAATACTTTGATAACTTGTATCTAACGTAATACGTTCCATATTAAAATAGGTTAAGTTACTGTCCTTATCGTAGTATGGATATTCTCCTTTTCCTTCATATGCTCGTTTTGCCGTCACATCAACTGTTGCTCGAACAAACGTATGGTATTTCGTGAGGTAATTAGCCACAATTTTTGCATTTTGAAACTGATCCATTTTTGCTTTTTTGCGAATCACAACTTTGCTACTATCGGGATAGATTCGTGCATCAGCTATTTCCAAATATTCTACTTGCTCACAGAAAATTGCACGTTCTTTTAAATCATATTTTGCTTTTGGCGCTCTGAATTGAAGGGAATCCTGTTTTGGATGAACCGAAAAAAAGTTCGGTCCAACCATGTCCATGTCCGTTTCAATTGTTATATCCTTTTCACCAGATTCTTCCAATTGAAGTTCTGCATAATCCATAAACCAAGAGAATTTATCCATTCGACAGATGTATTGATTCACTGGGAAATTAACTTGTGATGCACCTTTATTTGAAATAAATTCACCGTTGCGCTTCTTAAATGAAATATGCGATTGAACATTATCTGCTTGGAAAGCTAGTGGATTTTCACCTTCTTCCGCATATGTGTTCTTCAAACTAAAACCTGCAGTATCTGATAAAATGTCCCAACGTTTGAAGGTGTATTTTTTGGCAACTGTGGTAGCTGTTTTAAATGTCATCAAACCGTTTCCTTGCATTCCTTGAGGTGTTACAATCGCTGCACCTCTCAATTTTGCCTCTGCTTTGAAGAACTTCAAATCGGTTTTTGGTGTTGATTGAGCTTTAAGGTAGTTCTTCTTCGGAACGTAGGTTATATAAGCATCCTCTGATTCAACATCAGGGAATTCAATTCCCGCTTCAATAGGTTTGTTCGAGAAAACAGCAAATCCAATGGTTGAATCAGGCAAGAAAGTCAAGGCCTTTGAAATTGACGTTGAATGCACAAAATTGATCGTTCCTGCTCCTTGTAAACCATTGTTTGATAATATGATTTTATTTTCATACTTCGCCTTAGTACCGTAAAATTCATGTCCTCCAGCTGGAGCGGCAGTTGTAAAACCTAAGGAATAGTCAGACATAATTTTCAAGTCCTCATTAATTTTTGGAAAAATTCCTGCTGATGTCAATTCACCCTTTAATCTAAATTTCTTCTCGGGGAAGTTATCTAAACTATCCATCTCGAAGGGTGCAATCGTGTAATAGAACCGAGAACTGTCATAAACACCTCTGAACAACTCTTTACTGTTATAATATACAAACGAGGGCTTAGTAACTTTGATTTTAGGGAAGTCAGTTATTTTAGGATTCAAACCAGAACGATTAGTTGTTGCATCCACAAATAATTCGCCTTTAATTCCTTTAATCGAACTAAACATTGGTATTGGTCTTTTTCCATCCGTTTCTGGATTCAAAGGTAGAACGCGTAATATCGTTTCATCTGTCTTTAACAAATTGAATTTGTGTTCACCATAATTGTAGTTAGCCGATAATGCATTAATTTCCATTTTACCTGCATTGATCCATCCAAAGAAATCAAAATTTCGATTTTCTTTAACTGTTACAATACTGCCTTCTGGGAAGACTGTCGTGTTCTGCAGATCGGAAATCTTCACAAAATCAACAGCATTTATTAATAATTCGAGTGTACCAAGATTCATTTTTCCAAAGTGCGCCATGATTCGACGATCTTCACTTTGCTTTTTATAAAGTACTTGCAGCGCTTTTAGATTTGCATCTTCTTTAATCTGTTCTTCTGTATACCCTTTTAGTTCTTTTGGACGTAAATCAGATACAAATATCAAATTATCAAAATCGCGTTTTCCAACTTTACCTAAGACGAAGTTTTCCAATTTCGGGTTAACTTTAATAATTTTGGCCTCTGTATCGTAACTAATGAAACCATAGTTTGACAATTCCAATAAAAGTGGTTTTGCCTGTTCAATTGTTTTTCCGAGAGCAGTTGCAATTTTTCCTTCTCCAACTACATACTCATCATATTTATAACAATATTGATGAATAGCAACCAAGGGATGCACCGCTTCTAAGCCTTGTAACTGATCGTATAATCGAGAATCAAAATAACTTTTCGATTCAAAGCGCGCTAGACGTTGTTCTTGAGATGTACCGAAATCGTAAGTAAACAACAAGTCTTGTTCTGTGGTTATCCATGCAATTTTTGCAACGTATAAATCTAATTCATGGTAAGAATCTTGAAATGGTGCTTGACCTATTCCGGTTTTAGTTCTCGCCATTTCAATTGACTTTTTATCAAAATCGTACAAAAAATCTAATCCAGCATGGGTAATAGAATCACCAGTATTCAAATACAAAGCCGTTGCAGTATTCTGGCATTTTATTTTTGTTGGATAAACATAAATCTGTTGGGAAACTGCCCTGATAAAAGGGACGTTATTTCTATAAATAACGATTCGTGATGGTTCTTTTAACGTACCTCTTCCAACAAAACTTGCTCCTTCCATGGCAAAACCACCATCATAATCAACTCCTTCTTTTATGTTTTTGATGACCAAGCGCTTTTCGAAAGAAAGAAATTGTGGGAAAATTTTATCTTCCTCTCTATTTATTGTGAATGCGCGATCTGATAAATTTCCTAAAATTGGTTTAGTAAAATACTTTGTTGTCAACAATACTGAATCAGCGGTCAAATTAGGTGATTTACACGAAACATTGTATCCTTTAACGGTTGCGAAGGTTTCCGTTTTTGGTAATCCGACTTTCGCCCAATTAACCGTTCCACCATCTCCATCCCATTTTTTTAGAACTGGATCATAAACACCTGTTGTATTATTTACGACAATACTATCGATGTATTTTACATCCTTCTTGGTTTCTGATTTTTTATTGATAACACGACATATCAAATTTCCTTTCGAACATTTAATAAAAGGTTTATCGGTAAACTCGAAAGAATACTCTCCCCCTTCATAAAACCATTGAAAATTAGAAGATTCTGCAATTCTTCTTTCTGAGAAAAATCCAGCTGACAAATCGATAAAATCTTCAAACTTCTTGATATTTCTATTATCTAATAATTTATCGATTGAGCTGTGCCAAGCATTGAAACTAGCTGCTGATTGTTTTCCTTTTGCGAGTGCGTAAACTGAAAAAACGTAATTGTATATTTCTGGATAAGGCTTCAATTTTTTTGTTTCCATGAGGTTGCAAGTTTCCACCATTTTGGTAAAAAAAGCTTCAGGAAAATCGCTTGTTTCAAGCAAGATTAAAGGAAAGTCTTTTTTTGCAAAATCGTGAAATTCCCCTTTTCCATATTCCGATAAGGATTTTTGAAAAGCCTTTACAAATGTCTCGCGATTTGTTGGATAAGATTGACTAAAACTTACAGATGATAATGTCAACATGAAAAATAAAATCAATCCTCTCATACCTTACAATTTTATTGTTTAGTTAAGCTTAAGCAACACCATTCTTCTTTGTTCAAACTACCTTTTTTCTGCAAACCTAATGGATTCGCTACCGCCAATAATTCTTCTGCATCTGACTCAAAAAAACCGCTCAATAAAAGTGTTCCTCCTCTCTTCAATAAGTTCGAATAAGAAGGTAAATGTGCTTTTAAAATATTCTTATTGATGTTAGCTAAAATTAAATCATAACCCAAATCTGGAACTTTATCAATATCTCCGCAGATCGCATCAATTTTAGTACATGCATTGCGCTCAGCATTCTCAATTGTATTTTCGACAGACCAATCTTCAATATCCACTGCCACGATCTTTTCTGCACCTAATTTTTCTGAAATAAATGCTAAAACACCTGTTCCAGTCCCCATGTCTAGCACTGTTTTAGGTTGATATCCAATTTCAAACAAGGCTTTTGACATCATCCAAGTTGTTTGGTGATGTCCCGTTCCAAAGGACATTTTAGGTTGAATGATTATTGGCATTCCCGTTATAACTGATTGATCATGAAATGGAGCTAAAATGGTGCAATATTCTTCTACTACAACAGGTTTGAAATCTGCTTCCCAAACAGCGTTCCAATTTTGATGCGGAATTATTTTAACTTCCATTTGGTAGTTAAAATTCATCTCAGTTTCGTTTAATATTGTCCCTAAAATTGGGTTCTCAGCATTGATATCAGCGGATTTTGCATAAGCTAATAATCCTTCATCTGTTTCAACAAAACTTTCGAATCCTTTATCCGCTAAATCAGCTATAATGATTTCAGTCCAAGGTTCTTTTGGGGTAACATTTATCGTTAGTTCAAGATAATCCATTAGAACGATTTAGCAATATTTATAAATGATTCAGCTTCCAATGATGCTCCTCCAATTAATCCACCGTCCACATTTGGACAAGCAAATAACTCTTTAGCATTCGTTGGGTTACAACTACCACCGTATAAAATTGAAATAGCATTGGAAATTTCTTCTGAATACTTTTCCTTTATCCAAGTTCGGATTGCTGCATGCATTTCCTCTGCTTGAGCTGAACTAGCTGTTTTTCCTGTCCCAATAGCCCAAACTGGCTCATAAGCAATGGAACAATTTACTATTTCTGTATTCGACAAATGAAATAGACTTTCATCTAATTGCTTTCTAACATATTCCATTTGTGTATTATTCTCTCGAATTTCAAGCGGTTCACCGCAACAAAACATAACAAGGGAGCCAGCAGTCAAAATTGCATCCACTTTTTGCTTAATGAAAGCATTGTCTTCATGGAAAATTTCTCTTCGCTCGCTATGTCCAACCAAAAAATGATTTACACCAATTGATTTAAACTGTGCGATAGAGATTTCACCCGTAAAAGCGCCTTTATCTGCTGGATAACAGTTTTGTGCACCAAAAAAAATGTGATCTGAACTATTTCCAATTAACTGTTGAATAAATAATGCAGGCGGAAAAACCATTAATTGAACTCCTTCAACAGAATCAACAAGGCTATTACAGTCATTCAGCAAGTTAAATGCTTGCTCTGAAGAAAGGTTCATTTTCCAATTTCCTGCGACTATATTTTTTCTCATTTCGTCAAGGTATTTCTTTTAATCCAATCAAATGAAGGTGTAGATCTATGCGTAAATTTCCCTTTCATAATACCTTTCTCAATTACAAGTAAAGAAGGGTTCGAGCGAGCAATTGCTTTCAACTCTGTTTCATCATTCAAGAAAACAGGAATATTAAACTTATGCTTCTTACGGAAAGCGTTGATTTCTTCTTTATTGGCATTAACAATCATTACAAAAGGAATCTTTGCTTTCTTACATTCAGCATAAATAGACTTATAACGCTCAACTGCACTCCAATTGGCTTCATTCAAGTTCTTAACTGTTAAAACAAAAATTCGATCTGCTTTCACGATGTAATCGCGGATACTTACTTCTGTAAAAGATGGATTCGTCATTTCGATTGTATCCAAGATTTTATAATCTGTTTCTGGGAAATCTTCTGGCGTATATTCTGCTTCAGGAATTTCCATTTCACTATTATAAGCTAGATCTAAGATTTTGAATCCACTTATTTTCGACTGAGCGAGCAATTCTTTCACAATTGGCAATTGCATTTCAACCGCACCAATATCTGCAACTGGCAAGAACGGATTGAACTGATCAGTAATGGAAGGAATTCTAGTAGGGATGATTTCCTTTTGTGTCATTTCCAAGTAAACCCAATCCTTATCTTCCCAAATTTTAGAATCAACATATTCTTTTGAGGTTGAGTTATACTCAATTTTTTCACCTGTTTTCTTGTTTTTGTATACTAACAAGCTTTCATACTTACCTTCAATTCCATCATTCATTTTCTCGATCAAATTGGTGCCTTCAGCGTAAGGACGATAGTCTTTTAATGGCTCATACATTAATACGTAAGTTGTCATTAGTAAACAAAGAATTGTTACAACTAAACTCACTCCAAAGTAATTGCCGAGCACTTTACCACCTGATCGTTTAATCCAAAGGGATCCTAGTAAAGAGATTGCTCCAAAAAGAATTGGGAAATACCAACCAAATACCCATGAGAAGAAAACTATAACCATTCCTGAACCAAGCAAGAATTTCATATTCTGTTTCTTT